>Ga0209254_10001001_pt1 | contig 24989 bp, 30 predicted proteins | sample FrelakmetDIP11DI_FD_187148 | JGI IMG/M metagenome (GOLD analysis project Ga0209254, IMG submission 187148) | Freshwater lake sediment microbial communities from the University of Notre Dame, USA, for methane emissions studies - DIP11 DI (SPAdes)... | ecosystem: Environmental > Aquatic >...
AGTTCGACGGCCCCACCGACATCTTCCTGGCCAAGCAGGTCATCGGGGACCGCGTGTGCATCATGGGCGACGTCCACGCAGACATGCTGGCCCTGGGCTCGCCCTCCGAGGTGGACGAGTACTGCCACCGCCTCATAGAGGAAGTAGGCCGGGGCGGCGGCTACATCATGGGCGCCGGCTGCGAGATACCACCCAATGCCCGGGCGGAGAACGTCAAGGCCATGCTGGACTCGGTGGTGAAGTACGGATACTACGACCATTCCGAATGAGCCCGTACCACATCACCGCGATCCTTGTCGACCCAAAAAGAAAACCGGCGGCCCATGGCCGCCGGCTATGATATTACGGTTGGACGCTCAGACCTTGATCGCCCTTATCTTCTCCGCCAGCGCGCTCCCCACGTCCTTGCCGGAGAAGAAGGAGACCGATTTGTCTATCTTGTCGGCCAGCTCGGGGAGTTTGTCCGCAGTGATGGTGTCGGGGGTGGTGCCGATGAGCTCGCAGTTCTTCTTCACCGTCGCCCGGGCGATGAAATCGCCAACGGCGTCGGAGAGTATCTTCTCGATCTCCTGCGCCAGTTTATTCGCCAACGTCCCTCCTCCTATTCCCTCCGCCCAGACAGCGGTGACGGACTCTCTACGCTTACCTGCTAAATCCCCTCGTCTGCCGGAATCAGCGATTCCCTTTGATATATCGTTTCCCAGCAGCAGAAACTTTATCCCTTCCGGGGATTAATATACCGGTATTATTCCTGTATCTCCTCGTCCATGCGGCTCAGCACCTTCTGGCCGCTGCGCAGCAGTCCCTGCAGGGCGGCGTAGGCACTCTCCTCGTCCACCTGCACCTCTCCCTTGAAGGTACCGTCGGCTATCTCCTCCGCCGTGCGGTTGAGTTCCTCGATAGGGTTCACCACGTATTTGCGGGTGAAATAGCGCAGGCCAAAGGTGGTCAGCAGCAGCGAGAGGATGATGGCAATGATCGATGCGATGGAGAGCCTCAGGATGAGGTCGTTTCTCTGGTCCTCGAAATACTTCGTGACCATAGCGAGTTCGTCGGTGCGGTCGACGATCATGTTGACGTAGAAAGGCTCCATGCCCGGGAATGTCAGTTCCACCGGATAGAATACCGAGACGTAGAACCCCTCCTCTCCTCCCAGGGAATCGAGGGTCTCGTATTCCCCCTCGGGGGGCTCGGTGGGCATCTCCTGCGGGTCGACATCCACGCCCGTTGCGGTCGCGTAGGAAACGACCTCGCCGTCCCTGACCATGCCGACGTACTCGATGGGGTAGAAGAGTATGGCGAACCGGCCGATCAGATCGTAGAAGGCCTGCATATCGCCACTTATTATCTTGTTGACGTCATCCTGATTAAAGAGGGTGATCACGGCCGGGCTCTCGGTGAGTTCGGTGATCTTATCGCCGACCTGGACGAGGGAGAGCACGGACTGCTCTATCACCAGCTCCTTGTTCTTCTTGATGTTCGCGTTGGTGGTGACGATGATGTCCACCATGAAATAGGCGATGATGGCGAGAACCAGCAAGAGGACGGATAGGGACACCGCCATCATCAGTTTTCTCATCTCTTTTCCGGTCTTGTGCTTCATCTTCAGCCTCCTCGATATGCTCCACTGCACTGTCAATGTTCCGCCCCATATCGGCTTATCGGAGCAGCGCTCGTAATGCTTGAGAAAATATCTTCGGGGGAGCACCTTACCGGCTGAAAGGGTCATCTAGGGGTGGTTTGCGGGCATGGTCAGTCCTTGAGAGGGTATGATAGTGTAGCGGTCGGTGGGGGGACGTCGCGCGGGAGGAGAGCCGGAGATGATACATATTCCCGAGAAATGTACTGGATGTCTCACCTGCCAGCTCGTATGCTCTCTTTCACATCAAGGGGAATGTAACCCATCCCTGGCCTTTATCGTCCTGCGTGTAAACGCACTGCCGTCGAGCGCGGGATTCACACCGGATTGCGACGAGTGCGCGAGGTGCGCGAGGTATTGTCCCTACGGAGCACTGGAGAAGGGGAACTGATATGGGGGGTGGATATACCGGGCGCCTGATGGTGGTTGACCTCACCCGCGCGGAGGTGTCCATCGAGGTCTGCCCTGAGGACCTCGCGGCGGACTACCTCGGCGGTTTCGGCGCCAGCAACCGGCTCTTCTCCACCTACTCCCGTTCCGGCACGGATCCCCTGTCTCCGCACAACCCGGTGGTGTTCGGAGCGGGGCCGCTGGTGGGAACGATGGTGCCGGGATCCTCCCGTGTGGTGGCCAATGCCCGCCTGCCCCTCACCGGGGCGGTAGCCTCGGCGGGCGGGAGCATGGGCCTGGGAGCGCACCTGAAATGGTCCGGCCTGGACCACCTTATTCTCGTGGGCAGAGCGGCCCGACCCGCTATCTTACATCTAGAGAACGGCCGCGCCGACATCCTGCCCGCCGCTTCCCTGTGGGGTAAGGGCATCCTGGAGACCACCCGCTCCCTGTGGAGTGCTTATCCCGGCGCCTCGGTCACGGTCATAGGTCCCGCGGGCGAGAACGGCGCCCACTCTTCCCTGGCCATGATCGACGCCTGCGCCACCCTGGGGCGGGGGGGGCTGGCGGCGGTGTTGGGGTCCAAGAACATCAAGGCCATCGTGGTAATGGGCAGTGGCGGGGTGAAGATAGCCGATCCGGTACGTCTGCAGGAACTGGTCAAAGGCCTGCACGAACGCTTGCAAGGGTTCGACATGCGCGAGGCGGCCGCGGCGCTGGGGATGATCGGCGCCTGGCCGATGTACGCGAGCCAGTTGCTCCCCCACGGCGCGAGCGAGGAGGACCTGCGGGAATTGACGGAGCGCTTCGGCCCCGAGGCCTACCTGAAGCTGAAGAAATGCAGGGTATCCTGCCCCTCCTGCTTCCTGGCCGATAAGGACGAACTCTACCTCCCGCGCACGGGTGAGAGCGTCTATTCCACCTCCTTCCTCAACGCCGCCATCATCGGGTGCGCGCTGCTGATGCAGGACGCCGAGGAGGCGGCTTCGGTCCTGGCCCTCCTGGACGACCTGGGGCTGGACTTCATGACCCTGAGCTGGCAGGCGGCGTATCTCCTGGAGCTGCAGGAGCACGGTATCCTAAGCGAGAAGGACGCCGAGGGGATACCGCTGGCGCGGGGGGCTGGTATCCTGCGCGAGCTGGCCCTGCGGGTGGCGGAACGCAGGGGCGAGATAGGCGAGGCCTTCGCGCGGGGCTGGCGGGGGGCGTTTGAGCTCTTCGGCGAGGATACGCGCCGCTATACCATGCTGGTGAGGGACCAGGACTGCCTCTACGACCCGCGCGTGAGCGGCCTGGGCACCATGGAGTTCGAGCAGATCGTCTCACCCCGCGGACCCACTTCGGCCAGCGCGGGTTCCGCCACTTACGTCCCCGGCCTGCCCGAGGAGAGGCTGCGCCGCCTCACCGCGCGCATGGGGGCCGGGGAGGAAGCCCTAGAGCGCATCTTCTCGCCTCCCTGGGGCATGAACGTCGGACGGCTCACCCGCTACTCCGAGGACTGGTACAGCCTCTTCAGTTCCCTCGGCATCTGCAACCGCTACCAGATCAACCGCTTCTACCACGCCGAGCTCATCCGCGACCTCTACGCGGCTGTGACCGGCGTGGAGCTGAGCGTGGGAGAGATGATGGACAAAGCCGCCGCGGGCTGGGAGCTCTACCGGGAACTGAACGACCGCGAGGGGTTGGGACAGGAGGCGGACGTACCTCCCGAAGCCTGGTTCGGAGAGCAGCCGCTGTGGGGCAGGGGCGGACGCCTCAGGGATTATTTCGGAAACGAACTGACGCGGGAAGATATTCTAACGCTGGTTGATGATTATTACGATGAGAGAAACAGGAAGCACGGTTGAAGCACGCGACTAAAAGGACGTAACGCACTTGAATGACAGGGAATACATGATGGCCGCGCTGGAACAGGCGCACGCCGCATCCGCGGAGGGGGAGGTCCCGGTGGGCGCGGTCCTGGTGAAGGACGGCAAGATCCTCGCCTGCACCCATAACCGCCGGGAGGCCACGGGCAACCCCATGGACCACGCAGAGGTACTGGCTTTGCAGGAGGGAGCGGCCCACCTCGGCAGTTGGAGGCTGGAGGGGTCGACCCTCTACGTCACCCTCGAGCCCTGCCCCATGTGCGCGGGGGCCCTGGTGCAGGCCCGCGTGGCCAGGCTGGTATTCGGCGCCAGGGACCTGAAACTGGGGGCCGCGGGCAGTCGCTACAACCTGGTGAGCGACGAGACCACCCATCACCGCATAGAGATAACCGACGGCATCCTGGAGGAGGAGTGCCGCGAAGTGCTGCGCGATTTTTTCGAGGCCCGCCGCAACGGAGACAAGCCTTCCGAATGATCCCGCTATACCCGACAGCTTCCTTTTTCCACGCTATCCGACATGGACCGCGCAAGGCCTCCGTTCCAATATGTAGAGAGCCGTCGAGTCACGCACCATTCGGCCGCCGATCGGAGAAAGCTCAGCCCCGGGAATATCCTGATTCCCGGTCGGCAATAATGCATTCAGTTGCCCCCGGCAGGTGTCGAATAAACCAATGAAAGCCGATAGATCTCCGACCGGTGGTTCCGGGTCTCTGATCGCAGAGCGGCGCGATCCCGGTCGGCAGTAAGGTCGAGAGGAGGATGCAAATGCGCAAGACAGTACCATTGGTATTCGCCCTGGTCCTGCTCATGGGGATCAGCGTCTGGGCAGGTTGCAGCGTAGGTGGCACGACGGGGGCAACCGAAGGCGCGAAGGCTGGCCAGACCGAGACGCAGAACACCCCTACATGGGCGGAAAATTTCTCGAGCGCGCCCACCCTGGAGCAGTTGGGGGTACAGCAATACCCGGCCAGCGAGATAGACGAAGATGAAACGGTGGTGGTATGGGAACCGGGCCATAAGTCCGAATGGTTCGTCTATCACGCCAATCAGTGCCCGGTGGTCAACGTCGCCGCTTTCTTCCGGGAATCGTTAAGGGGTATGACGGACCTGCAGGAAACCGAGGAAGATGGGTCAGTGACGTTCAAGTTTAAGACCGCCGATGGGGTACCGATGATGATCGAGATATCGCCCCAGAATCCCAACCAACCCGACGGACCATCCGATATCGATATCTTCGTCAATCCCTGACCCGGGTTCCCGCACTTCCGCTGGTCCAGGAGGAAACCTGTTCCACCGCTGCGAGCTGTAGATAAGGTCAAGCCCTGCAGCTGCTGGGTCCACCGAACCGGAACAGCCCCGTATTGAAAAGATGCGGATTCGCCGTTGACCCCCTGGCGATGAATCTCGCCGTTCAACGATGAGCAGGTTCAATCGGGGACTTGACCTCGCTATAATGGTGGGGCGGAGAGGTGGCAGAGTGGACGAATGCGGCGGTCTCGAAAACCGTTAGGCCTCGCGAGGGGTCTCGTGGGTTCAAATCCCACCCTCTCCGCCAATCTGTTCTTGAACAGGTCTTTTGTTTCCTAGGTCTTGCTATTCAGAGATGCCTGAAAAACGGCTGCAAACGGACTGTGACAGAAATCGCGACAAATCGAGAATGCTATCACGCCACCCCCGCTCTATATGTCATACTCCTTTTTTTCCGCAAAACACCCGACATATTGGTTATCAAGAGCCCATGTGGCTTAAATCATGACTTCTTCAGATTAAGTCCCATTATCCCCAGAGATAGACTACGCCGTATCCGCCGCGCGGATATGACCACTCGATGGCGTCCAGGGGGCAGATAAAACGACAGGTGCCGCATTCCAGGCACCCCTCATAATTAAAGATCAGCTGGCCCTCGCTCTCCTCCCAGTCGTAGTTGGCCGCGGGGCAGGCTGGGATGCAGGGCTTGTCCTCGCAATCCGGACAGAGCTCCTTCTTTACCACGATGTGGGCTTCCTTATCTATGTTAATGGTGACCTTGGTCAGCTTGTCCTCGATGTCCTTCTTGTGTGCTTTCATCGCATGACCTTTCTGATTTTGCCCCGTCTAAGAGCCGAGCCGAAAAGAGAGAGGGCTTTAATGATCGTTCTGATGGGCTTGCGTAGAAAATCCGGCACCCAGTTCTCGACTATCCGGAAATAAAACTCTTGTACCATAGGATAGGGTTCGGGATTGAGGTAGGTGACCTCGTCCTCGAAGCTTTCATCTATTATCTCCGCCACGTTTCTAACATGGTCAGGCAGTCCTTTTCTATCTCCCTTGACCAAGTAGTTGCTGTCCCGGCGGGAGTTATAGAGCATTCTGAGCAGAGCGGTCTTTTCCAGGAAGGCGATGTATTCCCGCATGGTCTCAGCGCCGTAATCCCCTTTCCTAACGGCGTACTCCACGGTGTTGGCGGCCATCATCCCTGAAAGCATCCCCGGCGGCACCCCGATATACATGTAGTCGCTGAATCCGCCGGCCTCGCCGCATAGGAGGACGCCGTCGGAGTAGAGGTCGCTAAGGTCCATCCTGCCGCCGTTGGATATGATATGGGCCTGGTATTCCCGCAGCTTGGAGTCCTTGACCAAGGAGTGGATGAAGGGGTGCTCTTTGAGCTGCTGCAGCCGGTCATGCAGGTCGACACCCCTCTCCTTGATGGCGTCCACACCGCCGAAGACGGCTATGGTCAGGCTGTCATTGTTGGTGTACAGGGTGGAGGCGCCGTCTATGTCATCCATGGGATAGCCGAATGTCTCATAGACGGTCCCTTTCCCCTTCTCCAGCTGGAACCTCTCTTCGATGAGCTCGGAATCGAGATCCAGAACCTCTTTAACTCCCAGGAGGTAGGCGCGGATGTCGTCTGAGACCAGACCCGCCTGCCTTCCCACCACGGTGTGGATGCCGTCAGCTCCCACTACAACGTCTGCCTGGAGCTCCTCCTCTCCCACCTTTACTCCCATCACCCGGCCATTCTCCATGAGCAAGTCGGTGACCAGAACGTTGGTAAGGAGCTCGGCCCCGGCCTCCCTGGCTTTCTCCGCAAACCAGGCATCGAATTTGCGGCGGTAGGCGGTATAAGCCAGCCTCTTGTCGGCGTGTTTTTGAAACCTCAACCGTATCTGCTGGAAGTCCTTTTCTCCCAGATAGATAGAGGACTGGTCGTCGACCAGCCTCTCCAGCGGAGCCTCCTCCTCGAAATCGGGGATCAAATTCCTCAAGACCGGAGTGAAGAGTACGAAGGAAGCCACGTTCTTCTCCCCGGCATGGGCGCCCCTCTCCAGAAGGACGGTCTCGATCCCTTTTCTGGCCAGGCTCAAGGCGCATGCGGAGCCAGCGGGCCCGGCACCGACCACGACGCATTGCACCTTATCCATCTTAGAACCCCCTTGATGTGTTGCTTTTCTCCGTTCGATGTCGGGTCGTGTCTATATCAACCTGATAATTCCCATATAGACCTCCTCCCATTGCCGATATTCTATCATCCAGCAGGTATTTTGCGGATTTCACTAGGCGATGAACTGCAAATGAAGCCTCTTGTTGCCCGGGGGTATCTCTTCATAGGGGGGGTCTTCGAGATCGCGGGCCGAAGAGAAGAGGCCTTAAAGAACCTGAGGAAAGCGGAGAAGATGCATCAGGATATGCGGGTGGCTCCCCAGTTCTACTGGCTCACCCGCATCCGGGAAGCACTGTCGCGGCTCGAGTAACCTGTCTGAATAACTCCCTAGGGGACGTTCTCGTTAACGAATTCCTTCCTACCATCACACCCCACTCGGTCTGTCATGAATACCTGGTATGCTATCATCATAGAGTCGGGCGATCGTGATGGGGTTAACGATGGAGTCACAATGACTAAAGATGATATTAAGGAGACCTTGCGAGAGAACCGCGATATCCTGAGAAGATACAATGTGCACAGGATAGGGGTTTTCGGCTCTCATGCCCGAGGCAGGGCAAAGAAGATGAGCGACGTCGATCTCCTGGTCAAATTCGATAAGACCATCGACCTCTTCGACTTCATCCATCTCGCGGACGAGATAGGCACTATACTGGATGCCAGGGTTGACCTCGCCACCGAGGATTCACTCAAGCCGCCTTTAAGACCGAGAGTGATGGAAGAGGTAGATTGGGTTGAGGGACTATAAGCTTTACCTCTCCGACATCCAGGAAGCCACCAGCAAGATCATTACCTTCACCAAGGGATACAGCTATAAGAAGTTCAGCATGGATGAGCGGACCATAGATGCGGTGATCAGGAACCTCGAGGTTATCGGAGAAGCCTCCAAACATGTCCCCAAGAAGCTGAGAGAGCAGTATCAGGAGGTAGACTGGCAGGCCATGATGGGATTGAGGAACATAATCGCCCACGAATATTTCGGAGTAGACCTGAAGATCATCTGGAAGACTGTAAGAGAAAGAATCCCGGAACTGAACAAGCAGATCAAGAGCATCATCGCGGATCTGTGATACCGGTGTCTCGAAAACCGTTGGGCCTCGCGAGGGGTCTCGTGGGTTCGAATCCCACCCTCTCCGCCAGACTATGTTTGAACAGGTGTTTTATAAAGGTTTCTCTGTTATCAGAAATCTGCAGAAACCGATCAAAAACGGATTGTGACATATTTTGTGACAAATCCGCACGTCTGTCCTAGCGGGGATTCTCTCCCTCGAGTTCCCTGATCAGGTCTGTCACCTTCTCTTTGATCTCGTCCCTCGTGGAGCGCATGAGGTCAAGGTCTCCCTTCCCGGGGTCCTCGAGCGGCCATTCCTCTAGGCGGTCACGCGCCGGGAAGACGCTCTTCACAATACAGCCGAAGGATATGATGCGGTCGAACTCGTCCAGACGTTCGAGATCCAGGGTCTTGGGGATATTGCCGGAGATATCCAGGCCCTCCTCGGCCATGGCCTCAACCGCGATGGGGTTGACCTTCGCCGCGGGGAAAGTCCCAGCGCTCTCAGCCCGCCAGGTAGTGGCCTCCCGGTTGAAGAAGGCCTCGGCCATCTGGCTGCGGGCGGCGTTCTCTCCGCAAACGAACAGGACCTTTTCGGATATCATGCCACCTTCACCCTTGATCTGCATCGGTCGCATAGTGCTCGGCCTGGCTGGGTTTGTAAGAAGCCTCGAAGACGGGGACGCAGCAGGGAGTGAGAACCTGCCTTATCTCTCTTTCGAAATGTTCGTGCAGGTAAACGAGGCAGCCTTCCTCGTCCTCTTCCCCGACCATATTCTTCAACGCTTTGACGGCGTCGCCTTTGACGATCACGTCGCACAACTTCGTGCCCGTTATCGAGGCTTCTTCGGCCGGCCGTAGTCCCTGCGATGCGCTCTCCAGATAGGTTGAGAGGAAAACCAATGCTCCTCTCTGGTCGCAGTCGGCGAAGACCCTGACTATCTCGATAATATCCTGCTCTCCTAAAGTAAAATCTATCCGTTTCACAGACAATGCACCTGGCTCGTATTCTTACAATAGCTGTTGCATGGCTTTAACGAATATATTATATTAATGTTAGTTTATATAAGCAAGCATTTATTAATATTGAGAGATAAGAAAGGCAAGGACATGGAGAGGAAGCCTACCTTCCAGTGTGCGACTAACCCTGAGGTGAACGAGTTATCGGAGACGCTCAAGGTCATCTCCGACCCCAACCGCCTGCGCATCCTCTGCGCCCTCTTCTCCGGCGAGAGATGCGTCTGCGAGATCGAAGAGGGATTGGCCATTTCCCAGCCGCTGGCCTCGCATCACCTGGGGGTGCTGAGGGAAGCGGGGCTGGTGAATGCACGTAGGGAAGGTACGTGGTCCTATTACTCCCTGGACAAGGAGGCCATCCAAAAACTGAACCGCATGTTTCTGGAGGTCCTGGGAGAGAACCGCCTTTCGGCAAAGACGGGAGCGGAAAGCACACGCTGCTGTGGATGATGAAAAAGGTTGAAGCAGGGGGTTCGCTAAATGGCAGAGAAGACTAACAGGCTCTCATGGCTGGACCGTTACCTGACCTTGTGGATATTCGTGGCCATGGGTATCGGCGTGGCCATCGGCTACTTCTGGGACGGAGCGCCGGATTTCCTCGATAAGTTCAGCACCGACACTACCAATATCCCCATCGCCATCGGGCTCATCCTGATGATGTACCCGCCCCTGGCCAAGGTGAAATACGAGGAGATGGGGCGCATCTTCCGCGACCGCAAGGTACTCCTGCTGGCCCTGGTGCTCATCTGGATCGTGGGGCCGGCGGTGATGTTCGGTCTGAGCGTGCTCTTCCTGCGCGCCTACCCGGAGTTCATGTACGGCACTATCCTCATCGGGGTCACCCCCTGCATCGCCATGGTCATCGTCTGGAACAGCCTGGCCGAGGGGGACAACGAGTACTGCGCCGCCCTGGTGGGCATCAATTCACTGATACAGATCCTCTTCTACACCTTCATCACCTGGTTTTACGTGACCAAGCTTCCCGTGTGGCTGGGGGTGGCCGAGAGCGAGGTAGCCGTCGACGTGACCATGTGGCAGATCGCTCGCACCGTATTCATCTTCCTGGGCATCCCCTTCCTCGCTGGCATCATCACCCGCTTCTCACTCATCCGCTTGAAGGGGAAGCAGTGGTACGAGGAGAAGTTCATCCCCCGCATCAGTCCCATCACCCTGGTGGCCCTGCTCTTCACCATAGTGGTCATGTTCTCCTATAAGGGGGAGCAGATAGTGGGACTTCCCCTGGACGTGCTGCGCATCGCCATCCCCTTGGCCATCTACTTCCTCTTTATGTTCTTCTTCAGCTTCTATGTATCTTATAAGATCGGCCTGGACTACAAACGGGCGACAGCGGTATCCTTCACCGCTTCCAGCAACAATTTCGAGCTGGCCATCGCGGTGGCTATCTCGGTATGGGGGATATCCTCAGGCCAGGCCTTTGCGGCGGTCATCGGGCCGCTGCTGGAGGTTCCCATCCTCATCAGTCTGGTCAATGTGGCTTTGATCTTCCGACGCAAGTACTTCCAGCCACGCGAAGACCTGCGCGCCGAGCCCCCGTTAGCGGCACGAGAAGAGGTGTGATCACGCCATGCTCAAGGTTTACCCGCATCCCGATTATCCTCCCGAGGAGGGCTGTTTCATCCGGGGGAACGACCGTTCCCCGGTGGTCGTGTGCGTCATCCTCAAGTGGGACCAGGACAAGGTGCCGCCGGAGATAGAGGCGCTTGTGCGCGCCGGGGCCGAGAGCGGCGCGGCCCTCTCCGGCACCCTGCAGACGGAGAACATCGGGCTGGAGAAGGTCATCTGCAACGTGGTCGCCAATCCCAACATACGCTACTTCGTATTGGGTGGCCCGGAATCCGACGGCCATCTCACCGGAGACGTCGTCAAGGCCCTCTTCGCCAACGGGGTCGACGAGAAGATGCACATCGTGGGGACGGAATCGCCCCACCCCTTCCTCTACAACATCCCCCTGGAGCTCATCGAGCGCTTCCGCGCCCAGTTGACCCTGATCGACCTGCAGTTCCAGGGCGACCCCGGATTGATAAGGCAGGCGGTGTGGTCCTGCTACCAGGAAGAGCCGGTGGATTTCAGGGGACAGGAGCTCTATGACATAGGTGCTTATCCCGAACCCCCACTGAGCGGCAGCATAACCTGGAAGGTCACGCAGCCCTGGGGCGTGCCCAGGGACGATGCCGAACGCGCAGCGCAGAAACGGGCTCTCGAACTGATGGAAACGATAAGAGACCGTAAGAAAAAGGAGTGATTGAAGTGAAGCCGGGATTGATCATGTGCGTGTGCACCGGCAAGTGCGCCGGCTTCGACAAGATGGACATCTGGGACTTCATCAACCAGGTGCGCATCGAGCTGCCGGTGGAGTATGGTTTCATCCACCCCCAGCTGTGCGAGGAGGACGGCGACCGCTTCCTCGCCGACTTCCTCAAGGGTAAGCGCAAGGTCATCGTGGCAGGCTGCGCCCCCACCATGCAGTACAAGATGTTCCGCGACGCCTTCTCCGCGGCGGGCATGGACGTGAAGGAGGACCTCGTCCCCCTGGACATCCGGGACATGACCACCCAGGAGGCGGTGGACAAGGTCAAGGCGGCCCTGGCGGATATGGGGGTGGAGGAGGATGGGTGAGACCACCTTCATGGGAGTGCCGCGGGAGAAGATCGACTGGTGCCCTGCCATAGACTACGACAAGTGCGACTTCTGCATGGAGTGCGACGAGTTCTGCCCCCACCGCGTCTTCGAGCGGCGAGACGACGAGGAGCGCAAGCTGGTCGTGGCCCACCCCCAGAACTGCGTGGTCTTCTGCCGCGCCTGCGCCAAGACCTGCGGCCCGGACGCCCTCTCCTTCCCGGACAAGAAAGAGACCACGGCGGCCATCAAGCGCATGCGCGAGGAGGCGGGTGGAGATGAAGGGTGAGAGGAAAGCGGTACTCCCCTGCAATGGCCTGGACAAGGAGGCCGGGGCGCTGGCGCGCGAGGCGGCCTTAAAGCTGGCGGAAGAAGGGGCGAGCCTGGTCTGCCCGGTGCTCTTCCAGCGCAACCCCAAGCGTTTCGAGAAAGAGCTCGACGCGGGCGAACTGCTGGTCATCGACGGCTGCAAGACCGGCTGTGCATCTAAGCTAGCCAAGGAGCACGGCCTTAAGCTCGCCGGCAGGCTGAACGTTACCGAGATGCTCAAGGAGGTGGGCATCAAGGGCGGCAAGAAACCTGTGCCCGACCCCGAACACCTCGCCCGGTTGCTCGCCGCGCTGGAGAGCGTGGGCGAGATGGAAGAGGAGAGCGCGCGAGAAACACCCTCCGGGCTATTCGCGGGTGACGTTGAGATGAGCGAGTTCATGGAGGGGAAATTTATCTTCAAGGTGCCCAGGGACGGGTACTTCTTCAACGAGAATGACTGCTGGGCGCGTGTGGAGGGCAAGCGGGCGCGCCTGGGCGTTTCCGACTACGTACAGCAGAGCGCCTCGGACATGGTCTTCTTCGAGCCCCCTGCCCTCGGGGCGGAGCTGGAGCAGTTCGACGACGCGGGCTCGCTGGAATCCACCAAGACGGCCCTGGACATCATCTCCCCCGTGGGTGGGAAGGTGGTGGCGATAAACGAAGAGCTGGTGGAGGCGCCGGAGCTCATCAACGAAGACCCCTACGGGCGGGGCTGGGCGGTGGAGGTGGAGCTCGCGGATTTCGAGAGCGACCGCGAACTGCTCATGGACTGTGGAGCCTACCTCGCCTATCTCAAGGAAAAGGTGAAGAAGGAGAACGAAGAGAGGTATGGTTAGATCGTGAATCGGAGGTCGAATCGGTATGAGTGAAAAGAAAGTTTACGTCATCCCCTGTAGCGGCATCGGCAAGGCTTCCGCCTCCGTCGGCAGGGATGCGACCTACCGGGTGGTCGAGGACCTGCTGCCGGGAAAGGCCGATACCCTGTGCCTGGCCCTGCTCACCCTGCAGGACGAGGAGGCGCAGGACAAGGTGCGCGAGAACTACGTGGTGGCCATAGACGGCTGTGCCAAGGACTGCGCGCGCAAGAACGTGGAGGCGGTGGGCAAAGCGCCGGATATCGCCCACCGCGTGCAGGACTACCTGAAGAAGCACAAGGACCTCAAGCCCGAAGTGGTCCTGGACATAGGAGAAGGAGGCAGGAAGCTGGTGGATTTGATGTCCGAGGAACTGGCCGGGGAGATAGAGGACCTGCTCGAGGGGGGCGATTGAGATGGCGCTGGAGACCAGGCCCAAGTTCGTAGGGGTGCTCTCCTGTTCCGGCGAGGAGGAACCAGAAGGCACCATCGCCCGCAACGCGGTGCGCCTGGTGATGGAGAAATACCATCCCGGGGTGGCCGTATCCCTCTGCCTGCCCCTCTATGTGGCCGGAGACGAGGGGGAGCAGGAGTTCGCGAAGAAAGTGCCGGTCATCGCCGTTGACGGGTGCGAGAAGGCGTGTGCCAGGCTGTCGACGGAGAAATACTCGGGAGAAGTGCGGGACGCCATCGATATCCGCGCCCTGTTGCGCGAGTGGGGGGTGGAGGAAAGACTCTCGCGCTCCCACCCGGGCGAGCTGGAACAGGAGTTGACCGAGAGATTGGCGCTGGAGATCGCCAAGAAGATCGACACCATGCTAGACAACGGCGAGGTCGTACCCAGAACTGAAAGTCAAAGGTCTTGATGATACCTGGACGAGGGATACTTCAAAGGGGGTTGAGATGAAGGACATAGAGGTGATCGGTCCCGGTTGCCCCTTCTGCCGCAAGCTCTACCAGAGGACTCAGGAAGTGGTGGCGGAAAACGGCATTGATGCCGAGGTACGGCACGTCACCGACCTCAAGACGGCGATGAAGTATTTCCCCATGACCCCCGTGCTTCTGGTCGATGGCCAGGTCATGCACCGGGGTAAGCGCTTGCCCAAGAAGGGCAAGATCGCGGCTCTCATCAACAGCGCCTCTGCTTGACCTCGCGGGCACTAGAAAGGATCTTTGGGGAGATATCCGCCCGGATATAGACCGTTAGATCTGTAAGGGATCTCGTGGGCTTGAACCCCACCCTCTCCGCCAGATAGAAGATTGGGTTATGGACTCTCCTTGGCCACCTGCCTAGAAATTCATCCGCAAAGCGCATCCTGCTCAGATAAAGCAAAACGAAGGGGACACCGATTATATCTATAGCCTGAGGCTGGAGCGTTTCCGCGGTTCGCCCCCAGTTCCTGATAGAGAGAGGATGCGAAGATGGACGTCAATATGTGTCCGGAGTGCAATATCCCCGAGCCGTTCAACCAGGGCCAGGTCTGGCTCAATAATGGGGATATAGTCCAGAAAGTCAACCCCGCGGCCCGCCTGTGTTTCATCGAATGCGAGAACCTCGACCCGCTGTTCGCCAATATCGGCGACATCATCGGCATGAACATCGAGAACATGGTGGTCAACCTCACCGCGCGCGGGACGGAGAAATACATGAGCAGCCTGGTCCCGGCGGTGGTCAAGGAGATGGTCCAGGCCAAGCAGATGGACCCGGGCGCTTTTGTGGCGCCGGTAGTGGTATTCTGCCATATAGTCGGATTCGGAAAATACGAGGTCATCGATTCACGTTACGAGAGGGACGAAGACGACTATTCCATAACGCGTATCGAGGCGCCCTTCTCCGTGCCGGAAGCCGCCGGGGCCATCGCCGGCGTGTTATCGGCCACAATGGGAGGCGAGCATGCGGTGTCCTACAAGGAGGTCTCCCCGGGAGTATACGATTTCACCACCAGCTGGACCGAATATCCCGAGGTGCTGGTGGAGAAGCTTCAGACCTCCGCCTATCAACACCGCGACGGCGATATCGAGCTGGAGCGGTGTGCCACCTGCGGCCTCCCCACGGCGCTCTCCGCATACAGCTGGTACCTGGATCGAGGCCTGATCGTGAACCGGCGTACGAAACGCCGCATGGCCGTTCTGGGACCGGAGCTCCTGGACGTGCTGTTCAAGGCGTTGGAAGCGGAGCTGGGAGAGGAAATCCCCACCGCGGTGGTGGAAGCGCAGCGCAGGTTCGTGAAGACCGGCTTCTTCTCCATCGACGAGCTCAGCGACGAGGGCGACTTCCGTCTTCAGCTCGCGCTGCAGGGCATGGGCAACCTGCAGGAGCTTAAGATGGGTTCGCAGGGGATGCACCTGCGCGTGGACAACGCCGCCTGTAACCTGCTCATGGTGGGCATGGTGCAGGGCCTCTTCGAGATGATCTTCGACGTGGATTCCAACGTGGAATGGGAGCTCTCAGGGGAGGGTGACCTGGAGGTGGACGTCAAACCGCGAGCCGTCCTGGCCAGCGTCTAGGAGCTTCATCTCAGGACCTGATACATAGGACCGCGTCGCTGCCTGTCTCGGGTCCGGTTCGATACTCCACGGCACCGCAAGAACCTAATGTATTCATCATCACCCTGGTCATCCGAGCATTCCCACGCCTGACATGATCTATAATCTTAAGTGATCGCGAAGGCCGTTGGGCAACATCTAGGGAGAGGAGAACACCCGGACAAGGGAGTGAGCCCTACCCGGGGAGAGATCTTCAAGGGGGTGAAAAAAGTGAGGTTGTACAGGGACATAACCCAGACGGTAGGAAAAACCCCCCTGGTCAGACTCAACCGCATGGTCGAGGGATGCAGGGCCGAGGTCTACGCAAAGCTCGAGTTTTTCAACCCCCTTTCCAGCGTCAAGGACCGTGTCGGTGTGAGCATGATCGATGACGCGGAAAGCAGGGGCCTGATCAGCGAGGGCAGCGTGATCATCGAGCCCACCAGCGGAAACACCGGCATCGCCCTGGCTTTCGTGTGCGCGGCCAGGGGCTACCGCCTCATCCTCACCATGCCGGACACCATGAGCGTGGAAAGGCGCAAGCTGCTCGCTGCCCTGGGGGCCGAACTGGTCCTCACCCCCGGCACGGAGGGCATGAAGGGCGCTATCGCCAGGGCTGAGGCGCTCCTGGCGGAGACGCCGGGCGCGTTCATGCCGCAGCAGTTCAAGAACCCCGCCAACCCCGCCATCCACAGGCTGACCACGGCGAGGGAGATTTGGGAGGACACGGAGGGAAAGGTAGACATCCTGGTCAGCGGGGTGGGCACCGGGGGCACCATCACCGGGATCGCGGAGGCCATCAAGGAGAAGAAGCCGGGCTTTCAGGTGGTGGCCGTGGAGCCGGAGGGTTCCCCGGTCCTCTCCGGGGGCAAGCCGGGACCGCACAGGATACAGGGGATCGGAGCGGGGTTTGTTCCCGAGATCCTCAGGGCGGACCTCATAGATGAGGTCATCACCGTCTCGGAGCGAGACGCGGGAGAGACCGCGCGCAGGATGGCCCGGGAGGAGGGCATACTGGCCGGGATATCCTCAGGAGCGGCGGTGTGGGCCGCTCTCCAGGTGGCCAGACGGTACGAGAACGAGGGCAAGCTGCTGGTGGTGATAGTCCCCTCGTGCGGCGAACGCTACCTCTCCACAGGGCTCTTCGAAACGCTCCCTCATGAGGGTGAATGACCCGCCTTTCCTTCACAATTCCTTAAGCTGGCCGGAATAGAGATCGCTCCATAGGCTAGCGATAGAGCCGTAAGATGATCGAGGATAGAAATGCTGATGATAACAGACCACGGCCGTCCTGGAGGAGAAACCCTGAGCGCGATCCCACGGCCCTGGTTTATCGTCCACCTTATGGAGGGAGAATAGAGAGACGGGGTAAGTGCTACCTCGTATCGTGCCGGAGAGACGTGCGCGATCCGGAAAGGAGAGGATATGCCTAACGTATATATCGATGGTCCTCCCATCAAGGACCTCGAAGTGAAGAGGACGCTGACCAGGGAGATAACCGATGCCATGGAGAAGGCCTACGGTATCCCCCGGCAGGCTTACGTGATCATCATCACCGAGAACCCGCCGGAGAACGTGTGTGTCGGCGGCGAGCTGCTCTGCGACCGTGTCGCGCGTTCCGATCAATAAAGGATCCCAGGCTGCGGCATCTATCGAGGGTATATGGCAAGCCCAGGTGGCGGGCTATATAATTGGTCTTGTGCTCGGAGGCGGGCAGAGAGGTTTTCCGGAAGGGTGACCGAGCTGGCCTAAGGTGATCGCCTGCTAAGCGATTGTGCGGGAGACCGCACCGAGGGTTCAAATCCCTCCCCTTCCGCCACCACGCAGGCCCGGGGAACACGGTTCCCCGGGCCTTCTCGTGGAGGGGAATGCGTGGATTCATCTCCACCCATATGGGGTAGAATATGTGGGGTGATCCAGGGCTCTCTGTCGGAGATGATGGGGCGTTAACGGGACCAAAGGAGGAAGAAGTGGGCAAGAAAGATCTGAAGTATGTGGAGATCTGGGAGGATGAGCCGCTCGAGGAGGAGCTTGCGAAAGGCAAGTCGTGCAAGTGCGGGAAGATGATCCTGCTCCTGGCCCTTGTCGGGGGCGGAGTGATGGTTGCCCGGGCTCTAAAAGGAAAAGGCGAGCCGCTGCCCCCGGGGAGCGGTACGGTCACCCTGCGGGACTCGGAGCCGGGCCCGCTGGCTTTCATGATGAGTGAGATGGTCAAGGCGGTACTCCAGGATCCCCGCAAGAAGGCCCTCGCCGATAAGATGAACGTCTCCGTGGCCATCCAGGACCTGGACCATCCGGAGATGGCGGCCACGATGATCTTCCGGGCGAGCGATGTGGAGGTCGCCAACGGGGTCATCTCCGGTGTGGACATCTTCATTGGGACAGAGCTGGCGCTGCTGCTCAGCCTCTCCGGCGCCGGCAAGGGCAAGCAGATGCTCAAGTGGCTGCAGAGCGAAGATGGGAAGAAGGTGGTCAAGGCCGTGAGGACCGGGAGGTTCAAGGTGCGCGGCGCCGTCAAAAACGCTCAGCAGATGGCCATGTTCCAGAAATTCCTGACCCCTGCCGGCTAAGGATAGAACCGAGAGCCGGCCCCGCGGGATTATTCGGAGGATGCCCGGGACCCGGGGGAGAATCCGACTATGCGGCTGACCATGCTGCGTAACTTCTCGAGGTTGAAGGGCTTGGTCACGTAATCCACGGCCCCCATTTCCTCGCATCGTTGCCGGTCGGCCTGGCTGGACTTGGCGGTAAGCATCACCACCGGGATGTCCCTGGTCTTCTCCGAGGCCTTGAGCAGCCGCATGACCTCGAAGCCGTCCATCGCGGGCATCATCAGATCGAGCAGGATGATGTCAGGGTTATTATCACGTGCCAGGCGCAGCGCTTCGTTGCCGCTCTCGGCGAGAAGGACCTTCAGGCCCGCCTTGCCCAGGTTCAGCTCCAGCAACCTCAGAAACAGACTATCATCGTCCACTACCAGGGCGCTCGCCGTCATAGCGGATCACCCCCTTACAATGTGTATTCCCACCTTCTGCCGCCTGCAAACTATGCCGTCAGCGCCGCGCACGCGCCCCTGCCCATGCGCCGGCGGGGAAGATCCCCTGGCCGGCGGGGTATGCCCAGCCCGTTGACAGTGGTCAGCGGGGAATACTATTATGTGACTGACTACCCAGTCGCTTTCCGATACGCAATGCTCAGGGGTCCGGGAGAGGGTAAGTTCATTACGGGAGAAGGGCGGTCGGCGGATGGTGGAAAGAGAGAGAGGTTGGGACCTCGACGGCTTCATCAAGGCCTATGTGGCCGAGACCGCTTCCCCCGTGACCCGCACGCAGATCGGCCGCTATCTCAAGGAAGGCATACTTCCCCAGCCCGACGAAGGGGAGCTCTTCACGTCACATCACCTCGAGAGATTGCGCATGATCGAGTATTTGCGCTCGCGCTACGGCATGTCTCTGCGGGATATATCCGGCCTTTTCGGGGTCATCGTGGGCACGAGCTCGAGCGAGGTCAACGAGGAGCCGGAAGAGGATAACCAGGTGATGGACCGCAGGGACCGCATCGTCGCCAATGCCACCGGACTCTTCGCCGCCAAGGGTTACCACGGTACCACCGTCGACGAGATCGTGCAGGCCACGGGCATCGCCAAGGGCACTTTCTACATCTACTTCGACAGCAAAGAGGAGATCCTGGTGGAGGTGATCAAGCGGCTCATCGAGAGCACGCTGCAGAAGATAGACCTGGAGCTGGAGAGAAAAGAGGGTAAGGACATCGTAACCCGTATCGAGATCAAGGGGCAGGAGATGCTCGATCTGTATATCAAGCACAGCGAGCTCCTTTACATGCTCATGGGGGAGACGGTGGGCAACCCACGCTTGACCAACCAGCTCAAGGAGGTCTACGGGAGGCTCGCGGAAAGGGTCGAGGAAGACATCAGGGAAGGGGTCGAAGCGGGAGATATATATCCCTTCGAGGATCTCAGAACCGTATCCTATGCCCTGGTCGGTATGGGTCAGAGTATCGCCATCCTGCTCTCTGGCAGCCGCGAGGATCAGATGGAGAAGACGTGGAAGACGATGCACAAGTTCTTCAGCCGCGCTCTTTCCGCCAGGAAACAGGATAAAAAATAGGACCCCGGTTTCCGGCAAACCGGGGTCAGCAGGGAGGGAGGTGCTCCGATTTTGGGACCGGAGCACGGATGAGGTCACGCTGAGGTGGGTGTCTTCGCGAAACCCCTCTGTGGGTTTTTGTAAGGGAGGGAAAGTCCCGATCCCCAGAAGAATCCCGCACCCTTACCCTCTGTGCGGAGACCTGTAAGTGGTTATGCTACCATAAAGTAACTTCCAATGCAAAGATTATCTGCGCCAAAAAGACAAACCGCTCGAAAAGCTCTGTTATAATGTCTTTGGCCATGATCATGGCTCGGAAAAAGGGGTCTTTGAGGTTGGGGATTTGCCTCAGTGGGCTCCTGTTTGATGATGGAAACTGCGGAACTCGCAAAACGGGGACGGCTCGCCCGTAATACGAGCTGATGGATAACAGGGAGGAGCATTGGTCATGATGGGAGGAAACTGGGGCAAGATACTTAAGGTCGATCTCACGTCCGGCAAGACGGAGGAGCTGGAGCTGGAGGAAAAGCTCTACCGCGACTTCCTCGGCGGAAGTGGGCTGGCCGCCAAGTGGTTCTTCGACAACGAGGGCTGGAAGGTGGAACCTCTTTCGCCCGAAAACCCCCTGATGATCATGAACGGCCCCCTTTCAGGCACCAACCTGCCCGGGGTCTCCCGCCTGGAGATCTGCGCCCGTTCGCCCCTCACCGGCATCTGGGGAGAGGCCTCCATGGGCGGGCATTTCTCGCCCCAGCTCAAGCGCACCGGCTACGACGGCATCATCTTCGTCGGCGCCAGTGAAAAACCCGTCTACCTTTATCTCACCGATGAGAAGGTGGAGATCAGGGACGCCGCGCATATCTGGGGCAAGGACACCTATGAGACCGAGGACCTGCTTAAGGAGGAGGTGGGGGACAAACGCGCACAGGTCATCTCCATCGGCCCCGCCGGTGAGAACCTGGTGAAGTTCGCCTGCGTGATGAACGACCGCGGCTCCACCGCCGGCCGCTGCGGCATGGGAGCGGTGATGGGCTCGAAGAAGCTGAAGGCGGTGGTGGCGCGCGGCAACGCGAAGGTACCGGTGGCAGACGAGGCCGCTTTCAAGCAAGCGCGAGAGAAGATGAACGAGCTGCTCAAATTCAGCCTGATCGCTGACGGTCTGCGCAACTTCGGGTCCAACGTGCACATGGAATACGGCATGGCCATCGGGGATGTGCCCACGAAGAACTGGCAGGTGGCCTACTGGGCCCAGGGGCCCGCAGAGCTGGGGGGCACCGCGGTAGCCGAGAGCATCCTCACCAAGAACCACTCCTGCTTCGCCTGCCCCATCTCGTGCAAACGCATCGTCAAGGTCGATTCCGGCCCCTTCGCCATCGAGGAAGGGCCGGGTGCCGAATACGAGGCGGCTACCGCCCTGGGCACGCTGCATTACATGGACAACCGGGAGGCCAACAACAAGGCCAACGAGCTCTGCAACCGCTACGGCATGGACTGTATCTCCTGCGGCTCCACCCTGGCCTATGCCACCGAGGCCTTCGAGAAGGGGCTGATCACGGAGGAGGATACCGGCGGGATGAAGCTGGGCTGGAACCAGCCCCAGATCCTCCTGGACCTCATCCGCATTACCGCCTTACGCGAGGGCATCGGCAACGACCTGGCCGAGGGATCCAGGGCCCTGTCGGAGAAGTACGGGGGCAAGGAGTTCGCCATCCACGTCAAGGGGCTGGAGTGCCCCATGCATGATCCCCGCGCCCTCTGGGCCATGGCCCTTACCTACGCCACCTCCATCCGTGGCGCCTGCCATTGTGCCGACTCGAACCTCTACGTCGAGCTGGGCGTCCTCGAGATCAGTGACATCGGCGCCAAGCGGACGTGGCCCTACAGCACCAAGGGCAAGGCGGCCCAGACCGTCGCTGGCCAGAAGAAAGGTGTCATCGCCAACTCCGCGGTCATCTGCGAGTACGCCTGGAACGCCGCGGGTGGCCACATGACGGAGATGATCGCCATGCTCAAGTCGCTCACCGGCTTCGGTTACACCCATGACGAGATGCTCAAGATAGGCGACCGCATCTGGTACATCAAGCGCGCTCTGGGCAACCTCATGGGCGCCACCCGCGAGGACGACCAGCTCCCCAGGCGCATCCTGGAACCCCATAAAGAGGGAGCGACCTCCAGCCTGCACCTGGCGGTATACCCCCAGTTCCTGTCCTTGGTGCCCCTGCAGAAGCTGAGGATCGAGAAGCTCAAGGACATCACAGCCATGATCCTCTCCAAGTTCCTCTACCCCAACATGGACAAGATACTCACCATGCTCAACAAACTGCCCTTCTTCTCTGGCCGGCTGAAGAAGCTGGCGCGAGGTGACGAGGCGGAGAGGGCGCGCAAGACCGTCGCCTTTGAGGAGATGCTGCAGGAGTACTACCAGCTGAGGGACATCGACGCCCAGGGCCGCCCCAGCCGCGGGCGCCTGGAGGAAGTAGGCCTTGCGGACGTGGCCGAGGTCCTGCATAAATAGGCGGGAGGCGCCACCGGCGGCTGGTGAGATGATAAATGGGCTCCGCGGCGGCCACCCGGCTGGACGGGCCCCCTATAGTATTCATCGCAGGGACGAGATGAAAGGTCCGCGGGTAGAGGCTCGCGGGGTGGGAGAGAACCGGAGGAAGCGGCATTGGCTAGCGTGAAGTTCTTCACCATGCTGCGCAAGGCGGCGGGAGAAGCAGGCTACGAGAGTTCTGCCCCGAACGTGGCAGCGGTGCTCAAAGAGGTGGAGAAGAAATACGGGGGCGACATGCCCAGGTATCTGAAGAACTGCATCGTGTTGGTGAACGGGCAGAACATCAGCTACCTGAAGGGCAAGAAGACCAAGCTCGGCCCCGGGGACGAGGTATCGCTCTTTCCACCGGTCGCGGGCGGCTGATGCCGGGGACGCGACTCGAGGCCGGTCTATAAGGGGGTGATGGTGACCCCCGTCCCCGCCACAGAAGGCCCCTGTACCTGCAGCTCCGCCAGGGAGCGCACGCAGGCCGCTACCAGTTCCTCACCGCCCGCCACCTGCTGCGACGCTTCTCGCAGCTGCGATGAGATGTCACCCAGGTTGACGTTGGAGGCCAGTGCGGACCATTGACGCAGATGTTCCATCTGCTGCTCCAGCAGTTCCGCGCTATGCTTGAGGGCCACCTTCAGGGTGACCAGGTCGATCCCCTCTCGACACATTATGACCACCTCTCTATAACCGCACCAGGATCGCCCGGGGCCATGATGCCAGACGCTCTCCATTGTTGACTTCGTCGCCACAGAACCTGCGGACTTCCGCGGCACCTTTAACGACAATCCTCGGGGGATGCCTTTCCCAGCTCCAGCATGGCCATGCGCAGGGTCTCTTTGCCCTTTTCCGTCATGGCGAGCAGGGGAAGGCGGAGCCCCCCGACCTCTACGCCCATCCAGTTGAGGGCCTGCTTTATCGCGGTAGGATTGGGTTCGCAGAAGAGGGCGCGCACCAGGGGCAGGACGCGGAAGTGTATATCGCGAGCCTCCTCCACCTTGCCCTCCCATACCAGCCGGCACATACGGCTGAACTCCGCTCCCAGCACGTGGCCGACGGCGGCTATACACCCCTGGCCCCCCAGGCAGAGCACGAGAAAAGTCACCGGGTCCTCGCCGGAATAGACGAAGAACTCAACCCCCGTCTTGCGTGCTTCCTCGATGATCGCGCTCACCTGCAGGATATCGCCGGAGGCCTCTTTCACCCCGACGATGTTGTCGATCTCCGATAGGCGCAGCATGGTATCCGGCTCGATGTTCCTTCCCGTTCTGAAGGGGATGTTGTATAGGATGAGCGGCAGGGAAGTACTCTCGGCGATGGCCCGGTAGTGCTCGTATATGCCCTCCTGGCTCGGCCGATTGTAATAGGGACTCACCTGCAGGCTTCCATCCACCCCCAGCTTTTCGGCGGCCACAGTCATCTCGATGGCCTCCGCGGTGCTGTTGCTGCCGGTTCCGGCGATGACCGGGACCCGTCCCGCCGTTTCTTCCTGGACCACCTCGATCACCATCATGTGTTCCTTATGGCTCAGGGTGGGTGATTCCCCGGTGGTTCCGCAGGGTATGATCGCGTCCGCCGCCTGTTCCTCTATGAGGTAGTTGACGAGATTCCTGAGGGCCGGCTCGTCCAGCCTGCCCCGTTCATCGAAGGGCGTCACCAATGGGATCAGGCACCCCTTCACGTTCCAATCGCCCATCCACACCTCCTCTGTTCTCCCGGCACTTCATCTCTACATAATAGCAGAAGGCGGAAGTATACTACCCGGCTCGTTGCTCCGTGCAACACCCCCGACAGGGCGTAGCTGCGGGCTCTTAAGTCCTCGCCGTTTCGCCTCCCACGCCGTATGGGATGCCCGCCTTAACGACTGAAGAAGTAGGATAATAATGGTATATAATGGTAATTGACGACTATTTCGTAAATATTACCCCCAACCCTATTGACACTCAAAAAGAGAATGATATTATTGAAGCGTTCCGGCTAAAACTCGGGGGAAAACCTGAACTGAAGCGCTTTTGGGCTTGCGCGTCCGGAACGTAGGTAGGAACCCAGGATGCCGAGTAGAAAACGTCGAGCCCCTCGTTCGGCGGTCCCAAAGGTATCTTGGGTTTCTACTTTTTTGTAGCCCGGACCTCTAAGATCCGGGACAGGGGAATGGGTTAGCGATGCGAGCAGGGAGAGATATACGGCTTACCGTACGTCAGGAGGTGCTCAATGGCAGGGAGTATCGAGGGCAAGAAGATAGTGGTCGTCGGGACCGGAATGGGGGGATCGGCCGTCTCCGCGCTACTGGCCAAGGAGGGAGCGGAGGTGACCGTCCTGGAGAGGAACAGCTATCCGGGGGGCAAGGCGGCGAGCTTCGAGCGCGAAGGCTTCATTTACGATACCGGCGTGCACTGGCTGGCGCGCGGCAACAAGGGGCCCATGGGAGAGGTCGCGAGCATCGTGGGAACGGAGATCGAGTTCGTAACCTTAAATACCGCGATGGAGTTCACCACTGGCGGGCACACCGCCGTCATAGCTCAGAACATGGACGAGGACGAGTCCCTGGAAAAGCTCTTCGAGGAGATAGAAGTGCTGCCGGAGAACCGCGAGGGGGCTAGGGCCTTGTTCGAGGACCTGGCGCGCG
>Ga0209254_10001002_pt1 | contig 24978 bp, 28 predicted proteins | sample FrelakmetDIP11DI_FD_187148 | JGI IMG/M metagenome (GOLD analysis project Ga0209254, IMG submission 187148) | Freshwater lake sediment microbial communities from the University of Notre Dame, USA, for methane emissions studies - DIP11 DI (SPAdes)... | ecosystem: Environmental > Aquatic >...
CAATGCCATGGGCTTGATCTATCATCAGGCTGCGGTTGGGCAAAAGACGGCTGAGGTGGTACTCCAGGAGCTGTTCGACACGTTTGTCAATATCTGCGGTGGAGATGTTTGCACCGTAAATAAATAGTAATTGCTCAATCAGTGGGTCGGAGCCGGTTCAAATCCGGCTCCGACGATGGTCTAGTAATAAGCCACTTTATTTGGCAGGGAGAAAAAGATGGAATCAGCAGTGAACGAGAACACCAAGCCTGCGATAAAAAAACGAAAAACCATATCAGATGGAAGGTATGCGATTCTCCTGATTGCACCGGCGATGGTCATCATCCTATTCTTTGCGCTTGTGCCGCTGTTCTATGCGGTGAGTGTCTCCTTCCGACATGCCGACCTAACCATGGGAGGTCTCCAGGGGTGGGTGGGTCTAGATAATTATCGGACGGTGCTGCACGAAGCCAAGTTCTGGTCCACAGTGAAGACGACGTTAGTATTTACTTTCTTTGCTATCATCGTCGAGATGTCCCTCGGCATCTTCATTGCTTATTTAATCTATGGCGCCACCTGGGGTAAAGGGTGGATTCGCAGCCTGGTAATTCTACCCCTGGCAATGGCACCGGCTGTGACCGGACTTTTCTGGCGCTATCTGTACGATACGCAGTTTGGGGTCTTCAACTACTTCATAAGCGCTTTGGGGCTACCCTGGCAGCCCAACTGGCTGGGTGACATCAAGCTGGGGATGATGAGCCTGATCATCTTTGACACCTGGCTGTGGGTGCCGTTTGTGGCTCTGATCGTTCTGGCCGGCTTGCAGTCTTTACCCAAAGAACCTTTCGAAGCGGCCGAGCTGGATGGTGCTTCCACATTCCAGGTTTTACGCACACTCACAGCCCCCATGCTAGCGCCTGTGCTTACCCTGGTCTTTATCTTGCGGACGATTGACCTCCTGCGCCTCTACGACAGCGTGGCCACCCTCACCCGCAGCGGACCTGGTGACACCACAGAAACCATGACCTATTACCTCTATCGGCAAGGCCTGGTGTTCTTCCGCATGGACTATGCCTCAACCATGGCCTTGTTGTTTATGTTTGCCGTGATCGTTGCCAGCGGCTTTGCCCTGCGCCCCCTGCTTTCTCGGCTTGCCAAGCGCGCAGGTGCGCGCTAAGGAGATTTAACTATGCTGCAACAGAAGGAATCTAAAGCGTCAGTAATTTTACGCTACACGCTCATTGCGCTCGTTTTGGTCGCCATTCTGTTTCCGATCGTCTGGCTGATATTAACATCTTTCAAGCCGGCCGAAGACATTATGGTTTCACCGCCTCACTTTCTCTTCAAACCGACTTTAGATAACTATATCTACGCACTCCAGAAGGCTAACTTCCTCATGTTTATTAAAAACACCCTTTTGGTTGCTATCATCTCAACCGCGTTTGTGGTTGTGCTGAGCACCCTGGCTGCGTATAGCTTTGCGCGCTACAACCCGGGTGGGGGCAACGTCCTGTTCTTCATCCTGACCACCAAAATGTTCCCGGCCATTGCCGTCGTCTTGCCCTACTTCTTGATATTTAAGGAAATCGGCAATACGGGGATCGGTAATTTTCTCCAAATAGGCCTGGATAAGCCTGGCGCGTTGATCATCAGCTACACCATGTTCAACTTGCCGTTTGCCATCTGGCTAATGGTGTCCTTTTTCCAGGATATTCCGCGCGAGCTGGAAGACTCAGCCCGCCTGGATGGCTACAACCGCTTGCAAGTGCTTAGGAAGGTGGTATTACCGCTGGCGATGCCCGGTATCGCCGTGACTGCCATCTTCTGCTTGATTTTTGCATGGAATGAGTTCCTATTTGCATATATCCTCACCAGGGATGCCGCCCGCACCATCACGGTGGGAGTTGAATCCTTCTTTACTCTACGCGGGATCTTATGGGGTCCAGTTGCAGCAGCTGCTACGATCAGCGTGGTGCCCATGTTGATTTTTGTGCTTGTTTTACAGCGCTATATGGTACGCGGCCTGACCTTCGGGGCCGTCCGAGGCTAACAGGAGGATTTGTTATGATGACTTTATCAACAATTTGGGAACTAAGTTTCCAGTCTTTCGAGGTGTTTGTTGGAGTGGGCATCATCTGGTTGTTATGGATCGAGCCACGTTTCGCCTCGCGGAACCTGTCAGTGGCGGTTATGATCATTGTCGCCCTGGCGGCAGCTGGATTTAATTTCTTCTGGGGCTATAGAAAAATTCGCCGAGAGTGGCAGGTCGCCCAAAAACAAATTCAAGTCCACGAAGCTGCTACAGTAGAATATGAAGGTGAAATCGCATGATCACGCTGAAGAATGTCTCCAAGCGTTATACCACAACGACCTTTGGGGTCCGTGACCTCAACTTTGAGATTCGCGACCAGGAATTTTTAGTTATTTATGGCCCGTCGGGAGCCGGCAAAAGCACAACCCTCAAGCTACTGGCAGGGATTATCAAACCGACCTCCGGCGAAATTGAGCGCGATGGTCAATCATTATTAGATGTAGCTCCAGAAAGCCGCGATATGGCCATGGCGTTTGAGAACTATGCCTTATATTCGCATATGTCGGTCCGTGATAACCTGTCCTTTCCCCTGCGCGCCAAAGCGATGCCCAAAAAAGAAATCGACGAGCGGGTAGAACGGATGGCCCGTACTTTGCAGATCAGTGATTTATTGGAAAGGCGACCCGGCTTTTTGAGTGGTGGCCAACGGCAACGCGTGGCTTTAGGACGTGCCATCATCCGTCCCGCTAACCTTTACCTGCTCGATGAGCCCATTGGGCACCTGGATGCAAAACTGCGTAACCGTATGCGCGGTGAACTCAAAGCCATGTCGGCTGACCTAAACGCCACCATTGTACTCGTGACAACCGCCTCACGCGAGGCACTGGCACTCGGTGACCGGATTGCCATTCTGCGTGAAGGCAATTTGCAACAGATTGGCACGCCCAATGAAGTCTACTTTCAGCCGGTAAACGAATTTGTAGCCTCCTTTGTTGGCGAACCACCCATGAGCTTTTTGGGTATCGAGCCAAAGAGCGATAACGGGAAGCTTCTCTTCCAAATTCAGGGTTGCAACGATTGCCTGGAAGTACCGCTGCAGCTGGCTGAACTCCTGAACGGGCAGAAGGAAGGCTACCGCCTGGGTGTGCGGGCTGCAGAAATCACGGTTTCATCACAAAAGGATGCAGACCATCAGGTAGCGGGTGAAGTTTATATTGTCGAGCACATGGGTTACTGCAATATCATCACTACTAAATTGGGGAATGGTCTAATCCGCGTAATCACTGATTCAACGGTTGCACCAAAGCGCGGTGAAACCATCTGGCTATCGCTGAATGCAGAGAACATGCACTTATTCTATCAAACCAATGCCCTTCAACATCCATCGCACTATCGGGATGCATTGAACACCAACAGCATAATGACGGGAGCGAGGTAAACAACGTGGCAACCATTACTCTCGAAAATGTTTCCAAGACCTATGGCAATCGCGTTGAGGCTGTGCGAGGTATTAATTTTGAGGTCAAGAATGGCGAGTTTGTAGCGCTGTTAGGCCCCTCAGGCTGTGGCAAATCTTCCACCATGCGCATGATCGCCGGACTCGAGGATATCACCAAAGGTACAATCTACTTTGACGGCAAGCCGGTAAACATGTTGCGACCCCGCGACCGAAAAGTAGCGATGGCATTTGAGACCTATGCCTTGTACCCAACCCTGACAGTCTATGAAAACCTGGCGTTTCCGCTCCGGTGTGCAGGCTGGGATAAGGAGAAGGTGGACGCAAAGGTACAGGAGTATGCCCAATTACTAGAGCTGACCCGTCTGCTGGACCGAGCACCGAGCGATCTGAGCGGCGGCCAGGCACAACGCGTGGGCCTGGCGCGAGCACTTGTCCGCGAGCCAGCTTGTTTCTTGTTGGACGAGCCCATCTCGCATCTCGATACACGCCAGCGCCACCGTATGCGTCAGATCATCAAGCGGCTACACCTGGAAAAGGGTTTCACCATGATCTATGTGACCCATGACCAGGAGGAAGCCATGGCCATGGCTGATCGGATTGTGGTGATGCATGAGGGTGTTATTCGCCAGATTGGCACACCTACCGATATTTATCGGGACCCTGCCGACGAATTTGTGGCTGGTTTTGTGGGTGAGCCACCTATGAATTTCCTGGAGGGTTCTCCCAACTTCTGCGACGGGCAGTGGATGTTCCGGTCGGGGGATCGGCAGTTTCCGTTACCGAAGTGGATGCAGACCCAAGGCGATATGCTGCCTGGAAATCTTTCGATGGGCATCCGCCCATTTGATGTAGCGGTGAGCACGGAAAGCAGTATACCCCATGACGCCACTGGTCAAGTTTTTGTGGCGGAAAACTTGTGCGACTACGCTATTGTGGCAGTAGATATGATCGATGTGCGCTTCCAAGCTGTAACGCCGACCTCGTTCAAAGTTGAGCGCCATCAGCCGGTCTTCCTGAAGTTCGATCCGGTCTTTATGCGGTTCTTCGATAAGGCAACGGGCAAAGCCATTCTTGCACCTCGGGACTGATGACGATGAGCATTGTGACGATTACAGGCGGTGCTGGAAATCTAGGACGGCAAGTGGCCCTCTTGGTGGCAACGCGAGGCTACCATGTTCGCCTTTTCGATTTACCCGAGATTGACTATGACTTTGCAACTGGGCAAACTGGCATGGAGGTCATACCCGGCGATCTGCGTGATCAAGCCGCGCTCTCGAGTGCTTGTTCGGGGGTGGATTGGGTTGTTCATCTAGCGGCCATTATGCCGCCAGTCAGCGAAACGAACCAGGATCTGGCACGCACAGTTAATATAGAGGGCACACAGGCGTTATTAGAAGCCATGCCGGTCGGGACCAAGCTGGTTCTGGCTTCCTCAGTAGCGACCTACGGCCTCGCCCAGAGGGAGATCGTTGGATTAGATCATCCCCAGTTTCCGATTGACTTCTATGGCCAAACCAAAGTCCAGAATGAGCGTGATGTTCTGGCCAGTGGGAGACCAGCAGCGATACTGCGTATCTCGGGCATCTCTGTGCCAGCTCTGCTTGAAATTCCTCGTCCATGGTTTTTTACCCGGGATCAAAAAATAGAATTCATTCACTTGCACGATGCTGCCCTAGCAGTAGCAAACTGTGTGGGGAATACTGCGGCGTTGGATCGTATCTGGCAAATCGCCGGGGGAAGCGCCTGGCGTACGACGGGTCAGGCTTATTCTGATGCAATCTGCGGCTCCTTTGATATTCCTCCAGAAAGTGCCACCTTCCTGGACACGCCTAACTGGCCAGCCTGGTTCGATACTGCTGAGTCTCAGGCTGGGCTGAGCTATCAGAAGCATACGTTGGATGATTTCATCGCTGAGCTTCGCCAGATTTATAAAGAAGCGATTGGTTGACCAAGGCTGCAAGGAATTGATCTATGAAGGCAGTGCGCATTATTGGTTACGAACAGGCAGTATATACCGACACACCGGTTCCCATACCGAGATCGGATGAATTGCTTGTGCAGGTCATGCGGGTAGGGGTCTGTCACAGTGATGTGGAAGTATTCCGACAAGAGCTTGGCATCTACCGCAATGGTGGAGCCTCTTTACCCATTACAGTCGGGCATGAATGGGCTGGTGTTGTGGTGCAAATTGGCACCCAGGTGCAGGGCTTCGAAGCTGGTGAGCGTGTGACGGGTGAATGCGGTATAGGCTGTGGCCATTGTGCGTTGTGCCGGCAAGGATTACACAATATTTGCCCAGAGCGGGTAGAGACAGGTGTGTTTAACCGGGATGGCGCTTATGCGGAATTTCTGACGGTTCCGGCAGCCCATGCCCATCACTTGTACGACCTTTCCTACCAAGAGGGTGCGCTGGTGGAGCCATGCACCGTTGCGCTGTGGATTGCGCGGCGAGCGGGTATTCATCCGGGTGACCGGGTGGCTGTGATCGGTTGTGGTACCGTGGGCTTGATGGCGGTGCAGACTGCGCGTTTCTTCGGCGCGGATCGAGTAGTGGCTGCCAGCCGCTCTCCGTTCAAGCTTGAACTGGCGAAAAAGATGGGGGCGGATACGCTGATCAACATCTCAGGGCAGGCGGTGGCTGACGCGGCGCACACCATTGCGGACGGTCAGGAGTTTAACGTGGTAATTGAAGCCACGGGTGTGGCGGAAGGAGCTACACTGGCCTTGCGTACTGCTGCACCGCGCGGCCGGGTTGTAATCACGGGTGTATTCGAAAAGGAGTTACAAGCGATTGACCTTAATACGATCATGCCCAAGGAGTTAACCGTCATAGGCTCTCTGGGAGGCCCCACCGTTTTTGATGAAGCCATTGAGCTCATCCGGAATGGGAAGTTGCAGGTTCTCCCGATTAACACCCATACCCTTCCACTTTCGAAAGGGCCGCAGGCGTTAGCGATGGTAGCACACGGTCAACCAGACCTGGTCAAAGTGCACTTGGATTGCTCGTTGAACTAAGGCAATGCAGGCAGTTTCAGCACAAGGAGAGTAAGAAATGAAGCCCAGTTTTTCTATTGAAGGTAAAAAAGCGATTGTTACTGGCGCAGCACGTGGGCTGGGTCGAGGCATGGCTGAGGGATTACACGAGGCAGGCGTAGACTTGGCTCTGATTGATGTATCGGACAATATTCAATCGATTGCCAAAGAGATGGGTACCCAAGGAGCGCGTGTGGTAGGTGTACAGGCTGATCTTTCACACCGGGACGAGGTCAAATGGAGTTTTAATGAGGCTGTGACGGCATTGGGCGGCCTGGATATTCTTTTGAACAACGCTGGTATTACACGTTGGAGTCCAGCCGAAGCGATGAGTGAGGCCGATTGGGATATCGTACTGGAAGTGAATCTAAATTCGATCTTTTTGCTTGCACAGCTGGCAGGGCAGCAAATGTTGAAACAAGGCTACGGAAAAATTATTAACATTGCTTCGCTGTTAAGCTTTGGAGGGGGCTACTTGACGGTGGGCTATGCTGCCAGCAAGGGAGGCGTGGCTCAGATGACCAAGGCTCTGGCGAATGAATGGTCCAGCCGGGGAATTAATGTAAACGCCATCGCCCCGGGATATATGGCAACAGAAATGAATATCCCGTTAATGGAAGACCCGGTTCGTAATAAACTCATTTTGGATCGTGTCCCAGCGGGGCGCTGGGGTTTACCGGAGGACTTGGTGGGAGCTTTGATTTTTCTGTCATCCTCCGCGTCTGACTACGTGCATGGCATTCTCATACCCGTTGATGGGGGATTCCTAGCACGATGATATCTGGTAACAGGAGGCAAAATGCGTCAAGAAGAGTTTCTTAAATTAGAGCGGAAGGTGGAAGAAGTCAACGATTGGCGGCATCGTCCGGTGAATGTCTATACCAGTGACGGGCTTGCACTTGTTTCCAAAGCAGTGACTACCGGGCGTGACCTCAATGTTGTCGTGAAAGCAGCAGTGGATGCCATTGGGGGAGTGCGTAGTGCGTTGCAGCCTCAAGACCGGGTTTTGCTGAAAGCCAATTTTAACAGCGATGATCCTTATCCGGCATCCACGGATCTGGGCTTCTTAACTGCGGTGGTCGAGGTGCTGCGCGGTGAGGGTATCACTAACCTTACATTGGGGGAGCGCTCAGGCTGGCCTTGGATGCCTACAAACAAGATACTTAAGGCCATGGGTGTCCTTGAGGCGGCTAAAACATTGGATTTACCGGTGATCGATTTCGACACAGGACCATGGATGGATGTCCGATTGGGCGAGCAAGCCAGATGTTGGAAAGCCGTGGCTTATCATCAGTCACTGAAGAGTTTTGACAAAATTGTTTATCTCCCCTGCATGAAGCACCATTTCCTGGCTACTTTCACGATGAGCCTCAAGCTTACCGTCGGTCTGACGAATCCTGTGGAAATGCAGTACATGCATGCTGACTTTGACCAGGGAAAGACCGACGAACCGATGTATCTCAAGATGATCGAGCTAAGTTTACCAGTTGGCCCCGATTTGATTATCATGGATGGTCGTAAATCATTTGTGACCGGGGGACCTGATAATGGAGATGTTGTGGAACCGAATGTCATTCTGTCGTCGGGTGACCGGATTGCATTGGATGTGGAGGGAGTCAAGATACTGCAGTCATACCCGCGGGAGAACCTTATTCAGGCTCCGGTCTGGGAAATGCCGATCATCCGCCGGGCTATTGAGTTGGGCTTGGGCGTCAAAAGTGAAGCAGATTATCAGGTGCTATCAGCATAGCGAGGTGAAGAATGGCAGAACCAACGTTATTTGAGCAAGTGTTAGAAACAGCAATTAAACTGGAGAGTGAGGTGGCAGGTCCTCACCAAGAAGAGATGAAGCTTCTCATCAAGGATTTGGAAGAGGCTAAAACGACACTGTTTATTCGCACAGCGGAGGCCAAGCCGATGATTGAGCGTTGCTGGCATGCGGTAGAAGCAATGAAAGCTGCACAGGTTGGGTCCCAAGAAGCTGAGGACGGTTTTAACGATTTTGAACAAGCGGTCAGTAAGTTACGCAATACGATTCTCGTGCGCACACAGCGCGCTACTTAAAGGACAGAAGCACATATGCAAACCAGAAAATTAGGCTGGACGGATCTAAATTTAACAACCATCGGCTATGGTAGCTGGGCACTTGGTGGGGGTGATTGGTTGTGGAGCTGGGGACCCCAGGACGATCAGGCCTCCGTGGCTACAATATTACGGGCGATAGAGCTCGGCGTGAATTGGATTGACACCGCCGCGGTCTATGGCCTGGGACATTCTGAAGAAGTGGTCGGCAAGGCACTGAAGAAACTACCTCGTCGGCCTATCCTGGCAACAAAATGCAGCCTGGTTTGGGATGCGGCTAAGAATGTTACCGGTCGGTTGAAGAAAGAGAGTGTGCGCGCCGAGCTCGATGCCAGCCTCCGCCGCCTTGGAGTGAACGAGATCGATCTTTACCAAATGCACTGGCCTAATCCGGATACGGATATCGAAGAAGGCTGGAGTGCCATGGCTGATCTGGTAAAGGAAGGCAAGGTACGCTACATTGGAGTCAGCAACTTCAACCTTGAGCAGCTAAAGCGAGTTCAACCGATCCATCGCATTGCCTCCCTCCAGCCACCTTATAGCATGCTAAAGCGCGATATTGAAAGCGATCTCCTGGGCTATTGTGCTGCCAACCAGATCGGGGTGGTGGTCTACAGCCCCATGCAAAAAGGGTTGCTCACAGGTAAATTCCAGGATCGCCTGGAACATTTGACAACCGATGACCACCGCCTGAATGACCCGGACTTTCAGAACCCTCGGCTCAAAGTTCACCTGGAGCTGGTAGAACAATTACGTCCTATTGCCGCCAAGCACGGCAAGTCAGTGGCACAGCTGGCAATCGCCTGGGTGCTGCGCCGTCCGGAAGTCACCTCTGCAATCGTGGGTGCACGTAAGCCTTCCCAGATTGATGAAACCGTGGACGCTGGCGAATGGTCTTTCTCCGAAGAAGACAACCAGTTATTAAAAAAATTACTGGCAGAGCATGACCTGGCTTTACCGAAAGACTGATAGATAGCAAAAAAGGATGACAAATGTCTCAACAAAGTGCCATTTCGCCTGAAATGATCCACGCCTTCCGCAGCATCACCACGGCTTCGGTGGCCGATGCCCTATGGGGGTTGGGGATTGCTGGTCACATGGACCATGAGATCAAGCCTTTTATGAAGGTCAAAATCGTAGGACCGGCAGTGACTGTGCGGGAAGAGCCCACCACGGAGAGAGTGCCTCCCAGCCATGCTCTGGAACTTATTGATAATAGTGCACCAGGTAGCGTCATCGTAATTGCTATTGACGGCTTTCGGGATGTCGCAGTCTGGGGCGGCCTGATGACCGCTGGCGCTGTCGTAAATGGCATCGAGGGGGCAGTACTGGATGGTGGTGTGCGAGATGTGGAAGAGATCGAGCGTGATTTCGGTTTCCCTGTGTTCGCGCGCAGCATATGCCCGGCGACTACTGTCGGGAGATTCAAAACTGTCGCAGCAAACGAGCCGGTAAACGTCGGAGGTGTCATCGTCAACACTGGCGATTTAATGGTAGGCGATCGGGATGGTGTAGTCGTGGTACCAGCCAGCTTGGTGGAGGCAGTGCTCAAAGAGGCGCAGGATATTGAGAACCGTGAGCGTGAGCAAACGCGCTTGATTCGCGAGACCAAGTCGCTTCTCAAAGGGCTTGAAAAGTACCAGCGCATTTAACAACCCTATCGGCTGCTTAGATGTAGTTAATAAACAAAGGAGTAAGAATAATTATGGCAAGTTTTTCCAGATTAGAAGTACTCAACGCAATGGTCGAAACTGGCCTCATTCCGGTGTTTTATCACCGGGATGTCGAGGTGGCCAAAAAAGTGGTGGCGGCCTGCGCGGCTGGTGGAGCGCGCACCGTGGAGTTTACGAATCGCGGTGATTTTGCACCGCAGGTCTTCAGCGAGCTATCACAGCACGTAGCCAAGACAAATCCTGAGGTTATCCTAGGCGCTGGCTCGATCGTTGATGCACCCACCGCTGCCCTTTACATTGCCAGCGGGTCCAACTTTATCGTAGGTCCCAACCTAAATCCTGAAGTGGCGCGCCTGTGCAATCGGCGTAAAATTGCCTACAGTCCTGGATGCGGCTCGGCTTCCGAGATTGCGGAGGCGGAAGAATTAGGCGTGGAGATCGTTAAAGTCTTCCCGGGTGATTCCGTGGGCGGTCCGCAATTTGTAAAATCCATTTTAGGCCCATGCCCCTGGACGCGCATTATGCCTACCGGCGGTGTCGATGCCTCGCAGGAAAGCATAACCGCATGGTTCAAAGCCGGCGTGGCGGTGGTGGGTATTGGAGGAAACCTGATTCGCAAGGAATTTATTGAGGCGGACGACTATGCTGCGATCTCAGCCCGGGTATCACATGTGCTCGGTTGGATTCGCGAAGCGCGGAAGAAATAACGCGTGAGGATGCCTACATGACCAGGATTGTTAGTTTTCACGAAATTAAGCCGGTTGAATCCTGTCGGTACGATGGGGTTGCACTGGGTGAAGTAATGCTGCGCCTGGACCCTTACGATGTACCCACGGCTTTAGCGCGCGAACTACGTGTGTTTCAGGGAGGCGGTGAGACCAATGTAGCTTGCGGCCTGGCATATACTTTTGCTTTGCGCACGGCTGTTTTGACAGCTTTGGTGGATGACCATATCGGCAAGAATATACGCAATCAGTTACGGACGGCGGGAGTGGATACCAGTAAAATCATCTGGTTCAACACCAAGAATGATGGTTCTCGTTTTTCAACGGATGGCAAGGGCACGCTGATGAACGGGATCAATTTCACTTATATCGGCAAAGGTGTTATCCCATCGGATACGCTCTACTATCGTGCTCATTCGGCGGTGCGTGAGTTACGTGAAGGTGACCTGGATTGGGATGGGTTGTTTGGAAAAGAAGGTGTGCGCCTGTTCAGCACAGGCGGGATCTTCACGCTTATTTCACCCACCTCGGCTGACCTGGCATTGGAAGGGGTACGCAAAGCAAATGAGATGGGTACCTTTGTAGCTGCCGATCTGAACTACCGTTCCAAAGTTGAACCGAACAAGATGCACGCCCGGGAAATCAATCAGAAGATTACTCCCTACCTGGGGTTCCTGGTAGGGAATGATAGCGACCTGGCCGATGCGCTGGGTTATACCACACCGGTGCCAGAAGATGCGTCCTTTGAGCAGTGGCTAGAGGCCTATCAGCAGACTGTACGTAAGGTAGCTAACGATTTTCCGAATCTTAGCTTGATCGGCACTCAGTGGCGGGGAGCAACCAATGCCGACCTGGTCAGTTGGGGAGGAGTGCTTTACGACACGGCTGAAGATAAGCTCCACGTAGCGCCCACCCGCCGGGACATTCCAATTGCAGATCGCACGGGCGGCGGCGACTCGTTTGCCTCAGGGGTGCTAGCTGCACTGCTAAAAGGCAAGGATTTGGATACGGCGGTGCAGTGGGGTGCGGCACACGGGATGTTGGTTCAAGAAACGCCGGGTGACATTACAATGGTCGACGAGAAAGCGGTACTGGCTGAAGTAAAGCGTGCTTTGTCCAGCGCTGGGGTTCGGGCTACACGATAGCACTTAAACTAATCATCTGCCTGGAAGGCAGGCAGAGATCTGTTTTGAAGGGAGCATTAAATAATGTATGACATCGTGACATTCGGAGAGACAATGATCCGACTGACACCGCCGAATTTCCAGCGACTTGAGCAGACGCATGAATTTGAAGTAAGTATCAGCGGTGCAGAGTTGAATACCGCCACTGGGCTGGCGCGATTGGGCATGCGGACCACCTGGGTCTCGCGCCTGGTCGACAACCCGATGGGGCGGATGATTGCCAACCGAGCGCGGGAACAAAATGTAGACACTACCAATATTTTGTGGGCGAAGGAAGGCCGCGTAGGGCTGTACTTCTATGAAATGGGTGCCTCTACGCGGGCCAGCCAGGTATTCTACGATAGGGCGAATGCGGCAATCAGTCAATTAAAGCCGGGTGAGGTGGATTGGGCAACGATCCTGAAAGGGGCACGTGCCTTTCACATTAGCGGTATAACGCCTGCACTGAGTGAAAGCTGTGCTGAGGCGTCCAATGAGGCTGTGGCTGAAGCCAAGCGTGCGGGGTGTGTTGTCAGTCTTGATATTAATTATCGCGCCCGCTTATGGTCGAAGGAGGCAGCCCGGGAATGCATCTCTGGCTTGCTCAAGGATGTGACCATTCTGTTTACGACACTGGATGAAGCCAGTGCGGTTTTGGGCCTAGAGGGCAGCGCTGAAGAAGTAGCCCGGGAAATTGCGGGCCGGTGGAAGGTGCCGGTGGTGGCAATTACACTGCGCGAAGCGCCAAGCGTGCTGCGCAATATCTGGAGTAGCCTGGCACTGGCAGATGGCAAGATCTACACCGGCCGAACCATTGAGTTGGAGTTAATTGACCGGATGGGCAGTGGCGATTCATATGATGCGGGTTTTCTTTACGGCTATCTCACTGGCGACCTTAACAAGGCTGTGGCTTATGGTGATGCCCTGGCGGCCATCAAGCATTCGATACCAGGCGATTATACGTGGGTGACCCCCGCTGAACTTAAAGCCCAGGTTGAAAACGTACAAACCAAGATACAGAGGTGATCATGAACAAAGACGAACAACTCCGGTTTATGCTGGACCATGGGCTTGTGGCGATCATCCGCCTTAAAGAGCCGACTGAATTGGTACCCATCGCGCAGGCCATTGAAGCGGGTGGCGTGCGCGTGATCGAGTTTACGATGGGTACCCCTAACGCGTTGGATGCCATCCACCAGATAGCGCAAGAGTGGGGCGATCGCATCTTGCTCGGCGCCGGGACAGTACTGGATCCAGAGACCGGGCGCGCCGCTCTGCTGGCGGGGGCGCAATTCCTGGTAGCGCCTAACTTTAACCCCGCCCTGATTGAGTTGGCACGGCGATACAATAAAATCATCGTGCCCGGTGCTTTTACGCCCACTGAAATTTTAGCCGCATGGGAGTGTGGCGCCGACATTGTCAAGGTTTTCCCAGCTTCCACGGTCGGCCCACAATATATCAAGGATATTCTCGGCCCGTTGCCGTATGTGCGCCTGCTACCCACTGGCGGCGTGACTCTGGATAATATTCCCGCCTTCATCGCTGCTGGTGCTGCTGCGGTAGCGGTCGGTGCGAGTCTGACCGATCCGAAATTGATCAAGGAAGGAAATTGGGCAGGTCTGACAGAGCATGCACAGCGCTTTGCACAAACTGTCCAACGAGCTCGCGGCCATTGAATCATCATTAGAAAGGTAATTACCTTGCCATGATTACGCTTGATTCGCTTGACTCAACGAAAATAAAGAAGGATACACCAATTCCCTGCCACTATCAGCTCTCTGAGCTTTTGCGTCAGGAAATTGAATCTGGAAACTGGAAGGTCGGCGAGCAAATCCCTGTAGAAGAAGGTTTATGTGCTTACTTCTCGCTGAGTCGGACCACTGTCCGAAAGTCTCTGGATGCATTGGTGAACCTGGGTTTACTGCGCCGCGAGCAGGGGTGTGGAACATTTGTGGCTGAGCCTAAAATGATAGAGGGACTAGTCAATCGGCCGATTGGTTTCTTTGACGATATGAATGAGCGAGGCTTCCAGGTTGTTACCCAAGTCTTGGAATTGCACCGGATAAAGCCCACACCTGTCGTAGCACGTGAGCTTCAGCTACCTCTGGACGCAACCGTCATTGAAATACGGCGGGTGCGTTATATTCTGGACCTGCCCGTTGTGATAGTGAGCTCATATGTCCCCTATGAGCTATGTCCGGGTTTGCTGGAGGCCGACCTGACCCAAACCGGTCTTTACAAATTCCTACGCGAACATAGCGGTTACAAAACCTTTCGTGCCAAGAGTTTTGTTGAGGCGGTCGCGGCGAACGAAATGGAAGCCCAACTGCTCAGGGTAAAGGTGGATAGTCCTTTGCTGATGATTGAAAGTACAGTTTACCTGGCGGATGGTCGGCCAATTGATTACTACAAATCACGGCATCGCGGGGATCGCATGAGATTAATCATGGAGAGCGAGAAATTAGAGTTGACGCACATGGAAGCCTAGTGTTCGTGAACTTTTTTAGCAGATATTGCTCGATTCATACATTGCTGGCATATTCTTAGACCGAGGAGATACTTTTATGGCGAAAATGGTTGAGATGTTCAAGGTTCCTGTAGAGACGGGCGCCAGCGGATTTGCGGCGCTGCTGCGCCAGGAGGGCGACAGTATTCGGCGCGATGTGTTCAATCTCGTCTTACCGCAAGATACGGAGGGAGGTGTTCTGCATGCGGGCTACACCATCGTTTATCCTGGCTGTAAAACTAAGGGCCACGTGCACTTGGATCGGGAGGAGGTATATTACTTCGTGCGAGGCAAGGGCATTATGGGGGTCGAAGACAAAGAATATGAGGTTGCAGCGGGCGATACCTTCTATGTCCCATTCGGGCCGTTCCATACAACCCGCAATCCGAACAGTGTACCGTTAGAATTTTTCTGGATCACCATCCAGAAAAAGTGATTGGTTCTACCAGAAATACCTCAAAAATTGCTATAAGCATTCTTTGAGAAATTACCATAATTATAAGAAATCGATTTCACAGGAGGAAGCCATGAAACTTGAGCAGTGGGGTTACACAAACCCCGTAATAGCACCGTTGTACTCAAAGCCACCGCTGATCTGGAGAGATGCGCAGGTGGTGATGGTGCAATATGAAGCCAGCCTGGAAGCCATCCGATCTGTACTACCTGAGCCGATGGAGCCGTGGGGCAACAATGTCATCGCCTTCGTCTCCTGGGTGCCGATTGGCACACAAGGGGCGTGCGGGGAAGCCTGTGTCTATGTGCAGGCAAAGTATAAAGACTATAAGGGCACATATGAGCCTTATTTGTATGTAACCACCGAGGTCCCCCTGGCGGCAGGCAGAGAAATCTGGGGTTTCTGCAAGAAGCTGGCGAATATTAACGTGCGCTTGGATAAGGAAATTGCGCGTGGAGAAGTAGAGCGCGTGGGCACCAAGATACTTACCATTCAGACGACGATCGATGAGCCGGCAAGCTATGACGATTTACCCTGGGGTAACTCGGGTGTATTTTCTCTGAAAAACATTCCTGCCGCTGAAGAAGGCGAGCCACCGTTACGGCAATTGGTCTTGACTCCCGGCGTGGTGAATGCCTTGCCTGGGCATTTCTTCAAAGGGCGCGGTTCCATATCATTTGAGCACTCAGATATTGATCCCCTGGATATCCTGAAGCCTGAGCGCATCATTGCCGGTTATTATGGGATTATTGAGATGAATCTCCCGCTTGGTAAGATTGTCCACCGTTATTAATAGAAAGTATTATCCCGTGGAGCGGATCAGGCGCTTTATCCAGGCCTGACTAGGTTTGTCAACTCATCTCTATTGCTAACCTTGGGGTTGTACTCCTCTTGGATTAAACACACGGAGACGACTATGACCAAAGATTACTTGCTCGGAATAGATATCGGTACGCAAAGCAGCCGCGCAGCACTGATTGACCTGACCGGCCTGGTGATTGCCAGCAGCAGTCAGGAACTGACCTTACAGACGCCGCGGGCAGGATGGGCTGAACAGGATCCACAAATCTGGTGGGATACGACGGCTGCCAACATTCAATCGGTTATACAACAAGTCGGCGTTTCACCGCAGCAGGTGTTGGGTGTGGGTGTCAGCGGTCAGATGCATGGAACGGTACCGCTGGGTTCAGACGGTGAACTGTTGTCACATGGTGTTCAACTCTGGTGTGATAAGCGCAGCGCCAGCCTGGTGGAAGAGTTCAAGCTACGCCCCGACGCCACCTCAGCACATCTTATCGCCGGCTCACCCCCTGCCGCATCCTGGTTTGGTTTCAAGGTTAAGTGGCTGAAGGTTAATCAACCTGAACTCTATCGCGAGACTTGGAAGTTTGTCGTCCCCAAGGATTTCATTAACTATCGCCTAACCGGCGTTGCGGCAATTGACTATTCAGAAGCCTCCGGTTCTTTCCTTTTGGATGCCAAGCGCGAAGCCTGGTCAGAAGATATGGTCACCCGTCTGGGTCTGGACTTAGACAAACTGCCTCAGCCTTACCCTTCTGCACATGTTATTGGACGCGTAACGGAGGCGGCATCACGCGCGACGGGCTTGGTGCAAGGCACGCCTGTGGTAGCGGGCGGTGGTGACATGCTGTGCGCACTACTGGCTGCTGGTATAACCCAGCCCGGTTCAGCCTGTGATATCACTGGGACAGCCTCACATCTATCGGTGTTCACCAGTGAGCCTGTCCAGGACAAGCGCTTGATGAACTTGCACCATGTAATGCCCGGTTGGATTCCTTTTGGCATTATTGACTCCACGGGTGGAACCCTTAAATGGTTCAAGGATACCTTCTGCCAGGAAGAAATCGCACTTAGCCGCCAGACTGGGCGCTCACCCTATGCAATTCTGGATGATTATGCAGCAGCCGTTGAGCCAGGTGCCGAAGGCCTGCTGTTTTTCCCGTACATGATGGGTGAGCGGACCTTTGGGTCGGCTTATGCGCGTGGCGTTTTCTTTGGGATGAGTTTGCGCACCAACAAGGGCGCCATATCTCGAGCCATCATGGAAGGTGTAACGTTTGAACTCAAACGAGCGTTGGAAGCTATCGAGGCAGCCGGCAATCGCGTGGCCGAAGTACGCACCACAGGCGGGGGCGCTCAAAGCGCTCTCTGGTCTCAAATTAAGGCTGACATATACCAGAAACCGGTAGTAACATTCCAGGTCTTTGAGGGCAGTGTGCTGGGTGCTGCCATTCTGGCTGGCGTTGGTGCTGGAGTCTATCCCGACGAGCGCAGCGGAGCTGAGCAAACGATCCGCTTGGGACCCTCCTTCCAGCCGAACTTTACAAACAAGCCGCGCTACGACTATTTATTTGATCTCTTCAAAGACATGCATGACAGGATGCAAGACCCCTACAATCGGTTTAGCGCACTACCGTAATAGAAGGAGATAAGCGATGACAAAAGTGCTCGTGACGGCACGTTCGTTTCGTAAAATGCAGGGTGATCACTGGCGGGTACTTCAAGAAGCCGGTTGTGAGATTGTCACGCCAGAACAAGATCAGCCCCTTAAAGAGGCGGAGATGATTGCCCTCATCGGTGATATGGATGCTGCTTTGGTGGGTAATGATGCAGTGACCGAAAAAGTAATTGCCGCTGCACCCCACCTCAAGGTGGTGTCTAAACATGGCGTGGGTGTGGATAATGTGGATGTACCCGCTGCTACGCGCTCTGGGGTAATTGTGACCAATACACCGGGCGCTAACCAGGTGGCTGTAGCTGAAATGGCTGTTGCGTTAATCATGGCACTGACTCGGAAGCTGGCCTATCACGATACGGTGGTGAAATCGGGCGGTTGGAATCGCATCATCGGAACAGAACTGGCTGGCAAGACGGTTGGGTTGGTCGGATTGGGGCGCATTGGTAAAGAAGTGGTGTTGCGGCTGAAAGGATTTATGGTTAAATTTCTGGCTTACGATGTTTACCAGGATAACAGCTTCGCTGCTGAACACAGCGTGCGGTTTGTGGCGCTGAACGAGTTACTGGTCGAGTCCGACATTGTTACTCTGCACGCGGTTCTCACTTCCGACACACAAAGCCTCATCAGCGAAAAAGAACTGGGATTGATGAAACCTGGCGCTTATCTGGTGAACACAGCCCGGGGTGGCCTGGTCGACGAACAAGCCCTGTATAAGGCGCTGGTAGAAAACCGACTGGCTGGTGCCGGGCTGGACGTGTTTGCAGATGAGCCACCCACAAACAGCCCCTTGTTGCAATTAGGGGACAAAGTTCTGCTGGCCCCCCACCTAGGCGCTCAGACCACTGAAACCGTCTTACGCATGGGGAAGATGGCGGCTGAGAACATTGTCCAGGTGCTGCAGGGTGAAAGGCCTGTGGGTTTGGTTAATCCAGACGCCTATTCGATAGCAGCCAAAGGCAGTCATTAACTCACTGACAACTCATATCAGGAGGTCAAGATGATAATACATGGTGCAACCCGCACCTGGCCCGCAGAGCCAGGGCAAGTGGACTGCTTCTCAAGAGATCTGGTTACCAGTGTGGAAACGGAAGCGATGAGTGCCCACCATCTACGGATAGAGCCCGGCGGTGAATTCATTTCCCACACCCACGAGCGCGAAACAGAGCTGCACTTTGTTATTTCTGGGTGTGGACAAGCTCTGATTGGCGATCAGTGGGAGGATGTGGTGGCTGGTGATGTGGCCCTCGCCCTCCCAGGGATTGTTCACGCCTTGCGCAATCCGAATTCCAATCCATTTTTCATCCTTTGTGTCTTTTCGCCGCCTCTGGTGTAAGGCGTACGGAGGTAGTTGTTTTGATTGTCTCTGAAGATCTGGCTAAACGTCTTCTTTCTCAGTACGGACTACCGGTCCCCGCCGGGCAGGCGGCTCAGACGCCCGAGGCAGCAGCAGCCATTGCCCAAATGCTGGGCGGATCTCCATTTATCGTTAAGGCCTTGATTCCGGCGGGTGGGCGTGGCAAAGCCGGCGGAGTTAAGGTGTGTGCCTCGATTGAAACCGTTACTGAAGCGGCGTACAGCCTCTTGAGCCACGATTTGCTGGGGTATCGGGTGGCTAGCGTATTGGTTGAAAAGGCTATGCCGATTGCCCGTGAGATCTATGCGGGTGTTGTTGCTAATTTGACCACAGACAGTTTTGATTTGGTGGTGAGTTTTACTGGCGGGATGGAGATTGAGAATGCCGCCCAAAGCAACAATCAGGCTGTCTGGCAGCTTTCGGTTGAGCCGGGTGATATTCTACCGCGCTACCGGGTGAGTCAATGGCTACGGCAGATCAGCGCCGAAGATGTCAATATTGAAGCCCTAGCCAGAGTGCTGGTAGCGCTCTACCGTGCTGCTGCTGATTTGGATGCCGTTCTGCTGGAAATCAACCCGCTGGCGGTCCTGACCGATGGTACGCTTTCAATGTTGGACTGCAAGCTGGAGATTGACGATAACGCCCTGGCACGTCAACCAGAGCTGGCTGAAGTATACCGGCAGTCTCTCTCGTCGCGCGAATTGCGTGCCAGGGATCTGGGAGTTTCTTATGTGCCCTTGGAAGGCGATATCGGTGTCATTACAAGCGGGGCTGGGTTAGGGATGTGCACACTGGATTTACTCAAGCTGCAAGGTCTTGTACCTGCAAATTTTCTAGATACTGGTGGAGGCATCTCCGAATCTTTGGTGCAAGGTGCGTTGGAGCTGATCATGGAACCACCCCAGGTGCGTGGAGCCATCATCATCCTTTACGGAGGCATCAATCGCATGTTGGAGGCCTCCAAGGGAATTGTTGCGGCTTTACAGTTGATTCCAGGAGCACGCCCGCTGGTGGTCAAGATTTTAGGGAACCAACAGGAAGAAGCCTGGGCTATGCTCGAGAAAGTGCCGAATGTCCATGTCATCCGGGTCGTGCAGACGGAAGATGCGGTCGCCAAACTAGCTGAGTTGGTGGGGTAGGACATGGCAACCTTCTTATTAGACAAATCTACACGCGCCATTGTGCAAGGCATCACGGGCAGAGTTGGGCAGACTCAAACCCATTGGATGCTGGCAGCGGGCACACCACTGGTAGCTGGTGTGACACCCGGGCGAGGTGGACAAATGATTGAAGGACTGCCGGTGTATGATACGGTGGCAGACGCTGTATGTAATGAAGGGGCTAATGCCTCGGTGATCTTCGTCCCGGCAGTGGCTGCCAGAGAGGCCGTTATCGAAGCCATTGACAGCAGGTTAAGGCTGATTGTAGTCATAACTGAGCATATCCCGATGCGCGATACAATGGAGTTCAAAGCCCGGGCAAGGTGTGCGGGAGTAACCGTTATTGGACCCAATTGTCCAGGCCTTTTTGTTCCAGGATTTGGCAAACTCGGTATTATGCCAGCGAACATTTTTAGCCGTGGTACACCGAAGAGCGTGGGTGTGGTGGGGCGTAGCGCCACACTGTGCTATGAAGTCATTGCCAACCTGACTGGAGCTGGTTTGGGTCAGACGGCCGCTGTTGGAATTGGCGGCGACCCTGTGGTGTGTACTGAGTTCATCGAAGTGTTAAAGTTGTTTGAAGCAGACCCTGCGACCGATGGGGTGGCGCTGGTAGGCGAAATTGGAGGCTCAGCCGAAGAGCGGGCAACCGCGTATATTACCACCATGAGGAAACCGGTGGTGGCATTGATTGTGGGGCGAGCGGCGCCGCCAGGGCGCAGGTTTGGACATGCAGGTGCCATCATTCGCGCCGGAAGCGGTGGAGCCGATCAAAAGATTAAGGCATTACGTGAAGCCGGCGTGACCATTGCTGATACCCCGTCGCAGATTCCGGGGTTGTTGAAGCAACGTCTAATATAATTAGGTAGGAGGCAAATATGTTCTCAGGTGGTTATTTGGGTCAGATACTCAGGATTAATTTATCGACGCGGCAATATTCGATTGAATCTATTCCAGAGGAGAAGCTGCGTATGTTCTTAGGTGCGCGCGGTCTTGGGGCTGAGTGGTACTCGCGGGAGGTGGCACCGCAGATCAAACCGTTTGACCCTGAAAACAAAATGGCTTTCTTCAACGGTCCCATGACAGGAACCCCTCTTGTATCCACGACCAAGTTTGAGCTGACGACGAAAGGACCAGAGACGGGACGTTACTTATGCTCAAATTCCAGTGGTAATTTTGGACCGCGCCTGCGTGAAGCTGGCTTCGATGGCCTGATTCTGGAAGGCGTCTCTGAGCGCTGGACGGCGGTGGTAATTGAGAAGGAAAGCGTGAAGTTTGTGGATGAGGATGGCTGGCAGGGGCTTGCACCGATGGACGCCCGTGCCCGGCTGCTGGACCAATTGCCTGAGCGCCGTCCGAAGTGGGCGACAATGAGCATAGGACCGGCGGCAGAAAACCAGGTGGCCTTTGCAGCCATCTTTGTGGATGATGGCCGGGCATTTGGTCGAGGTGGCGGCGGGGCGGTGTTGGCTTCAAAAAAGGTCAAAGCTATCGCCGTTTGGGGCGATAAATCTGTACCTGTAGCTGATGCCGCTAAGTGCAAGGAAATTGCTGAAAATGCCCGAACTGATCTCAAGACCTCTCGCGCGAAGCACCGGCAGTTGGGGACCTCACAGCTGGTCGAGCCTATCAACGAACTGGGCTGCATGCCCACGCGCAACTTCCAGTCTTCGTGGGAAGTACCCGAGAAAGTGCAAGGGGTTTATGGACAAACCTTGCATGACCGTTATTATGTGCGTAATTATGCATGCTATCGTTGCATCGTTGCATGCGGACAGGTGGGGGAGGTCAAAGATGGTCCCTTTGCCGGTGCGACAGCGCGGCCGGAATATGAAAGCATTGGCCTGCTGGGACCGTCGTGCGGTATTAATGATATGGCAGCTGTCATTGCTGCCAATGAGCTGTGCGACCAGCTCGGGATGGATACCATCACGTCAGGTAACTTAGTGGCGATGGTGATGGAGCTATTTGAGCGGGGATTGGTCTCGGCGCAAGATAACCAGGGACTGGAAGTTCGTTTTGGGGATGCGCAAGCCATGCTTGAAATGCTCAGGTACATTGCTCAGCGGCGCGGCCTGGGAGCGATTATCGCCGACGGCGCTCGGGGTATTCTCCAAGCTCGTCCCGAGTGGGGAAGATTCATTCTCCACTCCAAAGGCATGACCTTTGCCGCATATGACCCGCGTGGGTTCCACGGTATGGGACTAGCGTATGCCACATCGGTCCGGGGAGCTTGCCACAATGTGGGTGGCTATACGGTCAGCGAGGAACTGATGGGAAAGAAATATGATCGCTTTGCAGTGGAAGGTAAGGGTCAGCTGGTTAAGACTCTCCAGGACAATCGCGCCTACATTGACAGCCTGGGGTTATGCACCGTGGTGCGCGGAGCTTATAAGTTCAGCACAACCCCCACACCAGAGACAATGCTTGCTATCACCGGCTATGATTTTGCGCCAGAGCTGATGACGATTGGCGAGCGCATTTCCAACCTGGAACGTCTGATTTTGGTGCGCGAGGGCGTTCGCCGCCAGGATGATGCACTGCCGCCGCGCATGAAGGAAGCAGTTCCCAACGGACCAGTGGAGGGGCATTTTATCAGCGACCAGATGCTGGACATGATGCTCGATGAATATTATGCTGTGCGGGGTTGGGATTCCCAGGGTATTCCGCAGCCCGAGACCCTGCAAAAGCTGGGCTTGGCAGAGATACCTGCGCTGGCATGATGGTGATTACCGTTAAGTTTCTGGGCGGGCTACGCCAGGAAATGGGGATGGAGAGTACCACGCTTCGACTGCCAGATAATGCCACAGTGGCCGACTTGCAGGATCAACTGCGAGCCCTGGGTTTAGATCTGGATGCACAGAAGAATATTGCGGTTTTAAACCAGTGTGGTCTGAGCCAACTGCCGTCAGACCGGCAAATTGCTATGGATGATGTGGTAATGGTTTTTCCAAACATCTCTGGTGGCAGCTGAACCAAAAGGAAATCATTGATTAAGGGCACCCTTATAGATCCAAACCTGTTCATCGCTGGCAAGTTGAGTCCAGCCACTACTTGCCAGCCATTCGATATCGATAATCCTGCAACAGGAGAAGTGATGGGGCAGGCAGCGCAAGGCGACAGAGCGGACGCCATCGCACCACTGGAAGCAACCAACCGAGCTATTCCGGCTTGGTATAAAACGTCCGGTGATGGACGCAGCAAATTGTTAAAAAACACCGGCCAACTCATTTATGACAGAAGCAAATACCTTTGAGAAAAGCTGGACTATCCTGTGATCCTCGATAGCTTTCGACTGGATGGGCAGGTGGCACTCGTGACAGGTGCCCGTCAAAACCTGGGGCAAGCAATGGCCCTTGCACTGGCAGAGGCTGGCGCGAATATCTCCGCGTTGGATGTTGACGATGTCATTGAAACCACCCAGGCGGTGAGGGCAATGGGGCGACGCTGCCAGCCTATTGCCTGCAATCTGCGAAGTGCCTCAGTGACCGATATTCAGCAGGTGATTGCCGAGACGGTGGCTGACCTGGGACGTCTGGACATTCTGGTGAATAACGCCGGTATTATCCGCCGTACCCCTGCGCTGGATTTCAGCGAAGTCGACTGGGATGATGTCTTGCAGGTAGACCTTAAAGCTGTCTTTTTTCTATCGCAGGCAGCAGCCCGGGTGATGGCACCACAGAAGCACGGCAAGATCATCAACATCGTTTCTTTGCTCTCTTTTCAAGGCGGCATCGTTGTACCCTCCTACACGGCGGCTAAGTCGGGTGCGGCTGGTCTTACTCGTGCGCTGGCCAATGAGTGGGCTCGGTACGGTGTCAATGTCAACGCAATCGCCCCGGGCTATATGGTCACCGAAGTCACTGCTGCTCTGCGGTCGGACCCCAGCCGGGCGACAGCCATCCTCGACCGTATCCCAGCCGAGCGCTGGGGCACACCTGATGATCTCAAAGGAACGGTGGTATTTCTGGCATCAGCTGCCTCCGACTATCTGCACGGAGCGATTGTTCCGGTGGATGGCGGCTGGCTGTCACGTTAGCACAACTACCAACAGATGACCATGGAGATGATTTTGCATATCGACAGGTGATCAAATATCTACCCTATCGGGTCAATAATGAGATAGCTAGCTTGAAAGGAAGTAAAAAAATGCGGATTGGCATTGTGGGATTAGGACGAATGGCTCAGCGGGTATACCTGCCGGTACTCGCCAACCTGGAGACAGTCGACCTGGCGGTAATCATGAGCCGCCAACCTGAGGTGGTTAAGCGTCTCCGCACCCGTTATCATGTGCTGGGTGGCGTTACCGACCTGTCCGATTTTTTACGGCATGACCTCCAGGCAGCTGTGGTGTTAACCCCGTCTCCCACCCATTTTGAGATCGTCAGGGCATTGCTCCAGGCGGGTGTGGATGTGCTGGTGGAAAAACCGGCCACACTATCCAGCCGTGAAACGGCTCTTCTGGGTGAGATGGCTGATCAGGGTGGCCGGGTGTTAATGGTCGCATTTAACCGCCGGTTTGCTCCCCTTTACAAGCAGGCTAAAGAGCTATTTACTGGGCGCCGGGTGACGCTATGCGTCGCTGAAAAGCACCGGGAGCACGCCGTCAATTCATCTCTCCTCGACCATTATTATGAAGAGGACATCCATATGATTGATCTGCTGCGTTGGTACGGCGGGGAGGCCTGCGCGGTTTCTACGCGCAGCCTGATGCGGGTTGGAAAACTCACCGACGCAGCCAGCCTGGTCGCTTTTGAGGAGGATGGTATAGGTGTTTTAACAGCCAGTTTGGAAGGCGGCGGCTGGATGGAACGGGTTACGCTGCATGGGGAAGGCCTGTCAGTGCAGGTGGATGCTTTCCGGGAGCTGCGGGTTTTAC
>Ga0209254_10001003_pt1 | contig 24970 bp, 20 predicted proteins | sample FrelakmetDIP11DI_FD_187148 | JGI IMG/M metagenome (GOLD analysis project Ga0209254, IMG submission 187148) | Freshwater lake sediment microbial communities from the University of Notre Dame, USA, for methane emissions studies - DIP11 DI (SPAdes)... | ecosystem: Environmental > Aquatic >...
TTCAGCGCAGCCAGCATGCTGCGGCTCGCTGAAAGCTTTCTCTAGCCGAAGGAAGGCCGCGCGGTCACGGATGCGGCCGTAGTGCTTCTCCGTGGTGCGTGTCGTGCTGTGCCCTAGCTGCTTGGAGACATCCGAGAGGAGGTTCGGATCGCGATCAAGGCACATCTGCGTGAAGGTCGGCCTGAAGTCCTTGAGCTTGAACCCGACCCCGGCCTCCTTCTCGATCTTGGCCTTGACCTCACGTCATGCGTTCTGAATGACCTCGAGGTTAGTCGCCGTGAGCTCCCAGGATGAATAGACCAAGGAATCCTTGGGGTCCAACCTTATGGACTTTATGAGCATCCCTTGGTATATCCACACTTCCAGACTATCCCGCTGCAGGTCCAAGTAGTACACGGTCACTCCCTTGAAATGGGCGCAGTCCAACTCCCCCCATTGCGTAACGATGGTCTGGTTCCCCAGGAAACGCATCTCAGGGGCGAGCACAATGGAAGAGTCGTTCCGGACCGCGGTAATGTCGATTAAGGAGCCGAATTGCTGCTGGATGTCCTTGGATACGTTCTCGAACCTATAGGGGTTCGGATAGTTCGTATCCACGACCATAGAGGTGAAGTTGTCAGGGTTGACCAAGACCACCGTAATTGTCCAATTTCCCGAGGTCTCCATGGAGTTAGCGTATCTCTGGACATACCGATACTGGACGAAGTCCCCGACCTCGTATCCTCCGCTCCACACCACCGCCTCCGCTCCCTCCTCGGTCTGCACCATGAACCAGGGGTCGACCGCGAACTCGGCCAACAGGAAGGTGGCGACCACCAGGATAGTGACGAGGGATGCGAAAAGCCAGCTCCGCTTCGATCTGAGGGCTCGATCCACTGACGCGCCTAGTCGGTCTTCCTTTGAAAGAAGTAGGAGAATCACGCCCAAAGCCACCAACAGACCTCCCAGGACCAAGAACAGCAGCCCCTGCACTTCGTAGGGGCGGTCGCTCTGCCATAGGTCGGCCTGAGGATCTACCACGCCGTACAGGACGGTGCCCAAGGTGAGCAGGACCGCCCCGACCGCCAACATCACCATTCCGATGAGCCTTCGCCTCTTCCGATTCGGAGGTCGCCTAAGCGCTTTCTCCTTCACCATACCCCCCACAGGTGAAGGACGAATGTCTAGGATTAAAAAAGCTAGCTTGGGTCGCAGGCTAGGTCTTGCCTAGGCCGGATCACCAGGCCATGGTCCTGGTCTGCTCCCGGAGGAACTGCTGCAGGTAGTAGAAGCTTCCCGTCCCCTCGCCTGTGGCGCCAGAGGCCTTCCAGCCGGAGAAGGCCTGCGCCCCCACCATGGCGCCGGTGCACGTCCCTCTCCTGCGGTTGGCGTAGACGACCCCCGACCTTAACCGGCTGAAGAAAAGGTCGATCTCCGCCCCTTCCTCGGTGAATATGCCCGCGGTCAGCCCGAAGGTCGAGGAATTCGCCTTGTCCAAGGCCTCCTCCAGCGTGTCCAAGTGATGCGTGCATAGCACCGGCAGGAACAGCTATTTGGTCATGAGCTCGTGCGGCAGCCCCGAGATGCTCATCGGCTGCATAAAGTTGCCACGTGCCAGCTTGCCCTCCGTGACCCTCTTTCCGCCTATGAGCACCTTTCCGTCCTTCGAGCCTTTGGCAGCCGCCTCCACCAGCATCGACTCGAACTTGGAGAGGGGGCTCCTGTGATCGTACAGGCGGGAGGAGGTGGAGCTGCCCGATTTAAGGCATTTTCAGTCTCTAGCCAGTCATCTTGGTGATTTTTGATCCCGATCTAGCCGTAACAATCTCAATAAAATCTTGGAACGATTGGCACGATTTGGAACGATAATATCCCTTAAATCATTCCAACTTAGTCAGAATAGCGGGGAACGTAGGTTTGGAACGATTGTTCTCTATTCCTAGAGCAAATAAAAAGAGAAAATGTTTCAGCTTAAGAAACGCCAAAAAGCGCCTTATTGACCTGAATTCTAGACCGACTGGGTAAGCGATGTGGTCAGTCCGGACAGACCCACAACATAAAGATCCATCATCATTGGATCCGCGGTCGAAATGGAGTTCATTGAGCCATTGACCAGACCTCATCTGGCTCAGGGATGGATGTCCGCCACCTTCGATTTGATCGTGAAGCTTCCATCCAAGATCCGCCTCTTGAGGTCGTTCATGGTCCTCACCGCCCCCTCGCGGTTGGAATTGCGGCAGACTATGGGAATGACCCGGGTCTTGCCTTCGATCATCGCGCTCACCGAACCCATTTCGCCGAGGAAGCAGCCCTGCTCGCAGGCCCGGACGCAAGCGCCGCAGTTGACGCAGCGGGACCGGTCGATGGCCGGCCTGTACTTTTCCCTCCTTATGGCGATCGTTGGGCATACGGTCTGGGAATCGCATTGCTCGCATTCGATGCACGGCCCTGGGTCCACGGTGATGATCTCGTCGCGGCCGGTCCAGACCTGCCCGTAGTTGGTCTGGCCGATCTTGTGCCGGTCTCGAACGTCGGCAATGGAAAGGGGTATCTCCTCGTCCCTGGTCATCACGCTCCTCAGGATCGACTCATTGAGGATGGGGATCGGTATGGCATAGGTCGTGAGGACCTCGGGGCCGGCGTCGGTGCGGAACCCTCCCATGAGGCTGGGGTCCATCCCCTTCATGTCCGCCGCGGTCATCAGATTGGGGTATTTCGGGGAGCACCTCGTGCCGGTGCTGAACACGTAGCCCTCCATGCCATTGAACAGCAGCCCGGTCCCGACGCCGACCGACACCAGCTCCGGATCATTCTGCAGCGGACTGAGGTGCCCGCATCCCGAGAAGGTCAGCCCTCCGAAGTCCGGCTGGAAGGGGAGATTGGAGAATATCGAAGTGAACTCTTCGCTTCCTGGGTTGACCATGGCCCGGTAGTTGCGGAAGCAATTCCTGACGCTCATCAGCTTGGCGGTACCCATGTCCTCGATGGTCATAGCGGCCTCGACCGTCTTGCCGTCGTTGGAGGTCGCCTCCACCTCGACCTCCTTGCCTTCCACCAAGTCCCTGAACAAGAAGCTGCCCCCGTAATTCGGATCCTCTTCGCTCTCCTGGGTTCCGAACACGAATGCATCAATGATCCCCAGGCTCTCGTTCGGGGCGGGCCCGATGCTCACTGGCACCCCGTTGATGGTGCCGTGCGTGAACCTGCGATGGAGACCTGCCTTGGCGATGGGGAATGAGAGAACGGCGTACGTGCCGCTCATCAGGCCCATGGTGCCCGTGGTAACGACGTCGACCCTCTTGATCTCCTTCTCCTTGCCAGCTGCCAACAGGTCGGCGACTTCCCGGGCGGTAAGGACCGTCGCCTCTCCCCTGGTGATGCGCCGATTGATCTCCTCGATTGTCTGCGTCATGGGTGGGGACCCATTTTCTCATGCACTAATTAGACTATGCGCCATTCATCCTGAGAACACGAACAATGGGAACCTCGAGAACCCTAGCGATCTCTCCAACGAGAAGCGGTGATGCTCGATCCTCGCCATGGAACGCTCTTTTCGCCCGCCGGTGCGCACATCCCAACCAATTTATAGGTTCGTCTTTTTTAAATGATGTGTAAATGAAAAGGTCAGTGCTTGGCTCGGTGGACGAGCTCGACGAATACCGCGAGGCATGGGAAGCCCTACGGCTCGAGTGCAAGGCTCCCATCTTCGTCTCCTACGACCTCGTCCGCCTCTGGCTGGATAACTATCGCGGCGTGGTCACGCCCCAGATCGTGGTGGTGGAGGACAAGGGGGAGCTGGTCGGCCTGGCGCCGTTCTGCACCTACAAGCACACCGCGACCGGAGTTCCAGTGCGCACCCTGACCATGACGGGTAACGGCAAGAACATCATCGGGTACAGCCTGCTTTCGATAATGGCCAAGGACCACGAGATCGAGGTGGTGAGGGAGCTCGTGCGGGGCGTCAAGGAGGCCAGGTGGAACCTCATGCAGCTCTTCGACCTGGAGCCGGACATCACCATGCTCAGGTTCCTGGACCTGGCCCACCAGGAGCTCGACTGGCAGCCCTACCAGGAGACGAACAACATCTTCTACGAGTTCCCGCCCGAAGGGGATGTCGCCTCGCGCTTCGGAAAGCACACCAGGAAGTTGCTGAGAAGCACCCGGCGCATTCTGGAGAGGGAGGGCCGGCTGCGGTTCCGCGCTCTGCGGACCGTGGACGAGGCCGAGGCGGCCATGCGCCTGTACGTGGAGCAGCACATCGAGCGCTGGGAGACGAAGGGAGGGAGCACGTTCCGGGAGGAGAGGAACGCGCGCCAGCTGGTGGAGATGGGCAAGCTGGCCATGGCCAACGGCAGTGGAGTGATATATGAGCTGCTGATCGACGGGAAGGTAGCCGGCCAGCAATTCTCCTTCCTGGACGGAGAGGTGGTCCGGGGCTACCGCATAGGCATGAGCGATGAGTTCAAGGAGCACTCCCCTGGAAAGCTGGTGGTGATGCTCAGCATGGAGGACCTCCGAGCGCGGGGCTTCAAGGGCTTCGACCTCCTGCGAGGCAACGAGGACTACAAGCACCACATGATGACGAGGGAGCGCGTCCTCCCTGCCATCCAGGCGCAACGAGGCTCGCTTAAGTTGATGTCCAGGGTGCGCAACCTGCCACCGGTGAGGATGCTGGACGAGCGCCTGCGGCTGCGCGAGCGCATGCTGAAGAAGGTCTATCGGGGCTAGTCGGACATACCCAAGGAACGAGGGCGCCCTCTCTGCCGCATCAAGTGAGTATTTCTATGCCCGAGCCCATCGTCGGTCCGATGCGCTTCGAGGCGAGGGAGAGCGTGAGGTTCGAGCCCCCGGACCTTGCCGACCTGACGAACCAGGGATATGCCTGCGTGGACATGCACCTCCATACGGACCATTCGGACGCAAACGCCAGCGTGGACAGCCTCCTGGCGCGGGCGAGGAGGGAAGGGTTCGGGGTGGCGGTCACGGACCACAACGAGATATCCGGGTCCTTGAGGGCCTTCGCCGAGCGCAGGCAGATGGTGGTCATCCCCGGGATAGAGATCAGCGCCGCGGACGGACCGCACATCCTGGCCTACTTCTACTCGATCCGCGACCTGGAGGAATTCTATCTCAAGCATATCGAGCCGCAGAAGAGGAAGAGCCCTTGGCTCGCCATCCGCTCCTCGACGCCGAAGATAGTCGAAGCATTGTCCGCATATCCATGCCTGACGGTCGCGGCGCATCCCTATGGCTATCTCATGTTCAACAAGGGGTTGCAGAAATGCATCGATGGAGAGTACCTGGACCCGGGCATCCTCAGCTCCTTCGAAGGCATCGAGGTGCTCTGCGGGGGCATGGCGCACGCCTTGAACATTAAGGCGGTGGAGCTCGCCCTGAACAAGGGCAAGTGCTTCACCGGGGGCACGGACGGCCATACGCTCCATGACTATGGGTCCGTGGTCACCTGCGCCCTGGCCTCCGACCATGAGGGGTTCCTCAGCGCCCTGGAGCGACGGGAGAACCTGGTCATCGGCGAGGAGAAGGACCCCTTCATGAAGGCCCTGACCGGGACGGTGCTCGTTGGCAAGCACACACGCTACTTCTTCCCGGCCATGCAGGTGCATTTCGAGCAGAACCTGCCACGCATCCCGCATTACTTCGAGCGGAAGATGCGCCAGTTCCAAGGAAAGAAGTAGATGGCTCAGGCGATCGGGGTGTAGAGCCTGGAGATGGATTCCTTGAACTTGACGCCCCTCGAGCGCTTCTGGTACTCTTCCAGGGTGAGCTCGGTGCACCAATGCGCGATGTCGTCGATATAGGCGGACTTGACCTTCTGGGCGAACTCCTTGTCATACACGACCGCGTTGGTCTCGAAGTTCAGCTCGAAGCTGCGGCGGTCGAAGTTGGCGCTGCCGATCGACGCCACCGCATCGTCCATCACCAGGACCTTGGCGTGGATGAAGCCCTCCTTCTTGAACTGGTGTATGCGGACTCTGCTCTGCAGCACCTCCCCGGCGTTGAAGAGCGAGGCCCAGTAGACGAAGGGGTGGTCGGGCTTGGAGGGCATCATGACCCTCACCTCCACCCCGGACTTGGCCGCGGCCACCAGGGCGGCGATGACCGCCTCGCTCGGCACGAAGTAGGGCGTCTGGATGTACACGTACTCCTTGGCGCTGGTGATCATCTTCACGTACTGTTCCTCGATCGGCTTGGCGTCCGTGTCCGGCCCTCCGGAGACCACCTGCAGAATGGCCTTGCCGCTGCCCGGCTTGGTCGGGGCGTAGTCCTCTACCTTGATATGGTCCTTGGCGGCGAAGTTCCAGTCCAGGACGAAGCGCTTCTCGGCGCTGATGGAGCCGCTGCCCCGGACGCGCACCATGTCGTCGCGCCAATGGCCGAGCTTGCCCTCCCCTTGGTACTCGAGGCCGATGTTGTAGCCGCCTATGAAGGCCGTGTCCCCGTCCAGTATGAGGAGCTTGCGGTGGTTGCGGTTGTTCATGTCAAGGTTCAGGGAGCGGATGGGCGAGGGGAAGAACTCCGCGGTCCTGCCCCCGGCGTCGGTCAGCTCCTTGAAGAACTTCTTGGGGAGCTTGTGGCATCCTACGGCGTCCATGAGCAACTTGACCTCGACGCCCTCCTTGGCCTTCTGCGCCAGCGCCTGGGCGAACTCCTTTGCTAGGCGGTCGTTGCGGATGATGTAGAACTCCATGTGCACGAAGCGCTTGGCCGCCTTGATCTCCTCCAACATGTCCTTGAAGAGGCGGTCGCCCTCGTTGTAGTACTCCACCTCGTTATCGCTGGTGATGAAGGAGCGGTTGGAGTTGAAGAGCATGCGCGCCAGCGGCTCGTTATGGCCTAGGCCTAGCTTGGAGAAGTCGGTGGCGAAGAAGTCGCCCTTGATCTTGTCCAAAATACTATCCACCTCGCGGTCCACCTCCGCCTTGTTGTGGAACATCTTGCGATGCCGGTGGTCCCGACCTAGGACCACGTAGAATAGGAGCACGAAGAAAAGGGGCAAGATGAGGAAGGCCATGATCCAGACCAGGACCGCCTCGGGCCTCTTCTTCTGCACGAAGATGACGGTGAAGATGACCAATATACCATTTATTACCAGGAATATCCAGATCGTGTCACCTAGAAATTCCCATACCGTCGGGATGTCAAAGGCCATCTGTCATAGATTGCAGCCCTTGTCATATATTGATTTTGCTGAATCAAGTTTAACTAGAAGGGCGGGGAGGGTGTGCGCCCATCTCGGAAGCTCACGCTTAAATTAGGCGTAGCCATTATGCGCTTAGAACAACGAGGTGGAGTTCGTTGCCGAGAAGGAAGCTCACCGTCGGCCTGGTCCAGATGCGAATGCGCCATTCGGTGCCGGGGAACCTGGAGCATGCGCTGGACCTGGTGGCCATGGCGGCGGACCAAGGGGCCCAGGTCGTGTGCCTGCCGGAGCTCTTCACCACCCCCTACTTCCCCCAGTACAAAGGGTCGAGCCCGGAGCACATGCTGGAAAGCGACTGGGTGGACACCATCCCCGGGAGGACGACGGAGGAGCTGGCGCGATCGGCGCGGGAGAACGGCGTGGCCCTCGTCGGCGGCTCTATATACGAGGCCGAGGGCGAGAGACTGTTCAACACCTCCCCCGTCTTCGATGCGGACGGGAGGATGCTCGGCGCGTATCGCAAGACGCACATCCCCCATGACGAGAACTTCTATGAGCAGCATTACTTCGAGAAGGGCGACACCGGTTTCCGCGTCTTTGATGTGGGTAAGGCCAAGGTAGGCCCCCTGATCTGCTACGACCAATGGTTCCCCGAGGCCGCGCGCTGCCTGGCCCTGGACGGCGCGGAGGTCGTCTTCTATCCCACGGCCATCGGCACGGTGAGGGGCATCAGGCAGAGGGAAGGCTCTTGGCAAGAGGCCTGGGAGAACGTGATGCGGGGGCATGCCATCGCCAACTCCATGGTCGTATGTGGCGTCAACCGCTGCGGCCGCGAGAGCAAGATGAGCTTTTGGGGCGGGAGCTTCGTATGCGACGCCTTCGGCAGGACCTTGAAGCGGGCAGGGAGGAAGGAGGAGGTCCTGATATGCAAGGTGGACCTGGACCATTCGATGGAAGTGCGCGAGGGCTGGAGGTTCTTCCACAACCGCCGGCCGGAGTGCTACCGGCGCCTGGTGGAGGATTGATGCCCGTGGAAAGGCCCACCCCCAGGTCCCAGGGCTTCCGCATGCCGGCGGAATGGTCCAAGCACGAGGCCACCTGGATCTCATGGCCCAAGAACCATTTGACCTTTCCCCCAGAGGTCATCGGCGAGGTGGAAGGCATCTTCGCCCAGATGATCTGCGCGCTGAGCCATGGCGAGATGGTCAAGGTCCTGGTGGAGGACGACGCCATGCGCCAGAAGGTGCTGGAGAGGTCCGAGAGGGCGGGCGCCGACATGCACCGCGTCCTGCCGCTGATGATCCGGTCCTCGGACGTTTGGATCCGCGACTACGGACCTTCGTTCCTGCTCGGCCCCGGTGGCACGAAGGCGGCCACCAAATGGCGCTTCAACGCCTGGGGAGGGAAGTACGACGACCTCCTCTACGACGATGTGACCGGGGACGAGATCGCGCGCGCCGCCGGCGTGCCCATATTCCGTCCCGGGATCGTGATGGAAGGGGGTTCCTTCGAAGTCAACGGCCAGGGATCGGCGCTGACCACGGAGCAGTGCCTCCTGAACAAGAACCGCAACCCGGAATTGAGCCGCAGGTCGATCGAGCGCTTCCTCGAGGATTACATCGGAGCGAGCAATGTCATCTGGCTCCGGTCGGGCATCGAGGGCGACGACACCGACGGGCACGTCGACGACTTCGCCCGCTTCGTGTCCGACGACCACGTCCTCTGCGCCTACTCGCAGAGCAAGACCACCTCCAACTCCGCGGTGCTCAAGGCCAACCAGAGGATATTGATGGCCTCGGTGGACCAGGACGGGAGGCGGCTCAAGCTGGCCCGGCTGCCCATGCCCAAGCCCTTGTGGCTGGAGGGGGAGCAGAGGTACCTCCCGGCGAGCTACGCCAACTTCTACATAGGCAACGACTGCGTCCTGCTCCCGGTCTTCAAGGACCGCAACGACCGCAAGGCCATCGTCTTGCTGGAGAACTCCTTCCCGGAGAGGAAGGTCATCCCCATCTATGCCGCGGAGCTGGTATACGGCTACGGCGGCATCCACTGCGTGACGCAGCAGGAGCCGTTGGGAAGCGGGTTAGGCGCGCTCTCCTCGGCGCGCCCCGTGCCCATGCACGCGAGGTAGGAGAGGCCGGCAAAGCCGTTCCTCGGCTCTGGTTTAAGCCTTCTCCACCTGAACCAACGGGAATGATACCATCCTCGCTCCGAAATCCTCCCTCTGTTCTGACGGAGCCGAGCAATAACCGACAGTTGAATCTATATCCACCACGAATACGAGACCAGGGAGGAAGATGAGGCGCAAGGAGAAAGAGGTGTGCAACCCTGAGGTCATGGAGAAGCTGCTCCACTCCGCCCAGGTGATCAGGATCGGGCTGTGCGATGAGGGAGAGCCGTACATCGTCCCCATGCTCTTCGGCTACCAGTCGGGGAGCATCTACCTGCACTCGGCCAATGAAGGGCGCAAGCTGGACATCCTCCGGAGAGGGGGCTTGGTCTGTTTCGAGGCGGAGGAGCTGGGCGAGGTGTCTCGCAAGGACCTGCCCTGCAAGTGGACCTTGGACTACGCCAGCGTCATCGGTTGGGGCCAGCCCAGGATCTTGACCGATCCGAAAGAGATGCGCCAGGGCCTGGACATCATCATGCTCCACTATGGCGGAAGACCGCCCTTCGAGTACTCTGAGGCCTCGCTCTCCAAGATACTCGTCATCCGGGTGGACATAAGCTCCATGACCTGCAAGCGCTCCATGTAGGCCCTCCATCGTCGCCCGTCGCGAAGGAAGGCGAGCATATTATATCGAGGGCGGGGATGGCCAGGGCATGTCCCCGGAGGAAAGGCTGGTGGCCGTCGTCGGCTGCGAGGGCTACGAGCGCAACGAGGTGATGGAAGCGGTGCGCCGATCCATCGACCTCGTCGGAGGCTTGGGCTCCTTCGTGGGAAAAGGGCAGCGGGTGTTGGTGAAGCCCAACCTCCTGCATGGCTCCGCTCCGGAGAAGTGCGTCACCACCCACCCCGAGGTGGTGCGCGCGGTCTGCCAGCTGCTCATGGAGCACGGGTGCCAGGTGGTCATTGCCGACAGCCCCGGGGCCGGGACCATCTACACCGAGGGCAGCCTCAGGAAAGCCTACGCCGCATCGGGATGGACGAAGGTCGCCGAGGAGCTGGGAGTGAGCTTGAACTATGGCACGGGGTACAAGGAGGTGGCCGCGCCGCAGGGGAGGAAGGTCAAGCTCTTCCTCATCATCGACCCGGCCCTGGAGGCCGATGCCATCGTGGTGGTCTCCAAGGCCAAGACCCATGTACTGACCACCATGACCGGCGCGGCCAAGAACATGTTCGGGGTCGTCGTGAGCATAGAGAAGCCGGCCATGCATGCCCGCTTCCAGAGCGTGGCGGACTTCAGCCAGATGATCATCGACCTGAACGAGCTGATGCGGCCGGACCTGCAGGTCATGGACGCGGTCATGGGAATGGAGGGGGACGGGCCCCACACCGGCGAGCCGCGCAAGATCGGCGCCATATTGGCGAGCGCGGACTATACCGCCCTGGACACGGTCGAGGCGCGGCTCATGTCCCTGGACCCCCTGGAGGTCGGCACGATAAGGGCGGCGGCGGACCGCGGGCTGATCGCCCCGGACCTGTCCGATGTGAAGACCGTCGGCGACCCCCTGGAGCGGTTCGTGGTCAAGGACTTCAAGCGCCCGAGGACGTTGAACAAGGAGAAGGGGTTCGGGCAGAGCCGGCTGTCCTCGGCGGCGCTCGCCCTGGTGAAGGCCTACTCCCTCAAGCCCATGGTGGACGCGCAGAGGTGCACGAGCTGCGGCCATTGCGTGCGGGTCTGCCCCAAGGGGACGATAGCCATGCGCAACGGCAAGGCCAGGATCGATGCCGGCCATTGCATACGCTGCTTCTGCTGCCACGAGGCGTGTCCCTCCAAGGCCATCAAATTGCAGAGGAGCCTCGGGGGCCGAGCCCTGGCGCGGATGGTGGAACGGGGGAGGAGATGATGGTCCAGAGCCTTCGCCTCTTTGCGATGCCGGACAACAAGGGGTAAATACCGCCTGTTAAAATCCCTCCACCATCGGAAAGGAGGTAAGGAAGAATGGGAGAAAAGCTGTATCAACTTCAGCCTTTGCCATATGACTACAACGCCTTGGTGCCGGTGATCTCGGAGGACCTCCTTCGACTGCACCACGACAAGCACCATGCGGCCTACGTGAACGGGGCCAATGCCATCCTGCAGAAGCTGGACAAGGCGCGCAAGGAGAACGTGGACCTGGACATGAAGGCCACGACCAAGGAGTTCTCCTTCCACTTCGGCGGGCTGTTCCTGCACGAGAGGTTCTGGCAGAACATGGGACCCGCGGGCAAGGCCGGCGGAAAGCCCGGTGGGAAGATAGGGGACGCCATAAACAAGGAGTTCGGGTCCTTCGAGCGCTTCAAGAAGGAGTTCAGCATGACCGCCAACTCCGTGGAGGGTTCGGGGTGGGCGGCGCTGTCCTACTGCGGTCACACCGACCGGCCGATCTTGGTGCAGATAGAGAAGCACAACGTCAACGTCGGGCCGCAGCAGAAGGTGCTCCTGGTCCTGGACGTTTGGGAGCATGCCTATTATCTGGACTACAAGAACGATCGCGCCAAGTTCGTGGAGAACTGGTGGAACGTGGTCAACTGGGATGCGGTAGACAAGAGGATGCCGTAGGGGGACCGAGCGGACGTCCCTGGGACGTCCGTGATATCTTCCCATCTGAACGAACGACCGCAGGTGACCGCTATGTCCGCCCGCCTGGGTACCGGCCGCAAAGGCAAGATCAGCGACCTGATGATGCGCCGCCCTAACCCTTCTTCTTCCTCTGGCGGATGGGTATGATCAGGGCGAAGGCGACGAGGACCAATGCGGCCAATCCGATCAGGAGCCAAGGCCCGAAGGGACCCTCGGGGCTGAAGGGGTTGGTGTCCACCTTGAAGCTGATGACGTCGCTGTAACTGTTGCCTGCCTCATCGGTGATGATCACCTCGAGCTCATGCCACCCGTCCTCTAGGTCGCCGAGGTCCACGGTTCGGGCATCCCCTGGCCTGGTGAAATAGGTCCCGTTGTCCAAGCGCAGAGTGACCTCGGAGACGGAGGAGCCCTCGTCCTCCGAGGTGAAGGCTATCGTGACCTTGCCAGTGGTGAAGGGCTTCCCCGTTCCATTGACCTGGAAGGTCGGCGGGACCAGGTCCATCTTGAAGGACTCCAGGCCCACGGGCTCCAGGTTCCCGGCCACGTCCACCGAGCGGTACTCCAGCAGGTGCCTCCCGGAGACGTTGACCGGGACCTTGCCCTGGTACGAGGACCATGCGCCCCCGTCCAGCTTCCATTCCAGCAGCTGGAGGCCGCTGGTGGCGTCCTCCGAGCTGAGGGTCACGTTGACCATGGTTATGAACCATCCTCCCGCGCCCAGGCCCCCCTCGAAGGCGGGCTGGCTCATGGGAGCGCTGGTGTCCACCATGATGGTGAGATTGCAAAGCATGCCCTCGTTCCCGGCGAGGTCGTTGGAGAGGAAGCACAGCTCATGCACGCCCTCGTCCAGGGCCAAGGGAGCGGAATATTCGGTCCAGTCCCCCTCATCCAGTTGATAGAGGGTGCGGTTCACGCCGCTCATGCCATCCGATGCCAGGAGGGTGGTCGTCGTCTGGGAGACGAACCAGCCGGAAGACCCGCTCTCGCCGGCGGTCGTGGCCAGGGTCGTCGGGGCCTGGCCGTCCACCCAGACCTCGCGGCCCTGGAAGACCTCCTGGTTCCCGGCCATATCCACTGAGTAGAAGTCCAGCTGGTGCTTGCCGTCCTGGATGAGGAAGGTGCCATCGAGATCCTGCCAATGGGCGCCGTCCAGGCGATAGTAGGTCATGGAGACGCCACTTAGGGGGTCGGTGGCCAGCAATGTGCCCTCCACGGAGCTTACATACCAATGGCCCTCACCCTGCTCACCATCGAGCAGCAGGAGGCTCTGGGGAGCGGTAAGCTCGACCTTGACCTCCATGGACATGATCTCCTGCGCGTTCCCGGCCAGGTCCACGGAGTAGTAACGAATATGGTGCACGCCCTCGGACTCCAGTGAGAACTGGTACGTGTACTGGTGCCAGGCCGCGCCCTCAACAGAGTAATAGATGGCTCCAACGCCGCTCACATTGTCACTGGCGATCAGATCGACATCCACCAGGGAAACGAACCAGCCGTTCTCACCTTGAGATCCGATCGGGGTCAGCGAGGTCAAGGGGGCGGAGGTGTCCAGACTCACTCCCGTGGAGCGTGTCTCTCCCACGTTCCCGGCGTAATCGATGGCATAGCATTCGATGAGATGGTCGCCCTCCTGGTCCAAGGTCATCTGCTGAGGCATTACGCTCCAGCTCCCTCCGTCCAGACGGAAGAGGATGGTCTCGACGCCGCTGCCTTGGTCCGAGCTCGTCGGCTCAAGAAGGATTGCCGAGATATACCATCCCTCGCTGCCCGAGGCTCCTGTGACGCCCAGTTCGCATTCGGGCGGGGCAACGTCCACCCAAATAACCAGCTCCTGGATGTCCTCTTGCATCCCCGCCACGTCGACGGAGCGGAAGAGCAGGACGTGCTCGCCAGAGGTGGCGATGCTCAATTCTGACGAATAAGTGGTCCATAGGCCCCCGTCCAAGGACCATTCGGTCCTCAGGACGCCGCTCAGGGCGTCCACGGCGGAGAGCTCGACCCCGGTGGCGCTCACGTACCAACCCCCGAGGCCCTCCTCGCCGGACACCAGGGCACTGGTCTCCGGGGCGGTGGAATCGATCATGAAGGTGAGGTTCTGCATCCCCTCTTGGTTGCCGGCGTTGTCCGTGGCGTTGAACTGGAGCAGGTGCTCCCCCTCCTCGCCGACGTGGAAAGCGCCGTCATAGGTGGCCCAATCCCCTTGGTCCAGGCGGAATCGTATGGAGCTCAAGCCGCTGGCGGCATCGCTGGCCGCGATGCTGACGCCGACCTCCCCCGCATACCAGCCGCCCGAGCCCTCCACACCTACTAGGTCCACGGAGCTAATGGGCGCGTTGCGGTCCACCTTCACGGATGTCTGCTTCGCGCTCTCGGCGTTGCCCGCCACGTCCACCGAGTAATACTCGACCGTGTGCTGCCCGTCCACGGCCACGGTGGCCCATGTTCCATAGGTCCTCCAGGAGGTGCCGTCCACCCGGTAGTAGCTGAACTGCACGCCGCTCAACGAATCTGAGGCGGCGAGGGTGAGCTGGGGCGCGGACACGTACCATGAGTCCAGGCCCAAGGTGCCGGAGAAGGAGGCACTGGTCGAAGGGAGGCCGAGGTCGATCTTGACGCTATGGAATCTGGTCAATTCCACGTTGTCCTTCTCGTCCGTGGAGTAGTATTCCAAGGAATGCACCGAGGAGCCGGTGATGGGGAAGGGCGCCGTGTACCCGGTCCAGGTGCCGAGGTCCACCCGATACCAGGTCTCCTTGACACCGGAGCCGCCCGCATCGGTGGCGCTGAGGGTTACCATGACCGCGGAGCGGAACCAGCCGTCCTGTCCAGCAGTCCCGCTCCAGCTCGCCGCGGTCACCGGGGCCACGGTGTCTATAGGGATGACATGGACGATGATGGCGTCCGAGGGGATGCGCACGGTGTGCAGGCCGTCGATCCTGAGCCAGTTGCCCAGGGTGCGGCCGTTGGTCCGGCATTCATCTATCTGCGAAGGGGAGAAGGAGGCGATGTCGTTCCCGTCGTCCCAGGCGGGAGCGCCCACCGCATCGTCCGTCCCCGAGGCCACATACTGGTACGAGGACTCGTTGCGGAAGGCGAAGATGAGGGCATAGGTGCCAGGCTCGGCGGGTGCCGTCACCGATATGGAAGCTACGTAATCAGCGGTCCCTGATGCCAGGTCCGCCGCCACGCCCCAATACGACGTGGAGTTGTCCCCCCAATTGCTGGTGGCCATGAGAGGGAGGTTCTCCGTGCCAGGCCAGGTGGCCGTCGCCCGCAGCGTGATGCTGCCGTCGATCGAGCTCCCCGCCTCCACGGTCACGCTCTTGTCCGTCATCGAGGAGAAGGCCCCCGTGCCCGATATGGCCACGAGAGAGGAGTTCTTCCCGTAGTCCAAGGCCCCGGGGTCGTAGAGGAAGGTGAGCGAATAACGTGAGAACTGCCCCATATCGGGCCGTACCAGGACGTAGTAGTAGCCAGTGGAGGTGGCGAGCAGCCATGCCTCTTCGGCATCTCCGCTGGTCTCCGAAGATTCCAGGAGGGTGGCGCCGTCCGGTGCATACAGGAACAGGTCAAGGTCCCCCTCGGAGGAGTTCAGGTCCAGGCCAACGGTGAGCGCATCGTATGTCTCTATCCGGACCTTGTACCAATCATCGTCCAGTCCCACCAGTCCGGGGTATTCGCCCACCGGGTCGAGCAAAGCCGCCATGCCCGGGTCGTCGTTCTCCTCGCGGGCGTCGTCCGCGGGCATGATCACCACCTTGTCCACCCAGGCGGTGTCCGCCAGCCCACAATTGTCGGCGTCGCGAACGTAGTCCCAGCGGAGGACATGGTTGCCGGTAGGGAAGGTGAAGCTCTTCTTCGACCAGTCCACCTGGCCGCTGGCGCTCTCCATGAGCGTGCCGTCCACGTAGAAGCGCAGGTAGTCCTTCATAGACTGCGAGCTGACCTTCCAGTAGAAGGAGACGCCCGACGAGATGGCAGTGGTCTGCAGCGAGGAGGCGAAGCCATCGCCGACGTCCCCGCTCTGCATGGACGATCCGCCATAATATGAGGTGTGATTGACCGGGGTCCATCTGGCCTGGCCCGTGCCCGTGAACGTGGTGCCGGGGTAATCGAGCGCCGCGGAGGCGCTGATACTCACATATTTGAAGAAGGCCAGGGACGCATGTCCCGGGAGCGCCTTGGGCACCTCCGAGCTCTGGGCCGAGGCCTGGGTCGATGCGCCTGGAACGTATCCGCCCTCGTAGCTCTCCAGCTTCAGGGAGTCCAGCGAGGCCGTTCCTCCGTTGTCCACCTTCATCCAGTAGGCGGAGGCGCCGGCGTCGAAGTTATTGCGGAAGCTCGACACGTCCAGGCACATGAAGGCGGGCAGGTCGTTCACCGAGTCGTAGGAGAAGTAAGGGATGACGCTCTTGACCGCCGTGGGATAGCTCCCCACGGCGAGGGTGAGGTCCGCGCTCCTCTTGGGAGCGGTGTTGAAATGCCAGGTGGCCAGGAGCGAAGGTGCGTAATCAGGGACGTCCACGACCGTGGTCAGATAGAGGCCGGCGCGGTTGGAGATCTCCTTGAAGGCGGCGTAGGTTATCCAGTAGTAGCCAGCCTGCCCAAAGCCAGTGCCCCACGAATTCACCACGCGGAAGGCGCCCACCTCGCCGTCCTCGGTGATGGTGTCGTTGTAGCCCACCACCGTCTGCGCATGGTTCAATTTACTAGAATCGTACTCCACCGAGGTGACGATGCAATTGCCGTTGTCGAAATCGTACTCATAGGCGTCGATGGTGAAGGTCACCGGATTGTCCGCGGCGATCCAGGCTTTGGTCTGGCTCACCGCCTCGTCTCCCGCATAGTAATGCTCCTGATAGGTGGAGGCCTTGTGCAGGGGCGCCTCCCGGAACGCTGCCGGGCCGCCCCATCCCACGTCGTCGTACTCGTTGTAGGGGTGCGTGGCCAGGGAGGCGATGCCCCAATCCACGGCGATCTGGAAGTTCTCCGTCATCCAGGACCCGCTGTCCGTGCCTCCGTTGACCATGTTGTAGGCCCAGGCCGGGCTCATGAGGTGAGAGGCGTTGGTGCCCGCCTTGGCGTCCGTCCAACCGTTGTCCTTGGCCTCGAGATAACCATAGGCATAGTAGATGGAGGCCCAGGACCCGCAGGACCCCTGGCTCCTCTGGTTCCCCACCTTGGGGAAGTAGGATTGGGCGGAGAGGTCATAGGCTGCGGGGAGGCCGGGCGAGTCGCCAGGAGCGTCCTCGACCATCTTGACCTTGCCCACCATGTCCTGCCATTGCTCCTCCGTCGGGGGAGCCAGGCCGGTGCCGAAGCCATCGATGATGATGTTGTAATCGATGCTGGGGTCCCGCACTCCGACCTTCTGGCGCAGCGAGAGCATCTCCTCGCTGGTCATGTAATGGAAGCGCACGCCGTCCTCGATGAAAGAGGCTGGTGCATCGGTCTCCATGTCCTCAGGTGCACTCTGCATGCCCCGAGCTGGCATGGCCGCGAAAATGGCGGCCATCAGCATCATGCCTAGCAACACGAGTACCACTGTACGCTTCATGGCATCCTGCACCTGGTGCGAATATGAGACCTACTCGCTCATCTGGAGAGAGAGGAAGGGGGTAATCAGCTTTTCTGACCAGTTATCTGTTCCCGAATGGGGAGCGGGGGCAAGGAGGACGGCGCAACCCTGATATCCCTCCCGGGGGATTCATCTCAGTTAATATGAAAGTAAATCTCCTGGCCATAGTTGGCGGTCTCTTGGGCGTGATGTGCGTCCTCCTTCCCTGGACGGTGACCACCGTGGACAGCTTCTTCGGGGAGAGCACGGTGAGCGACGCCATGACCGATTACCTCCACGAGGACGACGCCACCTTCGCCTTCGCCATCGTGCTCTTCCTGCTCGGCTCGGCCCTGGCCTTGGCCACGCCCCTTGGAGGCGTAGGGCAGTTCTTCGGCTGGCTCATGTTCCTCGCCGCCGTGTACGATCGCCTGGGCACGACCACCACCTCCATCTCCGAGACCACGATCTCCCTGGGCCTGGGGTTCGCCGTGGGGATAGTGGCCGCGGGCATGGTGCTCTTCTCCCTGGCCAGGCCTCTGGGGCCGGGATATGCCCACAGTGGGCTGAAGCCGGAGGACAGATTCCTTACTTGGAGCGCCTGATCATTTCTCCGCCAGGTCGTGGCTGGAATAGCCCGAGGGCTCGTCCTCCTCGAACTTGTCCGGCCCGCGGGGGTCCACGTAGGTCTTGCAGGCCTCCTTCTTGCGGTCCACCGGGTCCATCCTCTCCGCGGTGACCATGTACACGACCCTCTCGCCGATGTTGCAGGCGTGGTCCGCTATCCTCTCCAGGTACCTGGCCACGAGGATGATGTGCGTCCCCACCGTGATCTTCCTGGGGTCCTCGATCATGTAGGTGAGGATGGCCCGGAAGTTCATGTCGTAGAGGCAGTCCACCTCATCATCGCGCTCGAACAGTTCCTTGGCCGCCTTCACGTCGCGGTTGATGAAGGAGTCGGTGGCCTCCGTGACCATGCCCACGACCAGCGAGGCCATGTGCGGTATGTTGACCGGCTTGCGGAAGCCGTTGTCCGAGGCCACGATGTCGTACACTTCCACGATATCGCTGGCGTAGCGGCCGATGCGGTTGAGGTCGGTGATTATCTTGAGGCAAGTGGACACCGTCCTCAGATCCCCCGCCACGGGCGTGTGCAGGGCGATGACCTCCAGGCAGCGCTTCTCGATCTGCTGGTCCAAGGCGTAGAGCGCCTTGTCCAGGCGCTCCACCTCCTCCTTGAGGCCGGGGTCCTTGATCACGATGCACTTCACCGCCTTCTCTATGGACTCGCGCGCCAAGGAGGCCATCTCCGAGACCTCCCGGTTCAGCGTCTCCATCTCCTGGTTGAACAATATCCTCGAAGTCATGGTCATCCCATCTTGCCTGTGATGTACTGCTCGGTGAGCTTCTGCGTGGGGTTCTCGAATATTCTATCGGTCTCCCCGAACTCAATTAGCTCGCCGAGATAAAAGAAGGCGGTCTTGTCCGCGACGCGGGCCGCCTGCTGCATGTTGTGCGTGACGATCACCACGGTGAAGTCCTTCTTCAGGTCGACGAGGAGGTCCTCGATCTTGGCCGTGGCGATGGGGTCGAGCGCCGAGCATGGCTCGTCGAACAGGATGATCTCGGGCTTGACCGCCAGCGTGCGGGCGATGCACAGCCTCTGCTGCTGCCCTCCCGACAGGTCGTAGGCGCTCTTCTCCATGCGGTCCTTGACCTCCTCCCAGAGCGCCGCCCTCCTCAGGCTCCACTCCACCAGGTCCGCCACCTCCTTCTTGGAGAACTTGCCGTGCTTGGGCTCCTTGGTCAGGTCGTTGCTCGGCTCCTCCTTGCCATGGATGCGGGGCGCGTAGGCTATGTTCTCGAAGATGCTCTTGGGGAAGGGATTGGGCTTCTGGAACACCATCCCGATGCGCTTGCGGATCTCCACCACGTCCACGTCCGGGTCGTAGATGTTCTTGCCGCCCACGATGATCTGCCCCTCGACCTTGCACTTCGGGACCAGATCGTTCATGCGGTTGATGCAGCGGATGAAGGTGGACTTGCCGCAGCCCGACGGGCCGATGATGGCGGTGATCTCGTTCTTAGGGATGGTGATGTTGACGTTCTTGAGCGCCTGGTTCGTGTCGAACCGAACGTTGAGGCCGGTTATGAAGAGTTCGTCTGCCATTCTATCACCATTTGTACTTCTCTCTGTATCTGTTACGGATGATAATCGCCACCAGGTTCATGAGCACCACCATGATCAACAGCACCAGGGCCGTCCCATACTGGAAGTCCTTGGTCTTCTCGAACACCGTCTGCGTCGCCAGCGCGTAGAGCTGGAAGGGCATGGCCATGAAGGTGTCCCAGATGTCCTGGGGCAGGATGCTCTTGGTGAGCACCACGCCTGTCAGCAGGATGGGCGCCGTCTCCCCGGCGGCGCGGCTCAGGGAGAGGATCACGCCAGTGAGGATCCCGGGGAGCGAATAGGGCAGAACATGATGCCTTATGGTCTGCCATTTGGTAGTACCTAGAGCCAGCGACGCCTCCCTCAAGGAAGAGGGCACGGCCTGGATGGCCTCCCTGGACGCAGTGATGACCAGGGGCAGCACCAAGAAGGCCAGGGTCATGGCCGAGGCTATAAGGCTGAAGCCCCAGCCGAAGAAGAGCACCAGCATCCCCAGGCCCAGAAGGCCGTAGACGATGGACGGCACTCCCGCCAGGTTGTTCACCGCCACCCTCAGCCAGCCAGCGAAGCGGCTGTTCCCCTGGTACTCGGAGATGTACACGGCGGTGAAGATGCCTATGGGCACGGCTATGACCATGACCAGGGCCATGAGATACAGGGTGCCGACGATGGCCGGGAAGATTCCTCCCTGAGTGAAGCCGCGCCTGGGGTACTGGGTCAGGAACTCCCAGCTGATCGTTCCAATGCCCAGGAAGACGATGTACCCCACGATTATGAGGAGGGCGAGCCCCACGACCAGGGCGCACCCCCGGAAGAGGAGGAAGAAAAGCCGCTCCTTGGTCCTGCGCCTCATTGGTACCTCTCCGTGTACTTCCTCATGGCATAGTCGGCTACGAAGTTCAGGGCGAAGGTGATGGCGAAAAGCACCAGCCCCAGCTCGAAAAGGACATAGTAATGCGGGGTGTTGGCCGCGACCTCGCCCATCTCGATGGCGATGGTGGAGGTGATGGGCTGCCCGGAGGAGAACGGGTCCCAGGTAAGCTGCGGCGAGCTGCCCGTGGCCATGACCACCACCATGGTCTCCCCCACGGCCCGGCCGATGGAGAGCATGATGGCGGCCACGATGCCCGGCCGGGCTGCGGGGATGACGACCTTCCAGACGGTCTCCCAGCGGGTCATGCCCAGGGCCAGGGATGCCTCCTTCAGGCTGCGCGGGACGCTGTTCATGGCGTCCTCGGAAAGCGAGACGATTATGGGCACCATCATGATGGCCAGGAACACGGCGCCGTTGAACAGGTTCAGGTAGTCGGACGGCCTCCACTCCGGGTAGAAGGCGCTCCACATGAACTTGGCGAAGACGGTGAGGGCGAAGAACCCGAGGACCACCGAGGGGATGCCGGCGAGGACCTCGATGGCCGGCTTCATGACCTTGCGCACCTTGGGATGCGCTATCTCGGACAGGTAGATGGTGGCGCCCAGGCCGATGGGGATGGCGATGAGCGCGGAGATGAAGGTGACCACCAAGGTCGCCACCAGCAGGGGCAGCATCCCATATATCGGATCGATCGGGTTCGTTGGATCCCATACGGTGCCGGTGAAGAACTGCCACTGGTCGACCAGGAAGAAGGCGGGATAGGAGTTGATGAAGAGGAAGACGGCCACCGCCGCCAGGACGATTATGGCGAAGAGCGAGACGATGGTGAGGATGACGTACACGGAGCGGTCGTAGAACCTCCGCCTCTGTGCGGTCACCCTCTGCTTGTAGGCCATCTCACCCCCTCCGCTGACCTAGCCAGTCGTATGATACATAGAATATTGTTCGAAGATTCGGATAATGTCTTAAATGAATTTGGTAAGGAAAGAAAATACTGAAAGGAGAAAAGGTTTGGAAGGTTCTCATCGCGACCCCGCTCAGAACAGCTTGGCGCGCTGCGCGTCGAGCACCTCGGCTGGCAGGGCATAGAAGCCGATCTCCTCGGCCACCCTCTGCCCCTTGGCCGAGTCCAGGATCCAGTTCAGCCACTGCCAGGCCGCGCCCTCAGGGACGTCGGCCGTGTACAGGTACAGGTACCTGGCGATGTTGTACTGTCCGGAGAGGACCGCGTCCTTGTCCAAGGGAGAGTATGCCGGTGAGGCAGCATCCTTCTTGATGTCCAGTATGTCTATGCCAGAGGCGCTCGCCACGTAGCCGATGCCCACGTAGCCGATGCCGCCCTCGTTGAGCTGCACGGCCTGGACGATGGCTGCGTTGCCGGTCATCTGGTTCATACCGACGTAGTAAGCGCCGTTCAGCAGCACATGCTCCTGGAAGTAGGCGTAGGTGCCGGATGTGGACTGCCTGCCGTAGAGAGCGATGCTGCGGTCGGGGCCTCCGACCTGGTTCCAGTTGGTGATGGTGCCGTTGTAGATGCCCCTCAGCTGCGCAATGGTCAGGTTGGACACGGTGTTGGACTGGTGCGTGATGATGGCGATCCCGTCGACCGCCACCTTGAACTCGACTGGGTTCAGTCCAGCCGCGGTCGCCTGCGACAGTTCCGAGGACTTCATGGCCCGGGAGGCCTGGGCGATGTCCACCTGCTTGGCGATGAGCGCCGTTATCCCGGTGCCGCTGCCTCCGCCGGAGACTTCGACGTTGATCCAGGACTTGTTCTCATGGAACAGCTCAGACCAGGAACTGCATAGCTCGAGCATGGTGTCCGAGCCCTTCTGCGTCACTGTCTGCTGATCCACCTCGCCCAGCTTGGCCATTCCCTCTTCTATGTCATACCAGGGGAGGCTGTAGAACCCGATCTCGGACGCGACCTGCTGGCCCTTGTCCTCGGTCAGAATCCACTCTACCCAGTCCTTCACCGAACCGCTCGGGTTGCCGTCGGTGTAGATGAACAGGTACCTGGAAAGATCGTACTTCGCTGATAGGACCGCGCTCTCGTTGAGCGGGGAATATGCCTGAGAGCTGGCATCCTTCTTGATGTTCAGGATGTCGATGCCTGTGGCGCCGGTGACGTAGCCGATTCCCACATACCCGATGCCGCCCTCGTTGAGCTGCACGGTCTGCAATATGGCCGCGTTGCCGGTCATCTGGTTCATGCTCGCGGCATAGGCGCCGTTCTTCAGGACGTGCTCCTGGAAGTAGGCGTAGGTGCCGGACGTGGACTGCCTGCCGTAGAGAGCGATGCTGCGGTCGGGGCCTCCGACCTGATTCCAGTTGGTGATGGTGCCGTTGTAGATGCCCCTTAGCTGCTCCGTGGTGAGCACGGAGACGGTGTTGCTCTGGTGGGTGATTATGGCGATGCCATCGATGGCCACCTTGAACTCCACCGGGTTCACGCCAGCTGCCAGCGCCTGCTCGATCTCCGAGGCCTTCATGGCCCTGGAGGCCTGCGCCACGTCCACCTGCTTGGCGATGAACGCCGTTATTCCAGTTCCGCTGCCTCCGCCGGAGACCTCGACCGTTATGTTCTCCTCATCCGCCCCGAATTCCTCGGCCCACGCGGAAGCAAGCTCGAGCATAGTGTCCGAGCCCTTCTGCTTGATCGTCGTCTTTGCCGGTTCGTCGCTCCCCCCGTCGTTGAGCAATAGAACACCGGCCACACCCGCTATTAATATGATAGCGGCGACGCCGATCGCGATCATCATGTTCTTCTTTTCCATTCTATAACCACCTCATCATCTTGGGTCTTGAGTCCCGCCGCATGGAGCCGATGTACAAGGTGGGCAGGAGGAAAGCGAATGTCTGCAACAGTCCTTTCGGTTCTTTCCAGTCAGGCGCGGACTCAAGGTACATTTCCTCGAAAGTGCCGAGAATTACATACTCTTATATGCATATGCAAAGTAGAATATGTTGGTATATATTTGAGAAAGTATGAATATATAGAATATATATTGACAATACAATACCTTATGATACACCTACGTTCCTGAGAGAAGGTGATGGAATTGGAGATACGGAGGGTACAGAAGACGGGCGCATCGACCATGACGGTCTCGCTGCCCAAGGACTGGATCGTGAGCAATTCCATCAAGCCGGGCACGCCCGTGGTGGTCAAGGTCCTTCCCGATGGCACCATCTCCATCGACCCCAAGATGCAGCGCGACAAGGAGGAGATGCGCAAGGTCATCATGGTGGACGACGAGGAGACCAAGGAGCACCTGACCCGAAAGCTCATCGGTGCCTACCTCGCAGGATACAACATCATCGAGGTGCGGGCCAAGAGCCGGCTGGACCTGGAGCTCAAGCACGCGGTGAAGGAGATCTCGCGCATGGTCATCGGACCGGAGGTCATCGAGGAGACGAGCAACACCATCATCCTGCACGACCTCTCCGACCCAGTGGAGCTGCCGCAGCAGAAGTGCGTGCGGCGCATGCATCTCATCGTCAACAGCATGCACAAGGACGCCATCATCGCCCTCCGGGAGGGCGACGAGGCGCTGGCCAAGGACGTCATCGACCGGGACACGGACGTGGACCGACTGTATTGGATGGCTGTGAAACAATACAATATGATCCTCAAGGACCGCAAGCTGTCCGAGAAGATCGGAGTGGACATCTTCGAGGGCATGAGCCTGATGCTCGTCGCCAGGGGCATTGAGCGCATCGGGGACCATGCGGAGAAGATCGCCAACAACGCCCTCATGATGGCCAAGGCCAGCGGCACCCTGGCCAATCTGGATGATATCGTCAAGCTGAGCGCACAGGCCATCAAGGTACTGGACTCGGCCATGGAGGCCTTCTTCCTCAAGGACATCCGCTCGGCGAACAGCATCATCGACCTGGGCGACCAGCTGGTGCAGCAGTGCCAGGACCTGAACGTCACATCGCGCATGCCCGCCAACATGTCCACAGTCGTCCGGACCTCGGTGGTGGACTCCATCACCAGGACGGCCATGTACGCCATGGACATCGCGGAGATAGCCATCAACGGGGCCATGCGCCTGGATGATTGATCGCCGCCTATTTCACCAGCCCATGCTTCCTGAGGTAGGCCATCCTCCTGTCGAGCTCCTCCTCGGATATCTCGCCCTTGGCATACCTTAACGCCAGCAACTTGGCCGGATCATCTCGGTCGGACATTCCCTTTGATGCCGGAGCATCGATGCCGGCCTTCCTTCTCACCGCCCAGACGCAGCGGTCGTCGCCCCTGCTGCGCATGGATTCGTGCTTGAGCTCGTATTCCGGACCGACCGATTGGCAGATGCCATTGGCCAGGAACTCGAACTGCATGCACGCCTCGATGGGACCGTCGGCCAGGGAGCAGTGCTTTACCTCCACCTTGACCTCTTGGTAATTCTCAGACAGCGGCTGGTGCTCCTGGCCCAGGGCCGCTCCTAGCGCCTCGATGCCCTTCTCGACCTGCCGGGCATCTTCGATGGCGAAA
>Ga0209254_10001004_pt1 | contig 24962 bp, 23 predicted proteins | sample FrelakmetDIP11DI_FD_187148 | JGI IMG/M metagenome (GOLD analysis project Ga0209254, IMG submission 187148) | Freshwater lake sediment microbial communities from the University of Notre Dame, USA, for methane emissions studies - DIP11 DI (SPAdes)... | ecosystem: Environmental > Aquatic >...
GCCACGCTGGACGCGGCGGCTTTTCGGCGAGGCGGTTGGGGCCGCGCTCGGCCAGCCGCACGGCGGCCTCCGCATCGGTGAGGCCTTGCGCAGGATCACTGCAAAGCTCCTCGGCAACCTGCGCCGTGGCCAGCGAGTGCCAGGGTGGGGCTGTCGAGGGCGGGGAATATGGCGGATTCATGGAACAGGCAAGCGGCGGGCACTCGCCCGATATCATGCCGAATTAGTGCGTCCGGAGCAGCAGCAGCGCGGCTGGGCGTCGTGACGAGCACGGCATCATGTTCCGGTTGCCACATTCCCCTATTTGACGGCCATGCCCCAAGGGCTATGCTGCACTGCATCAAGTGCTGTGATTCAACATGAGTCCGAGGAGCGGTCCGTGATTGCCCATCTCAACACCTATGTGATCGAGCGGACGCCGAGCCTGACTGACCGGGTCTACCGGTTCCGCGACGAGCCGGTCGAATCCATGCGCGAAGTCGCCGTGACGTCGGCCGGCGCCCTCAAGTCGCTGACGGCGCCCGTCCGCGCCTTTGCGCACTCGGGCGTCAGGCTCGCGACCGTGTCGCAGACCGCCATGCAGAACCTGATCCAACTCGAGTCGGAGGTCATCACCTCCACCCTGACCGCCGCGGCCAGACGTCTCGAGCGTGCCGCGGGCGCCGAGAACATCGTCGAGCTGGTACTCGACCAGGCCGACATGCTGGGCGCGACCCGTGATCGTCTGCTGGATGAGGCGGCCCGTGCGGTCGAGATTTTCAAGGTTGCCGGCCGTGACCTGCGCAAGGTCGGGGCCCACCTGTACGGCCAGGTGTTCGAGACGGCCGAACAGGAGCTTCCGAAGGTGAAGACCGCCCCAGAGGCGCAGCGGGCAGTCAGCAAGGCCAGCCGCACGGTCCGCAAGTCGACCGCCCGCGTCCGCAAGGCCGCAGCCTGAGCGTCGGAGTCAGCCGACACCGGTCAATTCATTGCAACCGTTCTCCCCCTGATTGCGCCCTCTTCGGAGGGCGCTTTTTTCTGAGTCCGGCGCAAAGACCAGGCCCGTGCGGTGAGCCACGGGCCTGGTCCTGTACTCGTTCAGGGCGCGTTGGGAATGACCTTGACCCTGAGCGTGAACTCGATGTTACGGCCGCGCATCAGGTGCTCACCGTTGTAATTGTTCCCCAGTACCGGGTCGTTGTCGTTGATCGCCAGTGGCGGGGTGTACACGGCTGCATCCACGAACTTGAGGAACTTGGCGACGTGTACCAGCGCGCCAGAAGGGTCGCCCCGGTCGAGCTTCTTGACCGCATTGTCGAGCTGCGCACTCATCTTTGTCGTGTCGCCATTCTTCAGAGCTCCCGCCGACTTCGCCAGAATGACGGACTGCTGCAGCAAGGTGAGCTTGTAACGGGTCAACGCGACGAAACGATCGTGCCTTCCTTCGACCGTCGAGGCGCTGGCACCGAAGTCGATGTGCATGCCGACCACAAAATAGGAGGTTTCCTTGCCCGTGCCGCGCGAACTGCCGCAGGAATTCGTGAATTCGCCCGCCGTTCCCTCGAGTTGCGGATCCTGGCTGCGGTTTCCGGCGAGGTTCTCGAGCATCCGGGCCGGATCGGACGTCTGGTACACGATCACGTCCTGAAGCTGCGGATCCTCGCCCGGGGCGGGGACGATCGGACCCTTGGTGTCCTTGCAGACCTTGATGTCATTGTCCGGCAGTACGATCTCCGTGTCGTTCTCGATGAACACGCCGCCCTGGCGGACACTGAGCGGGGTCCCGTTCTCCTTGCGCGCGTCGACGACGACGACGACAAACCTGGGCGAACCACACAGGTACGCCGGAAATTCCAGGGGTTCCTTGCCGTCAGCGGGATCCTCGAACAGCCGCAGCGGGTCGACGCCACACTTGCCCGAGGCGACGCGAGGGTCCGTGAACTCGAACGCGTTGAAGTTGATCGTGTCGCCCTCGGCGAACGATCCGGGCGGCAGGATCAACGTCTGGCCGTTGATCGTCTGGCAGGTCGGGCCATCGCAGGCGGCCGCTCGTGGCAAGTCGTACTCGACGACGAAACCGCCGATGTTGCCGAGCGCGCCTTCGTCGTTCCAGCCAAACCGGTCACTGAGCCCGATCGCCAGATAGTTCTCGCTTGCGGGGCCGGTGTTGTCGTTGGGTTCGCCGGGCAACCAGTTCGAGTAGGAAGGAAGAGGCTCGGCAAAGGTTGCAATGGCTCCTTCGCCGTTGTCCCAGCGCCAGTTCTTGCCCACATCACTACCAGGCGCCTGCAGGCCGCCAACCCAGGCTTCCGGCGCAACCAGCCCAGCGGACCTGCGCAGATTGTCCACCCACACGTCTTCCGACTTGGAGGTGATGGTCGCCAGATGACCAGGAACGCCTTCGAGGCTCTTGCCATCGGCACGGGCCTTGGCGTCGTCCCAGGTAATGCCGGGGCACGCATAAACTTCAAAATAGTGCCCGGTTTCCGGATTGACATCCGCAACCTGCGGACTCGCCGGGCAGGATGGCGGCACGACGACGACCGCGCCGGCCGACCCCATTGCGAACAACGCCGTGAGACTGGAAAGCAGCCTGATTCCCTTGTTCATGGTTCCCACCATTCGTGCGCGCGACCCGGCCGGGCCGTTGCGGTGAATTGTTATTTCCTGCGGCGAGTATCCAGTGCCAGAACGGCGGCCCGCGTGACGGGCGGACCGTCATTCCGGTGCAGAAACTCGACGGGCTGCACACTACCACACGGCAGGATTGATATGCATTATCGTTTCACGAGGATTATGTCAACTCGGCGCGCCACTCGCCTCTCGAGGCGGCGGCGAAGGCTCCGGCGAGCTTCCAGTCTGTCAGCGGCCCTTCTTGCCCTGCAACGCAGCCGCGTACTTTGCCGCTTCCTGCGGGTTCCCCCGCTTTCTGTAATAGTCGGCGACCCAGCGCGTTGCCGTGTTGACGACGAACGGCAGCACTCCCGGATCGGCACGCAGCGCGGCAAGCCCCTCGAGCAACAGCTTTTCAGCCTCCACCGTGTGTCCGAGGCCTGCCAGCGCGGCGCCTTCGGCGGTGGTGGCAGCCGCCGTGCGCCGATGGCTGGCTCCCAGGGCCGGCAGGCAGATCGCCCGGGCTTCGGCCGCCGCGGCCCGCGCTTCCTCGAAGCGCCCGGTCTCGATCAGCAAAGCCGCAAGCAGCGTCAGGCTGGCGGCGACATCCGTATGCTCATTACCCAGCAGTTTCCGGCGCATCTGCACCGCGTCGCGGACTACCGGCTCGGCCGACGCGAAATCGCCGCCTTCAATCTCCCACATCGCGAGATTGCTCATGCCGCGGGCAACCGAGGGGTGTTCAGTGCCGACGGTGCGTCGATACATCTCGACCGATTCGCGCATCATGTTGAGGGCGCCTGCGGCATCGCCCTTGTCGTGCAGCACGAAGGCCAGGTTGTTCAAGGCGAGCGCCACGTCCGGGTGATCGTCGCCCAGCAGTTTGCGCTGCATGGCGATGGCTTCGCGGTACATGGCCCCCGCTTCGGCGTACTTGTTCTGGTCGGACAGGGCCATCGCGATGTTGTTGAGGCTCGTCGCGATCTCGGTGTGCGTATCGCCGAGCAGGAAGCGCTTCATCGTCAGCGCTTCCCGGAACAGCGTTTCGGACTCGCGATACTCCCCGCTCGCACTCAGCACGAAGCCGAGATTGTTCAATGCTTCGGCGAGGTCCGTGTGCGGTTCCTTGTGCAGTCCTCTCTGCAGCGCAACGGCAAGGCGCATCGCGGGCAGCGAATCGCTGTACTTGCCCTGGTCGTACAGGTTCAACGCGAGGCCTTCCAGGCTCTTGGCTGCCTCGACGGTGTTGCTGCCGAGGAGCGTCCGTTGCATGGCCAGCGCCTGGCGAAACAATGGCTCGGCAGCCTCGTACTCGCCCTTGCGCCCGAGGAGATCGGCCAGCTGGTACAGACTGCGCGCGATGTCGACGTGCTCGGGTCCGAGCAGCTTCTGCCGCAGGTCCAGTGCCTTGCGGTACATCGACTCCGCCCGGTCGTAATCGGCCGTCAGCGTCAGCACCCCGCCGAGTTTCTCCGCCGACTGCGCCACCTCGAGGCTGTCCGCGCCATAGAGTTCGAGACGCTTCTGCAGCGCGCTGTCGAGCAACGACGCTGCGGGAGGGTAAAGCGCCAGGCTCGTGTAGACCGTCCCCATGGTCTCCATCAGCGTGGCCTGGATCGCCGGCTGCGTGAGCAGTTCCGTCCTGATTCGCTGCGAACCCTTGTCGAGGATCTCGCGCGCGGTGATGGAGTTGCCGCGCGCCTCGTTCGGGTCGGAGACGGCGAACAGGCCGACGAGAAAGTTCGTGGTCTGCCGGGCGGTCTCGGCCTCGGTCTCCGCGCGGATGCGCTCGCGCTCTGCCTGGTTGCGGGCGAGCCAGGCGGCGGCGGCCAGGCCCGATGTAATCGCCATGCCGGCGACGGACGCCGTCACCAGCGCCATCATGCGCCGATGCCGCCGATGCGCCTCGCGCTGCTTCAACTCGTCGAGGCCGACGCCGAGCATCCCGGCAACCAGCTTCAGTCGGACGTCCTGCTTGCTGTCCTTGTGCGGCCGGGCGTCGGCGGCAATCGGCTCGCTGCGAGTCGAGGTGAGTTGCCCGTCTGCCCCCATCGTGTAGATCAGCGCGTTCGGGAAGCACTCCTGGTCCGCGTTCGCCTCCACGGCGGAAGCGCCCGGCTCCCCGGCCACGATCAGGCAGAAGATCCGGTGCTCGCGGCCAAGGCGCTTGAACGCGAGGATTTCCTCGTTCACCCAGCGCGACGTCGCGGCGGCCGGCGAGCAGATGACCACCTGGAACGCGGACTGCTCCAGCGCCCGCGTCAGGGTCTCACCGAGGTTCGTCGCCGTCGCGAGCTCGTCGCGGTCGCGGAATACGGGCGCAAGTCGCTCCGGCACCGGACCGAATTCGGTCTGCCTGCCGACGAGGTGCTTCGGCACGCGGTAGGTCTCGAGCGACTTGTGCAGCCACTTCGCCCAGCGCTCGTCGCTATGGCTGTAGCTGATGAAAGCGCGGTACTTGAACTCGGGATCCATCCTTCGCGCTCCAGTCGCACAGCGGCCGGGATACTCGCCTGACCGGCCAGATCCTGTCAAAACGTCGTCAGGAGGGCGTCGAAGCCGTGAGGCTCAGCCCGGCTCCTCGAACAGTCTTGCATCCAGCTGCCGCGCCCGGAACAGGTCCGCGATGAAGTGCATCCGGTCGTCGAAATCCGCCCAGTTGATCGCGGCGCTGCCCGCGAGCGAATCAATCGTCGGATCGGCCTTTGTCAGCAGTTGCTGCAGATCCTGCCGCTCGATCACCCGCAGGTTCTCCGGAAATCCCCCCGGGATGTCCTGGCCCAGTTTCAGCGCCTCGCCCGGCAGTTCCAGGACCATCGCCTTCGCCGTCACGATTTCGCGGACCAGCCTCTGCGCCTCGTGCAGCACGGGTTCGAGCAGTGGTTCGAGGCGCCAGCGCCGCCACAGGTTTACGAGCCCGCTGAACCACCCCGTACCCGGCAGCAGCTTCGCAGCCAGCCGCTCCTTCACCTCCACCAGATCCCACACCGACCCATCGATCGAATCCTGAATCTCCGGCTGCAGCCGCGTCTGCTCGTGCAACCCGATCCACACATTGGCCATCAGCAACAGTTCCGATCGCGCCTTGCCAGCCGGTGTCCGCATCGCCTCCATGTATGCCGGCAAAGCGTGTTGCAGATACGCCTGGCCGTCCGGCGGTGGCCCCGGCTTCAGCGAGTCGAGCAGAGCGCGCACCTCCGCTTCGCTCACGTCCTGTTCCAGCAACGCCAGGAACCTCGCAAATACCGCCCCGATCTCCTCGTACACCTTGATGTTGCCCCGCGACACGGCCTGGCTCGACCGCTCAAACGGATTCAGTTCCAGCACCGACCGCAGCACGAAAGACGCAGCGAGTTTCACCGGCCCTTCCACCAGCCGCCGCACCGCTGGCGAATCCCCCAGCCGCCGTTCCAGTTCCCGCAGCAGGTCTTCCTTCCGTACCGTCCGGCCCGCCTGCGCCGAAGCCCACGTTGCCAGCGTGGGCCACGTTGCCTCGTCCCCCAGCATTTCCCGGAACCTCTGCGAGAATAAATAGTAGCCCCGCGTCACCTGCCGGTTCCGCTCCACCAGATCCGCCACCTGCGCGGTCCGCGCTACATCCTCGGCACTTGGAATCCTGTTCATAACGGGAGCCGACTATACGCCAGCTCCGCCGACGAACCGGAAATCCAACCGGTCGGCGCACGAACTGCGGTCGGGTTGCAACTGCACCCTTATAATCCACGTGTTCCGCGGCGGCTGACGGCCGCCCGCCAGAGGACCACTGATGAGTATCGGCCATACCGCCCGCCTCCTCGCGACGCTTCTCCTGGGCTTCTGCTCGTCGTTGTTCGCCGCTGCCGATGGCTCCCGGCTGCAGCTGCCAGAGGGCGCCGACGTCGCCATCGTCGTGTTCGAAGACCTGCAGTGCCCCGACTGCGCCCGGGCGCATCCCCAGCTGCTCGAGGCCGCCAAGGCCGGCAAGGTGCCGCTGGTCATTCACGATTTCCCGATCCAGCGCCACGCCTGGGCTTTCCCGGCGGCAGTGCTGGCCGGCTACTTCACGGCGCAGTCGGCGGATCTGGGCGTCGAGTTCCGCAGCTTCATCTTCGAGAACCAGCCCGACATCAGTCCCGACAATCTGCGGAAGTTCGGCGAGCGGTTCGCGAACGAACAGCAGCTGCCACTGCCCGCCGACGCCGATCCCGACGGCAAGCTCGCGGCCCGGGTGCAGGCCGATTACGACCTCGGCATCAGGATCGGCCTCGAATACGTTCCGTTGATCTTCGTGGTCCGCCGCGGGGACGATCCTGCGCGCGCAGTGGAAGTCACGGACACCGCCCAGCTCGGCGCCGTGATCGGCCAGATGAAGGAAGACGCTGCAGGAAAGAAGGCCCGCTGAGAAGGGAGCACGCCGGATGGTGGCGCCAAAGACCTCCAGGGAGTCGGCAGCCAGCGCCGGCGTGGACGCGGTCGCGGGGGGCCGGATCACCGGGCTCGCCGCGCTGCTGCTCGACCGTGGGCTCGCAGGCGTGCCGCCGCTGTCGAGCGCCGCGGCCCTCGCGAGCGAGTACCGCACCGATCGGCGCTACGCCAACGTCGGGCAGCGCGTGGATGCACTGATCAACAGCGAGACCGCGAAGAACTACGCGACCGGCTTCGTCACCGGACTCGGCGGCGTGGTTGCGCTGCCGGTCGCGGTGCCGTCGGCGCTCGCCGCATCGTGGCTGCTGCAGGCCCGTCTCGCAGGCACGATCGCCAGCCTCTACGGGCACGACCTCGACTCGGAACGGGTCCGAAGCCTCGTCCTGGTGAGCCTCGCCGGCGACGTCGCCAGGGATGCGCTCGAAGACTTTGGCGTCCGGGAGGGCGACCGCCTTTCGGAGCGCGCGCTGTCCCACGCCCCGGGCCGGGTGCTGGTCGAGGTCAACAAGCGCATCGGCCTGCGCCTGCTGACGCAGGCGTGGTGGAGCCGCATCTTCAATCTGTCGCGCGTCGTACCGATCCTGGGCGGCGTCGTGGCCGGGTCACTCGATGCCACGGTCTGCCGGGCGGTCGGGCGTACGGCCAAATCGCTGTTCGAAAGCGGCCCGCGACGTCGAAGAACGCCGAGCAAGCGTGCCTGCTAGCGCGGTGCGTCACTACTCCACGCCGGCCTTCGCAGTCTGCTCGCTGTTCGGGGGCCCCCTGTCGGCGGTCGCCTTCGCGACCCTGCAGTCGCGGGCGATGGGCCGGCTGCGGCGCGACCTGCCGTGGCTGATCCTGGGACTGCTCGTGATCCTGGCCTGCGCGTCGTACGCGGCCTCGAGCGGACTGCTCCGCGAAGCGCTCGTGGACCTCGGCACGCGCCATGTGCCGGTGCCGCTGCACGCGGCCTATCGCGTGATCGCGCTGGGGTTCTTCTACGCCTACTGGCGGCTGCTGCGTCCCGGGCAGGAACGGCTGATGCGCGCCGGCGTCGCCGCCGAGCCGGGGTATGCAGCCGGTCTCATTGCCCTGTTGATCGGGCTGGTCGGTGGAACGGCGCTGCTGCTCGTGCTGCGCGACGCGATCGCCGCATGATGACCCACCGCGACGCAGGCACGTCCGGCAACCCCGGCCAGGCGGCGATCGCCCGCTGGCCTGTCACGGTGATGCTCGCCACGCTCGCCGCCTGCACCTCCGCGCCACCGCGGAAGCCCTCCGGGGCGCCGACCACGCCGCCGCCGTCCGGCAGCGTGGCTCACGAGGCCTCACGCTGGGTGCCGGTGGCCTGGCAGGAGCTGCCGGGCTGGAACGCCGACACACCGCGGGCCGCGTGGCCGGCCCTCGTGCAGAGCTGCCAGCGCCCGGCACCCGCATGGACCCTGCTGTGCGTGAAGACGCAGCAGAGCCCGCCCCGCAACGACGCCGAGATGCGCGACTGGCTGATGCGCAACTTCCAGCCCTACCGCGTCGAGTCGCTGGAAGGTGCCGCGGGCGGTCTCATCACCGGCTACTACGAGCCGGCGATCGACGCGCGGCGCGAGCCGGGCGGTGCGTTCCGCGTGGCGCTCTACGCGCCGCCGGCCGATCTCGCGACGCGCCGGCCGTACTGGACGCGCCAGCAGCTCGACTCGCTGCCGGCGGCGCAGGCATCGCTGCGCGGGCGCGAGATCGCCTACGTTGCCGACCCGCTCGACGTGCTGGTGCTCCAGATCCAGGGCTCTGGCCGGATGGACGTCACCGAGCCCGACGGCCGCGTGCGCACGGTGCGCCTGGCCTACGCCGGGCACAACGACCAGCCGTACCGGTCGGTTGGCCGCTGGCTGATCGACCAGGGCCAGCTGCAGGCCGGCCAGGCCTCGTGGCCTGCGATCAAGGAGTGGGCGCGGCGGAACCCCGAACGCCTCAACGAGCTGTTGTGGGCCAACCCGCGTTACGTGTTTTTCCGCGAGGAACCGCTGGCGGACCCGACGGTCGGTCCGCGCGGCGCGCAGGGCGTGCCGCTCACGCCGGGACGCTCCATCGCAGTGGATCCGAAGAGCGTGCCCTATGGCACTCCGGTCTGGATCGACACGACCGAACCGCTGTCGAGCGCGCCACTGCGCCGGCTGGTGCTGGCGCAGGACACGGGCAGCGCGATCGTGGGTGCGGTGCGGGCCGACTATTTCTGGGGCTGGGACGGCGACACCGCCGAGCAGGCCGGACGCATGCGCCAGCCGCTGCGCATGTGGGTGCTGTGGCCGCGGCCGTGAGGCGGGGTGATTGCCAGCGGCCGCTGGATCGCCTACTTTTGGGCGCCGCCCGGCCGCCGCCCGCTCGAGGATCCCATGACTCAAGTCGCATCGTTGCACACGCACAAGGTCGTTGACTGGCGCGCGGCGTTCTGGGCCGGGCTGGTCGCCGGTACGGTCTTCCTGCTGGTCAACCTGTTCGTCGTGCCAGCCCTGATGCAGGGCAAGTTCTGGATCAGCGTGCGGCTGATTGCATCGATCGTGCTGGGGCGCGAGGTGCTGGCGCCGCCGGCCACGGCACACACGGTCGCGCTCGTCGCGGCGATCGCAGTCCACTACGTGCTCGCGCTCGCCATGGCCGCGGTGATCGCCTATGTCGTGCACCGCGGCGGGCTGATCGGCGGCATCCTGATCGGCGCGCTGCTCGGGCTGGCGTTCTACTTCATCGACTACTACACGCTCACGTACTTCTTCCCGCAGTTCTTCGCCATGAAGCACTGGTCGGTGATCGCCTCGCACGTGCTGTTCGGCGCCCTGGCGGGCGGCGTGTACGAGCTGCTGGAAGACCAGATCTACGAGACGGAACTGTCCACGGGAGGACGCTGAAAATGCCGTACCGGACTCGCTCGCCGATGGGCTCGCCCTACGGTTACCGCGGACGCGCCGCGCCGCGCCGGGGAAGCTTCATGGGCCCGCGGCTGTGGATCGGCCTCGCGATCGTCGGGTTCGCCTTCCTGTCCTACCAGTGCTCCACGGAGTACAACCCGGTGACGGGGGAGGAGCAGCACCTGTCGCTCGCGCCGCAGCAGGAGATCGCGCTCGGTCTGCAGGCCATGCCGCAGATGATGCAGCAGTACGGCGGCGAGCATCCTGATGCGCAGGCGCAGGCGCTCGTGGACCGGGTCGGCCAGCGCATCGTCGCGCAGAGCGACGCCGCCAAGACCGAGTGGCAGTACGACTTCCACCTGCTCGCGGACCCGCGCACTGTGAACGCCTTCGCGCTGCCGGGCGGGCAGATCTTCATCACCGCCGCGCTGCTGTCGGAGATCGAGACCGAGGGTCAGCTCGCCGGCGTGCTCGGCCACGAGGTCGGCCATGTCGTCGCGCGCCACTCGGCGCAGCGCATGGCGAAGCAGCAGCTCACGCAGGGCATCACCGGCGCGGTGCTCGTGGCCGCCGGCGGCGGCGGCGGTGAGGCGCAGCTCGCGCAGATGGTCGGCCAGATGGTGAACATGAAGTACGGCCGCGAGGACGAACTGCAGTCCGACACGCTCGGTGTGCGCTTCATGTCGCAGGCGGGCTATGACCCGCGCGCGATGGTGGGCGTGCAGGAGATCCTCGCGCGGCAGTCGGGCGGCCAGGCGCCGCCCGAGATCCTGAGCACGCACCCGAGCGCGCCGAACCGCATCCAGACCATCGAGGCAGCGATCGCGGAGGTCTACCCGGGCGGCGTGCCGGCCGGGCTGCAGCCCTGATCCCGATTCCCCCGCGGGGCAGCCGCAGCGCTCGGCGGCGTCAGGATTCCAGTGAGATCGACGATCGGGTCCCACCGCTCCCGCGTGCCATAGCACTCGTCGCTCGCGGCAGGACATCCTCCCCGGCACTGGTCCCGCAGTGGATGCTCGCAGGCAGCGCACCCAGCAGGCAGCGGGGACCAGAAGTCGCGCGCGGGCGCGCCATTCACGAGCGAGGCGAATGACTCCCGCCGAATGTCCCCCAGCACCACGGACGAATGATTGCAGGGGCGGAGTTTGCCGTCATGACTGACCGTGTAATAGGCGTTGTCGCCGCCGCGCGGACACCAGCCGAAATGCAGGTGCGAATACGGCGACAAGTCGACGATGCAGGGCGGGATCGGGACTGACACCGCGATCGGCGCGTCGAATTCGGCGGCCACCGACTCGGCGGCTGCAAGCATTTCCTCGATCTGCGAGCGGTTCGGGACAAGCCAGGGCGCCTGCGGCAGCGTCAGGCGCGTCACGTTGACGCGGTTGAGCAGGAACCCCTCGGCGCCCAGCGCGATGCCGAGTTCGAGCGCGCGCCGGACGTCGTGTGCGTTCAGGGCGTTAACCACGACGCTGACTGCCAGCCGGCACCCGTGCCTTGACGCACGGGTCGCGCCTTCGATCACGCGTCGCAGTGCGCCCTTCCGTCCGGCAATACGGTCGTGGAGCGCTTCGTCAGCGCTGAAGATCGACATTTCGAGAGCGGTGCCCGCCGGAAGGCGCCGAAGGCGCGTCGGCGTCAGGAGCGCCCCGCTCGTGATGACCACGACCGAGAGATCCTCATCCGTGAGGTCGCGCACGATTCCCGGCAGGTCCGGCCGCAGCATCGGCTCGCCGCCCGACAGTGCCACCTGCTCGAGCCTGGTTTCCTGCTTAATGCGCCTCACCAAGTCCCGGATCTCGGTCCGGCTCAGGGTCGTCGGAGTCACCGGGCGTGCCCGCTGCTCGCGCCAGTAGTTGTAGCAGTGAACGCACGCGTGCGGGCACGCTTCGGTGAGCTCCAGAACGACGCTTCGAAACGGCAGCATCAGCCGAATCGTTCGACCAGCTGCTTGCCGAGTCTGGCCGGGATCACGCCCTCGCCGACATAGCGGTCGACGAGTGTCGCCCGCATGTCGCCGCGAATGCGGCGGAACAGGTCGGGCGGCGGGATGTAGCAGAGGATCGGCGGCCGCTTCCATTGCAGGTCACCGATCGCCACGATCGCACGCCCCGAGACGATCACCGGCACCTTCAGGCCGACGAACGGCTTGACGTCGGCCTCCATGTTGAGGTCACCGATGGGGATCTCTCGCTTGGTGGCGCCGACGGTGACGAAGTACCGTCCGCGGGCGGTGCTGACGGCACCTTCCTTGACCGTCGCTCCCAGTTCGTTACTGAGGACCTTCACATCGAGCGTGGGCGCTCGGCTGCGTTTCTTCGCGATTGCCATCTTGCTTGCCTCCCAGACAGGAATGAGCGGGTCTGGTCGAGGTCGGGACCACGCGGTGTCGCGCTAGCGGCGCTTGGACGTCGTTACCCCGAGGCTCGCCGAGTCCGCGGATGCAACATAAGCCGACGAGTTGCGGCGCACCAGTCGTACTTTGTGCAGCGGAGACCCATGCGCTCATGCGCGCCCTGCGGGGACGTCAGTCTCGGGCGGCGACCATCGATTCAAGCAGGGCGTCGGCGATCGCCTGTCCGGTCTCCATCTCGCAGGGCAAGAAGGTCGGCGCCGGATTGCATTCGAGACACCACCATCGATCGTTCGACGCGACACGGAAGTCAAAGCCCGCGATGAGCAATCCCTGCGCACACGCGAACGCGACCGACGGCCGCAACAAGCAGCCGGCGGGCTACAGAGTCCGCGGCCCCAGCGACAGCAGCTGCAGCAGCTCGCCCTGCGAGTGCACGTCGCACTTAAGGAACACGTGGTGCAGGTGCGTCTTGGCCGTGTTGACGGAGATGTGCAGCTGCTGAGCGGTGGTCTCGAGCGACTCTCCGGCGAAGAGCAGCAGCGCCAGCGCGGCTTCCGACTCGCTCAGGCCGTAGAGTTCCGTGAGGATGCGCCTCGGCAGCCGTTGCCCGGCACAGGGCTCGTAGACCATGAGCACGTGTCGGGTCTCGCGGCTGCCGGTGGCAGGATTCGCAGGAATCCGGAGCGGGCTCAGGAGCGCGCGGCATGACGCGCGCGCGGCGCCTGCCTCGATGCGCATGGCGAGCGCCGACTGCTCCGTGCCGCCGTCCGTACGCTCGAGGCCGCACTGCAGGTACGCGACGAACCGGGACTGGGCGCCGGATTCGGCGAACATCAGTCGCCCGTCGCTGAGCCGGATGGCGCTGCCCTCGCGGATGAATCGCATCGCCGCGTCGTTCAGGAAGTGAACGAGCGCGTCCTGGTCGAAGATCACGATGCCGCGATTGAGCTTGTCGAGCACCGCCTCCGCCGCGTAGTCGTTGCGCGGGCGGGAGTGGAGCGACGTCCCGATGATCCGGGGCACTGCGTCCGGAATGGAACCGGGCCGGACGGCCGGTTCTTGCCGATTGCCTTCCGGTGGCGTGGTTGCCGACGGGTCCTTGGCCATGAGGTCAGTGCCTTTCCGTCTGCTCGTCTGCGCCGCAACTCGGATTATTGTTCAATGGAACATAGCCCACCGACCTCGCCTGAGTCCATCGTGCCGACGTGCCGATCACGGCGACGGCCGGGGGTCAGCCGAACGCGATGCCCGGCCGCGAGCAGCACGACGGCGTGACCGAGGGTCAGGGCGGCAGATTCGATGGCCACGCGGCGTCTCCATCGGCCGGGTGGCCGTACGCCGCGGCCCCCGGCAGCACGCTCATCCTGAGCGGCCACCGGGTGCGCTTCTGCGCATACATCAGGCGGTCGGCATCCTCCCAGGCCCGCCCGAGGCCGCTGGCTGCCTCGCGCAGCGCGACGCCGACCGCGGCCCTGACGTGCCGCCGGTCGAGCGCAGCCCGCACGCGGGCCAGCAGTTTCTCAGCGCCTTCGGCGTCGCACTCGACCGCGATGATCCCGAACTCGTCACCGCCCACCCGGGCTACGACGTCCACGTCGCGGGCGGCCTCGCGCAAGGCGTCCGCGGCGCGCGTCAGGAGCACGTCGCCGGCCGGGTGCCCGGCGCTGTCGTTGACCTCTTTCAGGTCGTCGAGGTCGACCACGAACACGGCGGCCGTGTGGCCGTACCTTCGGCAGCGCTCTTCCTCCCGCGCCAGGAACTCGTCCCACGCGCGACGGTTCGCGAGCTTGGTCAGCGGGTCCACGAGCGCTTCCACCTCGAGCCGCTCGATGCGCCGCATCTCCTCGGAGATCTTCAATTCAGAATTGAGAATTGCGCTCAACATCGAGCCGAAAAGCTCGATCATCTCCTGGTCCTTGATAATCGATTCGGGCTGAGGCGTTGGGTCGAGCGCGCAGAGCGTGCCGAACAGGCTGCCGTCGGCGTTCATGAGCGGCACGCCGATGTAGGCCTGGATCGGGATCTGCCGGGCGGCCGGTGCCGCCGCGTAGGCCGGGACCGTGGCTGCATCCGGCGCGATGCGCGGTCCACGGCCCTGCATCATCTCGAAGCACAGGGAGTCAGACCATCGCAGGACCATGCCGGGGACCACGCCGTAGCCGTGATCCATCGACTGCAGAACGATCAGGTCGTCCCCCCGGGTGCGCGTGATCATCCACAGGCGGAAGCCGAACCGACGCTGCAGGAACTCGAGCACGTCGCGGCCGGCGCGTTCGAAGTCCTGCGGCAGGAGTTCAGGCACTGTCGGCCCTTCCGGACTCGGCTGGACGGGATGTGGTCGCATCTCGGCGGCAGGTGGACTTGGCAATGCGATCAGACTGGATGGACGCAATCTTACAAGAATATCCGGACGAACCACCTGGCGCCGTGATTTGGTCCAGACCGCCAGGCCACGAACCGGCGCACGACTGCGACGCTACAGGCCGAGTCCCGCCCAGAAATCGCAGCGCGCGGTGTTCACCCCGTCGGCGACGGCGAGGGCCGTCGCGTCGAGCACCAGGTGGTTGTCCCGTCCCGGGTCGTATGCCGTCCAGGTGGGCGCGCCCACCGCCGCCGGCACGCCGCTTGCGGCGAGTCCGCCCCAGTAGCGCTGCATCGCCGAGGACAGCGCCCGCTCGGCCGGGGTGGGTGCGTAGCCGCGCACGTCGAGAGCGCCGAAGACGTAGAGCAATTCGAGCCCGTGGAAGGCGCCGTACAGCGCCGAGACCGGCGCGTCCGGCACCTCGGCGAAGAAGTACCGGTAGACGGGCACGGACTGCGCTGCGTCCAGCGCGCGCGCCATGGCCCGCGACGGGCAGATGAACTTCAGGTCCGAGGTGAGCGCCACATATGCCTTGCGCGCGGAGCCGAACTTCGCGGACGAGTACTGGTCGGCGACCAGCGTGCGCACCGTGGGGTTCGTGAACGTCGTCGCCAGGAACAGCTCGTACTGGGCCTCGGTGTAGCCGAGCGGAACGTCCTGGCCGGTCTCGTCGGCGTTCGCACCGATCACGACCGGGACTCGGTTGTGTTGCCCGGCGCGGATCACCTCGAGGGGTACGCCCGGCAGCAGCGTGCCGTCCACGCTCGGCTGGTAGGTCGGCGGCGCCCCCGAGACGCTCACTTCCGGCGGCAGCGCCGCGAGCAGCTCGGCCGGCGTCCTGGAGCGCAGGCAGGCGACGACGTCGGCCGCCGTGCTGCAGCCAGCGTTGCCGGCGAGAGTTGCACCGGTCGAAAGGCCCCGGGAGCGACTGTCCGCGCCGCAGCCGCCGCTCTGGATCAATGCCGCGTCGAAGAGCCCCGCGGCCTGCGGCGAGGCGATCAGGCCGCAGACGTCAACCCCGCCCGCCGACTCGCCGAAGATCAGCACGCGGTCCTGGTTGCCGCCGAACGCGCCGACGTCGCGCTGGACCCATTTCAGCGCCGCGACCAGGTCCTCGAGGCCGTAGTTGCCCGATCGCGCATCCAGAGCCTCGGCGTCGAGGCCCGGATGCACCAGCCACCCAAGCGGGCCGAGCCGGTACTGCACCGTGACGACGATGTTGCCCGTCGCGGCCGCCAGCGCGGCGCCGTCGTAGAGCACGCGGCCCGGCTCGACTTCCTCGCGGGCCGAGCCGATGACATTGCCTCCGCCGTGGATGAAGACCATCACGGGTACGCGCCCCGCCGGGAATGTCGACTTCGGTGCGAAGACGTTGAGGGCGAGGCAGTCCTCGTCGCCCTCGGGCGCACCCGTCGCGCGATCGAGCTGCGGGCACGCGGGTGCATAGACGGACGCGGCGACCGTCGCGGTCGGGCAGGACGGCGCATCGGGCGGGCGCCAGCGCCGCGCGCCGGTCGGCGGTGTCGCGAAGCGGATGCCCAGGAACGACCAGCTGTCGCCACGGTCGTTGCCCTGGTAGTCGCCGCAACTCGTCTTCGCCAGTCCCGGGGTCGCCGCCGGGGGCGGGGCGGATCCGCCGTCGTCGCCCGAGCTGCCGTTGCCGCCACTGCAGCCGGTGGCGAGCCAGGCGAGCGTCACGAGGAGCGCATTGCGCATCGATCCCCCTCCGGGTCGCGGCGGCGCCGGGCCGGCTGAGCGCCGTTCCGTTCAGATCGGCCTGCCGCCCGGCCGCGTGACGATCTCCGCGATCGTCGCCTCGATCCACTGCTGCGCGCGCCGGTTGACCTCGCGCGCGTCCAGGCCCCGGGGGTCGATCGGTTTGCCGATCACGACGTAGATCGTTCCAGGTTTCTTGAGCAGGCTGCGCCGCCGCCAGAAGTAGCCGGAATTGTGGGCGATCGGCACGACCGGCGCACCGGTGTCGATTGCGAGCAGCGCACCGCTGACCCCGTACTTGCGGGTCTGGCCGGGCGCGACGCGCGTGCCCTCGGGATAGACGATCACGCCCATGCCGGCGGCCAGCCGCTCGCGGCCCTGCCTGACGACCTGGTTCACCGCGGAGTGGCCTGCCCTGCGGTTGATGGCGATCGGCTTGTAGGTGCTCACCGCCCAGCCGACGATCGGGATCCACAGCACCTCGCGCTTCAGGAGCCACGACGCGGTCGGCACGACGAACATCTGCGCCATGGTTTCCCAGGCCGTGGAGTGCTTCCACAGCGAGATGAACGGCTCCTGCGGCAGGTTCTCCCGTCCCTCGATGACGTAGTCGATGCCGCAGATGACCTTCGCGAGCCAGGTCTCGAAACGTCCCCAGTTGCGCGGAATGAAGTAGCGCTGCTCGATGCTGAGCGGCAGCAGTGCACTCACCAGCACCGCCACCCCGATCGCGATGGTCGTGACGAACAGCAGGGCCGTGTAGGCGATCGATCGGATCCACTGCATGGGAATGGGCTATCCCGGCAGTCGCGACAGGTCCGCCGCGTGCATGAAGAGCCCCTGCATCCGCTTCAGGAGCGCGAGCCGGTTGGCGCGCAGCGCAGGATCGTCCGCCATCACCATCACGGAGTCGAAGAACGCGTCCACCGCGTTGCGCAGCACGGCAAGCGACCTGAGAGCCCCGGTATAGTCGCGCGCTGCGAACTTGGGCTCCACCTGCCGGGCGATGGCCTCCACCTGTTCGCCGAGGATCTGCTCGGCGGGATCCACCAGGCGGCCGGCGTCCACGCGGTCGCCGACAGGCTCCGTGGCCTTGCGCAGGATGTTGGCGATGCGCTTGTTGGCGGCGGCGAGGCTTTGCGCCTCGGGCAGCCGCAGGAACTCCACGAGCGCGCGCAGCCGGGCGTCGAAGTCGAGCGGCGAGGCGGGACGCGTGGCGAGCACCGCGTCGAACATCTCCGCCGTGACCTCGAAGCCCGCGCCGCCCTCGACGTAGTAGGCGCGCAGCCGCTCGATGACGTAGTCGTACACGTCGCGTCCGCAGTCCGCCGGCGCCGCGAACGGCAGCGCCGCGAGCGCCTGGGCGATCAGCGCCTGCAGGTCGAGGTCGAGCCCTTGCTCGATCGAGGTGCGCAGCAGGCCGAGAGCGGCGCGGCGCAGGCCGAAGGGATCGCGCGTGCCGGTCGGCTTCTGGCCGGTGGCGTAGATGCCGGCGATGGTGTCGAGCTTGTCGGCGATGGCGAGGGACATGCCGGTGCGCGTCGCGGGCAGCTCGTCGCCGGCGAAGCGCGGCAGGTACTGCTCGCGCAGCGCCGCGCAGACCTCGGCGTGCTCGCCGTCGTGCTGCGCGTAGTAGCGGCCCATCAGTCCCTGCAGCTCGGGGAACTCGCCCACCATGGAGGTGATGAGGTCGCACTTGGCGAGCTCGGCGGCGCGGTCCGCGAGGCGCGGGTCGCCGCCGATCGCAGCGGCGATCGATTTCGCCAGCGCCCGCACGCGCTCGGTCTTGTCGTGCAGCGAGCCGAGCTGGGTCTGGAAGGTCACGCGGCGCAGGCTCTCGCAGCGCGCGTCGAGGCGCTGCTGCCGGTCGGTGGACCAGAAGAACGCGGCATCGGAGAGCCGCGGGCGCACCACGCGCTCGTTGCCCGCGATCACCTGCGCCGGGTCGGCGCTCTCGAGGTTCGCGACCGCGATGAACCACGGCATCAGCGCCCCGCCGGCGTCGCGCACCGGGAAGTAGCGCTGGTGGTCCTGCATGGTGGCGATCGGCACCTCGGCCGGCAGTTCGAGGAAGCGCTCGTCGAAGCGGCCGGCGAGCGGCACCGGCCACTCCACGAGCGCCGTCACCTCGTCGAGCAGCGCGTCGGAGATGACCGCGTTGCCCCCGAGGCGCGCCGCCTCGGCGGTCACGCCCTGGCGGATGGTCTCGCGCCGCTCGTGAATGTCGGCGAGCACGCGGCCGCGCCTGTGCAGCGTCGCGACGTACGCCGACGGCGACGGGATGCGCAGCGGCTTCGGCGCCATGAAGCGGTGGCCGCAGGTCAGGTTCGACGAGGCGACGCCCAGGATCTCGCAGGGCACCACGTCCTTGCCGAACAGCATCAGCACCCAATGCACCGGCCGCACGAACTGCGCCTCGCCGGCGCCCCAGCGCATGCGCCGGGCGATCGGCAGCGCGTCGAGCGAGGCCTGCACGATGCCCGGGAGCAGGCTGGTGGTGTGCGCGCCCGCCTCGGTGCCGCGATGCACCAGCCAGAGGCCCTTGGGCGTCTCGAGGTGCTCCAGCGCCGCGACCTCGACGCCACAGCTCCTCGCGAAGGCGAGCGCAGCCTGGGTCGGCGCGCCCTGGGCGTCGAACGCTGCCTTGAGCGGCGGGCCACGCCGCTCAATCGCGCGGTCGGGCTGCCGCTCGGCGAGACGGCGCACGCGCACGGCCAGGCGCCGCGGCGTGGCGAAGCGCTCGACCGCGTGATGCGGGAGGCCAGCCTCGGTGAGGCCTCTGGCGATGCCGTCCGCAAACGCGGCCGCGAGCGCCAGCAACGACTTCGGCGGCAGCTCTTCGGTGCCGATCTCGACCAGGAAGTCGCGGCTGCCGGCGGTCATCGGGCCACCTCGGAAGAACCGGGGACATTCTCCCTTTCCGCGGAGCCGGAAAGGGAGAACGTCCCCTTCATCGGGAAGCCGAGCGCCTCGCGGCTCGCGTAGTAGGCCTCGGCGACCCCGCGGGCCAGCGTGCGCACGCGCAGGATGAAGCGCTGGCGCTCGGTGACGGAAATCGCCTTGCGCGCGTCGAGCAGGTTGAACGTGTGGGAGGCCTTGAGCATCCGTTCGTAGGCGGGCAGTGGCAGCTTCGCTTCGAGCAGCCGCAGGCACTCCTTCTCATGGGCGTCGAACTGGCGGAACAGTTCGTCCACGTCGGCCAACTCGAAGTTGTACGTCGACTGCTCGATCTCGTTCTGGTGATAGACGTCGCCGTAGGTCACCCGGCCGAGCGGCCCGTCGGTCCACACGAGGTCGAACACGCTCTCCACGCCCTGCAGGTACATGGCCAGACGCTCGAGTCCGTACGTGATCTCGCCCATCACCGGCCGGCAGTCGAGGCCGCCCACCTGCTGGAAATAGGTGAACTGCGTGACTTCCATGCCGTTCAACCAGATCTCCCAGCCGAGGCCCCAGGCGCCGAGGGTGGGCGACTCCCAGTTGTCCTCGACCAGGCGGACGTCGTGCACGCGCGGGTCGATGCCCACGGCGCGCAGCGAATCCAGGTACAGGTCGATGATGTTCGGCGGCGAGGGCTTGATGACCACCTGGTACTGGTAGTAGTGCTGCAGCCGGAAGGGGTTGTCGCCGTAGCGGCCGTCGGTCGGCCGGCGCGAAGGCTGCACGTAGGCGGCGCTCCAGGGCTCGGGCCCGAGCGCGCGCAGGAAGGTGGCCGTGTGGAAGGTGCCCGCTCCCATCTCCATGTCGTACGGCTGGAGAATCACGCAGCCGCGTTCGGCCCAGTACCGCTGCAGCGTCAGGATCAGGTCCTGGAAAGTGCGCGGGGGCTTCGCCACCGTCTTCGCCATCGGGTATCCGCCAGTGCTGGCTGCAAGGCCGCGCAGTATAGCGAACGGTCGGGCGGCTTCCGGCCCCGCGCGCCCGGGTGCTGGCGTCAACTGCGGGGGCGCACCAGCGGGTTGATCACGCGCAGGGATGGGAAACGGCTGAAATCCCGGTCGGCCGACCAGAGTTCAGTGACGCCGTGCTGAAGACAGATGGCGGCGATCCGCGCGTCGTGAACACGGCCGCCCTGGACATGCCCGCGCTCGACGAGGGCGCGCAGTCCCCTCCAGTAGTCGGGCGCCTCCCCGATGAACACGAGGCCGGGCGCTTCCCGCCAGCACTCCACCTGCTCGAGCGCGTCCGCCACCGGGGTCGGGGGATCGAAGATGCGCGGATGCGTCGCGATGGCGAGGAACTCGTGGATGCACGGCCATGGGATCGCCCAGGCAGCGCTCGACTCGGCAAGGGACGACAGGCAGGCATCGGCCGCCTCGTGCCACGGCGAGTCGGTGCGATGGGAGTACACGAAGATGTTCGTGTCGACGGCGATCATCCGCCACGGCCCTCGTAGGACATTTCCAGAATCCGCTCCCAGCCGCCGACGGCCGCCTCAGGTCGCAGGCCCTTCCCGCCGAACGCATGCCGGCGAAGCCGGAAGGCTGCGCGCGGGTCTCTGACCCGGTGCTCCAGGTAGTCCCGCAATGCGGCTTCGACGACGCTGCGCAAGGTCGTGCCTTGCCGGATCGCCGACTCCTTGGCTGCCAGCAGCAACACGTCGTTCAGTTCGATGGTTGTCTTCATATGGGTACCCATACTACAGAAGCCATATGCCAATATAACGATGAGCCGTGTTTCGAAACCCGTCAACCGGCAATCCAGCGCGGTTCGTACAGAATGGGATCTTCAACAGGCTCCAGGCAGGCAGGCACCCGATGAGCGATTCAAGCGACCCGATCGCGCTTTTCCTGAGCTCACCCGGCTACGGCGTGGTCGGCGCCTCCCCGCGCCGCCACAAATACGGCAACAAGGTGCTGCGCTGCTACCAGCAGGCCGGGCGCCGGGCGATCCCGGTCAACCCCCGCGAGGCGCAGATCGAGGGGGTCGCCTGCGTGGCGAGCGTCCTGGACCTGCCGGACGACGTGAAGAGCATCTCGGTCATCACACCACCGGCGGTGACCGAGCGCGTGGTCGAGGAGGCGATCCGCAAGGGCATCGAGCACGTGTGGATGCAGCCCGGTGCCGAGAGCGACCGTGCGGTCGCCGTCTGCGAGGCGGCGGGAATGAATGTCATCGCGGACGGCAGCTGCGTGCTGGTCGTGCTGGGATACCGGGAGCGCTGACATCCACGAATGGCCCCGCGCGGTTGGACCAGCTGGCCAGCAAATTGCGGATTTTGTTTACAACACTGCGATGATTCTGGAGTCAAGACGTTATTTATCAATTTGACCTGATGATAGACGGCGCCTCGTCAGCGGCGCAAGGCGCTGCTCCAGCCAGGGGTGGGGCTGTCTGAGCTCGAGGCCGCCGCGCCGCCCGACGCGAGCCTGCATGCCAAGGCCTTCGCGGTGGACGGGAAGCGATGTGATCGGTGGCCCTTCGCGTCACCGGATCCGCTAAGATGTGGCAACCGGCAAGGGTGTGAGCCTTGGTTCGACCCCACACATGGCTGATCTCCACCTTGGCCCTGGTTGCGCTGCTCGTCGCGCAATTCGCGGCCGGCCTGCACACGATCAGGCACCTCCAGCAGCGTAGCGACGCGGCGGGCCTGCCCGGCCAGCACGTACAGCTGTGCCTCGAGTGCGCCTCCCTCGCTCCCCTCGCCGCGGCACACGGCGGGGCCCTCACGTCCCTCTTCACGGCGTTCGTCGGTGCCGATGTCGTGCCGGCGCGGCTCGACGTCGCCGCTCCCGGTCACCGGTTCCACGTCCGCTTCCAGGCCCGCGCGCCCCCTCGCTGATCGTTCGACTGCTGCCAAGCCGTTCCGGCCGGCCCGTGCGCCGGACTGTCGACGATCATCGAGGAGATTCCCCATGGGAAAGGTTCCCTTCCATCTGTCTGTGGCCGCCTGCGCCGCGGCGCTGTGGCCTGCCCCGGGCGCGGCCGCTTCCGACGCCGAAGTCGAGGCGCTGCGCGCCGAAATCGCGAAACTCAAGGCCGAGTACGCTGAGCGCGTGACCGCGCTCGAGACCCGCATCGACCAGCTCGAGACCGCCGGCAGCGTCGGAGCGACGGCTGCGGTCGCATCCGCCGTGCCGGCCCCCGAGGCACCGCCCCCAGCGCAGGCCCCGAGCAGCCCATCGACGTTCAACCCGGCCATTTCGCTCATCCTCGCCGGCAACTACGCGAACCTGTCGCAGGACCCGGAAGGCTACGCCATCCAGGGCTTCGTCCCGGCGGGCGACGAGATCGGACCGGGCGAGCGGAGCTTCAACCTCGGCGAATCCGAGCTCACCATCGCCGCCAGCATCGATCCCTATTTCATGGGCAACCTGACGGTCGCGATCACCGGCGAGAACGAGATCGAGGTGGAGGAGGCCTACTTCCGGACCCTGGCGCTGCCGGCAGGCTTCACGCTCAAGGGCGGGCAGTTCTTCTCGAGCTTCGGCTACCTCAACGACATCCATGCCCACAACTGGGATTTCATCGACCAGCCGCTCGCCTACCAGGCGTTTTTCGGCGGGCAGATGGCGGTACAGGGCGTGCAGCTCAAGTGGATCGCGCCGCTCGACTTCCTGGTCGAGCTCGGCGTCGAGACCGGCAACGGCGACTATTTCCCGGGCACCCGTGAGAACCGCAACGGCGCCAACGGCGTCGTGCTCTACGGCCACGTCGGCGGCGACCTCGGCGATTCGATCGCGTGGCGCACGGGCGTGTCGTGGATCGACCTCGATGCCGAGGACCGCGAGTTCGAGGACGTGAATGCCGCGGGAGAGGACGCGCTGAACGCGTTCACGGGGTCGTCGCAGACCTGGGTCGTGGATGGCGAGCTCAGGTGGACGCTGGCGGGCGACCCGAAGCGTCGCTACCTGAAGCTGCAGGGCGAGTACATGCAGCGGACGGAGGACGGCGACCTGAGCTACACGGCCGGTGCGCCGACGCTGGACGGCAGCTACGAGAGCGACCAGTCCGGCTGGTATGTGCAGGGCGTGTACAAGTTCCTGCCGCGCTGGCGGTTCGGGGCGCGCTACGACTCGCTCGACTCGGGCGATACGAAAATCGGTCTCGTGCAGGACGGGATCCTGTCGCCCGACGACTTTCCGCTGCTCCTGCCGGGAACGCCAACGCGCACCAGCCTGATGCTCGACTGGAGCCCGAGCGAGTTCTCGCGACTGCGTGCGCAGTACGCGTGGGACGACGCGAGCGAAGGGCCGACCGACGAGCAGTTCTTCCTGCAGTACATCTACGCGATCGGCGCCCATGGCGCCCACAAGTTCTAGGAGCATCCCCATGCTGCGCAAACTCATTTCGATCGGCGCCCTCGTGCTGCTGGCCGCGGCGGCGCCCGCACACGCGGCGCTCAAGGTGCTCGCGACGACCGCCGACTGGGGCGCACTCGCCACCGAGCTCGGTGGCGACAAGGTCGACGTCTACACCGCGACCAACGCACTGCAGGACGTCCATCAGGTCAACGCCAAGCCTAGCCTCGTGGCGCGCGCCCGCACCGCCGATCTTGTCGTCGCCAACGGCGCCGAGCTGGAGATGGGCTGGCTGCCGGTGCTCCTGCAGGAGTCCGGCAACCCGAAGATCCGGCCCGGCACGCCGGGCTACTTCGAAGCGGCCTCGGCCGTCCGCCTGATCGACGTACCCACGACCGTCGACCGCTCGATGGGCGACATCCACGCCCAGGGCAATCCGCACATCCAGCTCGACCCGCGCAACATCGCCGCGGTCGCCAAGGCGCTCACCGCGTGGCTTGCGGCCATCGATGCGGCGAACGCGCCGTACTACCAGGCGCGGGGTGCGGACTTCCTGGCGCGCTGGAGCGTGGCGATGGCGAAATGGGACGCGCAAAGTGCGCCGCTCAAGGGCACGCAGGTCGTGGTGATCCACAGGGATCAGGCCTATCTCAGCCGCTGGCTCGGCCTGCAGCAGGTCGCGGCCATCGAGCCGAAGCCGGGCGTGCCGCCGAGCGCGGGCTATCTTTCGGAACTCGTGGCGAAGCTCTCGGCGAGCCCGCCCAGGATGATCCTGCGCAACGCCTACAATGACCCCAAGGCCGCGGGCTGGCTCTCTCAGCGCATCAACGTGCCCGTCGTGACGCTGCCGTTCTCGGTGGGAGGCACGCCCGAGGCGACCGACCTGTTCGGCCTGTTCGACGACACACTGAAGCGTCTGCTGGCGGCGACGAAATGACCGATTTCGGTACCAGCTTCAGCATCCTGTGGCCGGCGCTCGTCGCCGGCGTCCTCGTGGCGCTGTCGCACGTTCCGCTCGGCCAGCAGGTGCTCCGCCGCGGCATCGTGTTCATCGACCTCGCGATCGCACAGGTCGCCGCGCTCGGCGTGATCGCGGCCAGCACCGCGGGGCTCGAGCTGCAGGGCTGGATGACGCAGATCGCGGCGGTCGTCGCGGCACTGCTCGGCGCGATGCTGCTCACCTGGACGGAGCGCAGGCGCCCCGAGGTGCAGGAGGCGCTGATCGGCGTGCTGTTCGTGCTCGCCTCCACCGCGCAGATCCTGCTGCTGGCGAACGACCCGCACGGCGGCGAGCAGCTCAAGGACCTGCTGGCCGGACAGATCCTCTGGGTGTCCACGGAGCAGCTCGTGCGTGCGGCGATCCTGACGGCGGTCTTCGTCGTCGTGTGGTTCCGCTGGCGCACGCGCTTCGGCCA
>Ga0209254_10001005_pt1 | contig 24953 bp, 26 predicted proteins | sample FrelakmetDIP11DI_FD_187148 | JGI IMG/M metagenome (GOLD analysis project Ga0209254, IMG submission 187148) | Freshwater lake sediment microbial communities from the University of Notre Dame, USA, for methane emissions studies - DIP11 DI (SPAdes)... | ecosystem: Environmental > Aquatic >...
TATGCCGAACGCTTCGAACCCGACGCGGTAGTCGATCTGGCGACATTGACCGGCGCCTGCGTGATCGCTCTCGGCGCGCATCCCAGCGCGCTCTACAGCAACCACGACCCGCTGGCGCGCGAAATCGAGCACGCGGCCGACCACGCCTGGGATCGCGTCTGGCGCATGCCGCTGTGGGACGACTACCAGGAGCAGCTCAAATCGAGCCTTGCCGACATGGCCAACATCGGCGGCCGCCCCGCCGGCTCGATCACTGCTGCCTGCTTCCTGTCACGCTTCGCCAAGAAATATCACTGGGCGCACCTCGACATCGCCGGCACCGCCTACAAGGGCGGACGCGACAAGGGTTCGACCGGCCGGCCGGTGTCCTTGCTGGTGCACTTACTGCTGAACCGCGCAGAAAAGTGACTGAAATCACCTTCTACACCTTTGCCGACAACCCGCTCGACGTCGCCCGCCGCGTCGCTGGCAAGGCTTATGGCCAGGGAAAACAAGTGATGATTTACGCGCCGGATGCGGCGGTGGCGGATGCCATCGACCGTTTGTTATGGACGACCCCCGCACTGGGTTTCGTGCCGCACTGTCGCGACAGCGATGCGCTGGCTGCCGAAACGCCCATGCTGATCGGCGCCAACGTCGATGCGCTGAAAACGGCCGACGTCATCATCAACCTGCACCATACCCAGCCGGCTGCTTTTGCCCGTTTCGAGCGTCTGGTCGAAATCGTCGGGCAGGACGAAGCCGGACGCGAACAGGGGCGCGAACGCTACCGTTTTTATCAGGCGCGCGGCTACGCGCTGAAAACCCACGATCTACGCCAGCACGCTGGATAGGAGGTATCGATGAGCGACAGCCCTTTGTTGAGCAAGATGGACGCGCTGCTGAAAAAGCATCGCGGCGGAGACAACAGCCCTGAAACCTCATCCGACCAAACCGACCCGCCAGAACACACACCGCCGCCAAATGCATGGCTGCCCGTGCTGACGCAGGTGATCGAACGCGGCACCCCCCCGGTCGTTCCTGCGGCTGCCGCGTCCGCAGTCGTTCCGCCCACCCCTGCCGCCGCCGTGACGCCCACCGAGCCCGAATTACACAACACCGTGGTGAGCGACACCCTCGCTGAGCAACTGATGAGCGAACTCGCGCCGCGTTTGTCCGAAGTCATGGAAAAACAGGTCGCTGCCGAACTGCGCAAGAACCTCGACCAGACCGTGGCCAGCCTGTTGAGCCAGCTCGACGTCAACGTGCGCGAAATCGTGCGCGACGCGGTCGCCGAGAAACTCAAGCAACCGCGCGATCCGGCAAACTGAACCACGCCCCCCGACTTTTCGGAGGCTCGTCCCCGGCTTTTTCGGGGATAATGACGGCTTTGCGCGCACGCCATGGAACTCGCCAAATCCTTCGAACCGGCTGAAATCGAAAAACGCTGGTACACCCAGTGGGAAAGCTCAGGCTATTTCAAGGCAGGCGCATACGACTCCACACGGGCTTCTACCCTGAAGGGCACAAGAGCCCGTAGTGGATCGGAGTCCCCTTGCGGGGACCTCCCCGACACCCCCGCCTACTGCATCATGCTGCCGCCGCCCAACGTCACCGGCACGCTGCACATGGGCCATGCCTTCCAGCACACTCTGATGGACGCGCTCACCCGCTATCACCGCATGGCGGGCGACAATACGCTGTGGCAGCCGGGCACCGACCACGCCGGCATCGCGACGCAAATTGTCGTGGAACGTCAGCTCGACGCGCAGAACATCTCGCGCCATGACCTCGGCCGCGAAGCCTTCCTCGAAAAAGTCTGGGACTGGAAAGAGCATTCCGGCTCCACCATCACCCGCCAGATGCGCCGCCTTGGCACCAGCCCCGACTGGAGCCGCGAGCGCTTCACCATGGATGAAGGTCTGTCGAAAGCCGTCACCGAAGTGTTCGTGCGGCTCTACCGCGAAGGCCTGATCTACCGCGGCAAGCGCTTGGTGAACTGGGACCCGGTGTTGCAGACCGCGGTGTCCGACCTCGAAGTCGTCAGCACCGAGGAAGAGGGCTTCATCTGGGAAATCAACTACCCGCTGGAAGACGGCAGCGGTCATCTGACCGTCGCTACTACACGCCCGGAAACCCTGCTCGGCGATACCGCCGTGGCCGTGCATCCTGAAGACGAGCGTTACACGCATCTGATCGGCAAGCACGTGCGCCTGCCGATCGCCGAGCGCAGCATTCCCATCATCGCCGACGACTACGTCGACCGCGAATTCGGCACCGGCGTGGTCAAGATCACCCCGGCGCACGACTTCAACGACTGGCAGATCGGGCAGCGCCACAAGCTGGTGGCGATCAGCGTGCTCACGCTCGACGCCAAAATGAACGACCTCTGCCCGACCGAATACCAGGGATTGGATCGCTACGACGCGCGCCAGAAACTGCTCGACGAACTGCAGGCAAAAGGCCTGCTGGTTTCGGCCAAGCCGCACAAGCTGATGATCCCGCGCGGCGACCGCACCCACGCGGTGATCGAGCCGATGCTCACCGACCAGTGGTTCATGAGCATGGAAGGCTTCGCCAAACAGGGCCTTGCCGCGGTCGATTCCGGCGAGTTGAAATTCGTCCCGGAGAACTGGACCACTACCTACCGTCAGTGGCTGGAAAACATCCAAGACTGGTGCGTCTCGCGGCAATTGTGGTGGGGCCACCGCATTCCGGCCTGGTACGACGCCGATGGCAATTACTACGTCGCCGCCACCGAAGCCGAAGCGGTCAAGCAGGCGGGCGGCAAGCCGCTGACGCAAGACAACGACGTGCTCGATACCTGGTTCTCCAGCGCGTTGTGGCCGTTTTCGACTTTGGGCTGGCCGGAACAGACACCGGAACTCGAGCGCTACCTTCCCACCTCGGTGCTGGTCACCGGCTTCGACATCATCTTCTTCTGGGTCGCGCGCATGGTGATGATGTCGCTGCACTTCACCGGCAAGGTGCCGTTCCGCGAGGTCTATGTGACCGGCCTGGTGCGCGATTCCGAAGGCCAGAAGATGAGCAAGTCGAAAGGCAACGTACTCGACCCGATCGACCTCATCGACGGTATCGCGGTCGACGACCTCGTCGCCAAGCGCACCGTCGGCCTGATGAATCCCAAGCAGGCCGCCAGCATCGAAAAGCGCACCCGCAAGGAGTTTCCCGAGGGCATCGCCGCCTATGGCACCGATGCGTTGCGTTTCACCTTTGCCAGCCTCGCCACGCACGGCCGCGACATCAAGTTCGATTTGCAGCGCGCCGAGGGCTACCGCAATTTCTGCAACAAGCTGTGGAACGCCACCCGCTTCGCACTGATGAACCTGGAAGGCCACGACTGCGGACAGGACGCCAGCCAGCCGATGGATTTTTCGGATGCCGACCGCTGGATCGCCGCGCGCCTGCAGCAGGCCATCGGCGAAGTCCACGAGGCCTTTGCCGCCTATCGCTTCGACCAGGCCGCACGCGCGGTGTACGAATTCGTGTGGGACGAATACTGCGACTGGTATCTGGAACTGGCCAAGGTACAGTTGAACAACGGCACTCCGGAACAGCAGCGCGCCACCCGCCGTACCCTGGCAACGGTGCTCGAAGCCACGCTGCGCCTCGCCCATCCCATCATCCCTTTCATCACCGAGGAGTTGTGGCAGAAAGTGGCACCGCTTGCCGGCGTGGCGGGCGACAGCATCATGCTCGCACCCTATCCGCAGGTCGACGAAGCGCAACGCCACCCCGACAGCGTGGCACGGGTTCTGTTGCTGAAGGAACTGGTCAACGCCTGCCGCGCGCTGCGCGGTGAGATGAGCCTGTCACCGGCACAGCGCGTGCCGCTGGTGATCGAGGGCGACGCTGACGTGATCGGCGCGCTGGCCCCCTACATCAGCGCGCTCGGCAAGCTCAGCGAAGTCAGCGCCGTAGCTGCGCTTCCCGAAGCCGACGCTCCAGTGCAACTGGTCGGCAACCTGCGCCTGATGCTGGTGGTCGAAATCAACAAGGACGAAGAGCGCGCCCGTCTCGCCAAGGAAATCGCCCGCATCCAGAACGAAATCACCAAAGCGCAGGGCAAGCTGGCCAACCCCAGCTTTGTTGATAGAGCCCCCGCCGCCGTGGTGCAGCAAGAGCAGGCACGACTGGCCGACTTTGCGGGGATGTTGCACAAACTGGAATCGCAGCACGCACGGCTGGGCTGATCGCTCGCAGCCACCCAGGCCGTCGTGTCGGTTTGAGCGGCGGTCGCGGGCTGGAGCTTAGCCCTTCTGCCACGCGGCAAACGCGACCGCGTCAAACTCGTGCCGACAGATCTCGCGATCGCCATCGAACAATAAAGGCACCTCCCAGCCGTACCGCGCTTTCAATTCCACGTCGGTATCGACGTCCACTTCGAGCAGACGGTGTGTGCCCATCCGCGCGCGCACGGATTCGGCCATGTCCTCGCACAACGGGCAGCCTGCCCGCGTATAGAGGATGAGGGCGTCACTCACCCGAGATTTTCAGCGGAACATACAGCGAGCCTTCGCCGCGCCGCACCAGAATGGCGGCACTTTTGCCGACAGGCACGGCAGCGATGGCTTTGCGGAAGACCTCGACCGTGGCGACTTTTCCATTGTTCACCGCCAGGATCAGGTCGCCGGTACGGATGCCGGCGCGGGCCGCATCGCCGGTGGCTTCTTCCACCAGCAGACCATGGTCGATCTTGAGCTCACGACGCTGGTCGGGGGTGAGTTCGGACAGTGCGAGGCCGCCGCGCGAATAGGATTTGCCACTCTTGCCGGCTACCTGATCTTCGCTTGGCAGTTCGGTCAGCACGACGCTGACTGTCTGCGCCTTGCCTTTGCGCCAGATTTCCAGCGGAATCTTGCTGCCGGGTTTGACCGCACCCACCATGCGCGGCAGGTCGCCGGAATTTTCCACCAGTTTGCCGTCGAATTTGAGAATGACGTCGGCGGCCTGCAATCCGGCTTTCGCCGCCGGACTGTCGTCCTGCACCTGCGACACCAGCGCGCCACGCGGGCGATCCAGACCAAAGGATTCGGCCAGATCGGACGTCACCTCCTGAATCATCACGCCCAGCCAGCCGCGCGAGACCTTGCCGCCCGCCTTGAGTTGGCCGACGACTTCCATCGCGACGTCGATGGGAATGGCGAACGAGACGCCCTGATAGCCGCCGCTGCGACTGTATATCTGCGAGTTGATGCCGACCACTTCGCCTTTCAGGTTGAACAGCGGCCCTCCCGAGTTGCCAGGGTTGATCGCCACGTCGGTCTGGATGTAGGGCACATAATTTTCTGACGGCAGCGAACGGCCTTTGGCGGAAACGATGCCCGCCGTCACCGAATTCTCGAACCCGAACGGTGAACCGATCGCCGCGACGGCTTCGCCGACACGCAGCTTGCCCGGGTCCCCCAGCTTCACCGTGGGCAGATTGCTGGCGGTGATTTTCAGCACTGCGACGTCAGTACGCGGGTCGGTGCCGATCACCTTGGCAGTGAACTTGCGCTTGTCGGTGAGCTTGACGATCACCTCGTCAGCACCACTCACCACATGCGCGTTGGTGAGAATGGTGCCGTCGCTGCCGACGATGAAGCCGGACCCCTCACCATGCGTCGGGATGTCCTGCATGGGGCCACCCTGACCACCGGGTCCGCCCGGCATGCCGGGGAAAAAACGACGAAAAAATTCCTGCATGTTCTCGTCGTTTGGCATGCCATTGGGGCCGCGCTTCGTCAGCTTGGTGGTGCTGATATTGACCACCGCCGGCCCCTGCTTTTCCACCAGATCGGCCACATCCACCACTTCTGCAGCCAGCGCAGGTGCGGACAGCGCACCCAGCATGGCCAGCGTTGCCACAACCACTCTCATCATGCTTGTCCTTTCATCAAATGCAACACGTCTTCACGTCTGAGCACCACCGGCCGCACCGCCCGTCCGCTGCGCGCGGCCAGCCAGCCGACCGCGCCGCCCAGCAGCATGCCGATCAGGGCGGGGCCGTCACCGGGTTGCAGGGCTTGCGCCAGCAGCGCCCCTGTCAGCATGCAGGCCAAAGGCAAGCCGTAGGCGCGCACTGCGCTTTTCAGCACGCTGCCGCCGGCAATCCCCACCACCACGCGATCGCCCGGCGACAAGGACAAATCGCAATCGACCAGAAACAGGCGCGGCTTGCGCTGGAACAGTTCGGCGATCCGGCGCGACGAACAGCCCTGACCCGCACAGGTGCCGCAGCCGGAAGGCTCAACCGCCCGCACCCAAATCCCATCCGCTGCGGTTTCGATGACCTCGGCGGTTTGTTCCAGCATGGGAGCGTCCCCGGCCGGTTTCAATCTGGTGGCGCTCATTTCCTTTTGACCGAGTTACCGGTTTCGATCAGCGCTGTGCCCGGTACCTCACCCAGAGTCGTCACGGTGTAGCCGTCGACCTCGCGCGTATAGATCCCGATCGCGCCTTCGGCCGACAGGCCGACCATACGCTGCATCCCAGGATTGACCGGCTCGACGAACATCGACAGCACGCTCAGACCATCGGAAAACACCAGGTGAGTGACAGGCATCTGTTTGCCCGGCAGGACACGCACTGCTTCCTGCACCTGCTTGAATCCCGGCGGCGGCGTCACACTCCAGTTCACGCTGGCGGGCTGGTCGAGACTGGCTTTCAGGATGCTTTTACCCGCCATGTCGTTGAGAAACAGCTGGACGTCGGGCGCCTTGCCGATCTGGATTTCGGAAAACACGAACATCGACACCGCGCTGCCATTGCTGTTCACGATGCGTGATTTGAGCGGGACGCCTGACTGTTTGTCGATCCACAGGGTGTAGGCATGGCGATAACTGTCGCGCGGCTCCAGCAACACCACCTGGGACAGGCGTCCCGCAACCCGCTCGGCTCCGCCCAGTTTCGCGTCGTAATAGGCAAGCAGGCTGGCGGGCTGCGCGGGCAGCAGGGCGGGGAAAAATCGTCGTGGCGCATTGCGCTCCAGGCGCACGTGCTTGCCATCCGGCAGATGGCAGTAGACGTCGTTGTTGATGCGCAGAAACTGCCGCGGCGCGCCATCCAGCACCTCGACCTTTTCCTGTTCGCCTTTTGCATCGATACGATGCAATACACGCAGCACCTCGACGTGCTCGCCGTGGTGATAGACATACACGCCGCTGTAGTTTTGCTGTTTGGCCGCAGCGGCAGCGCGGTTGAGCCAGTCAACGGCGGTCAGAGCGGCATCGGCACGCGCCGTGCCCGATAACATCAGGCCCGATAAGGCCAACACCAGCAGCCCGAACCCTGCAATCAACCAGTCCTGCCGCCAAACCGGCATCGACTTGCTGAATCCGGCCCCCATCGACACCGCTCGAGTCAGCCCAACTCGCATCAGCGCGGCTCCACCGCAACCGCCACCATGCGCTGGTAAGGTGAGGCAACCGCCATCGGGGCAAATTCCTGATGCGCCACCAGATAAGGTGCCAGTCGCGCAGCGTCGCCTGCCTGATCCGATCGCAGTGCGGCTTGCTGGATGCCCGGCGCCACCGCCATGGGCGCCAGCGCAGGTGCCGGCGCATCCGGCTGCAACCCGCTGAACGAGACCACGCCCCACACCGCGAGCGAAACAACCGACGCCACTGCCACACGCTGCGGCCACACGCTACGACGCGGGGCGAGCACGGTCGGCTCAGACGCCAATTGCGCCGAGAAGCGCGCCATGAAGTGATCCGGCGCAGTGGCTTCACCACGCAACAGATCCCCGATCAAATGATATTCGGACCAGCTTCGTCGCAAAGCCTCGTCGCGTTTCATGGCCACGATGCAGGCCTCGATTTCGGCGTAGGTCGTTTCGCCGTCGAGGGTGGCCGATAAGGACAACTGCCTGTCGTCATCGCTATGGGAAAGGAAGTCTGAGTTGCGTAGTGCTGACATGGTTACCACCTTTTATCCTGACTGGTGCCCAGCATCGGGCGGATCTTGACTGCAATGGCTTCACGCGCACGGAAGATCCTCGAGCGCACGGTACCGATCGGACAATCCATCATTGTCGCGATGTCCTCGTAGCTCATCCCTTCGATTTCGCGCAAGGTAATGGCCGTCCTCAATTCCTCGGGCAGTGCGTCGACTGCCTCGTTGACTGCTTGGGCGATTTGTTTGGTCTGGAGTTCCGCATCCGGCGTTGCAATATCACGTAGCAAATCGCCTTCGTCATAATTCTCGGCATCTTCCGCCAGCACATCCGATGACACCGGCTGTTTCTTGCGCGCCACCAGATAGTTCTTGGCGGTGTTCACGCCGATGCGGTACAGCCAGGTATAAAACGCGCTTTCGCCACGGAATCCAGGCAACGCGCGATAGGCCTTGATAAAGGTCTCCTGCGTGATGTCTTCCACTTCGGCCGCGTCGCGCACCATGCGCGACAACAAGCGCCCGAGCTTGCGGTGATACTTGATCACCAGCAACTCGAAAGCGCGTTTGTCGCCTTGCTGGGCGCGTTCGACCAACACCTGATCCAGTTCGCGATCCGACATAACTCCCTGCGTTTTTTTGTTTATGGTGTTTATTGTGTTGAAAGTATACGTGACCGCAACTTCGCACGATAAGAGCGCGAACCCGATCAAAAGTTCACTGCATGGCTCACGACCCGCTTGACCACCCGCCCGGGAATTTCGCCGAGCCTGCCGTGGCTGCTATCATCCGCCGACATCATGCATAGCCACGACGTTCTCATCCTCGGCAGCGGCCTCGCCGCGCTGACCACCGCACTCAAGCTGGCCGACCAGCGCCGCGTCGCCATCGTCACCAAACGCCAGATGACGGACGGCGCCAGCGACTGGGCGCAGGGCGGCATCGCGGCGGCGGTGGATAGCGGCGACTCGGTCGACGCGCATGTGCACGACACCCTGGTGGCCGGCGCCGGCCTGTGCGACGAGGCGGTCACCCGGATGGTGGCCGGCCGGGCACGCGAGATGATCGCCTGGCTTACCGCCAACGGCGTCGCCTTCACGCCCGACCCGGACACCCCGGGCGGCCTCCACTTGGCACGCGAAGGCGGGCATTCCAAGCGCCGCGTGGTGCACGCCACCGATGCCACCGGTCACGCGGTGCAGTCCAGTCTGCTCGACAAGGTGCGCGCGCACCCCAACATCGACACCTTCGAACAGCACGTCGCCATCGATCTCATCACCGGCAAGCGCGCCGGCGGACAGGAGCGGCAAATTCACGGCGCCTATGCGCTGAACAAGGGCACTGGCGAAGTCGAAACCTTCGCTGCCGGCCATACCGTGCTCGCCACCGGCGGCGCCGGCAAGGTCTACCTATACACTACCAACCCCGACACCGCGACCGGCGACGGCATCGCGATGGCCTGGCGCGCGGGCTGCCGGGTGGCCAACCTCGAATTCGTGCAGTTTCACCCCACCTGCCTGTTCCATCCGCACGCCAAGTCCTTCCTGATTACGGAAGCGGTGCGCGGCGAAGGCGGCCATTTGCTGCTGCCAGACGGTAGCCGCTTCATGCAGTTTCACGACGAACGCGCCGAACTCGCGCCGCGCGACGTGGTGGCACGTGCGATCGACTTCGAGATGAAGAAACGCGGTCTCGACTGCGTCTATCTCGACATCAGCCACAAGCCCACCGACTTTATCCGCGAGCATTTCCCCACGATTTACCGCCGCTGCCTCGAACTCGGCATCGACATCACGAAACAGCCGATCCCGGTGGTGCCTGCCGCGCATTACACCTGCGGCGGCGTCATCACCGACATGGATGCGCGCACCGATTTATGCAATTTGCATGCGGTCGGCGAAGTCACCTTCACCGGGCTGCACGGCGCCAACCGGCTGGCATCGAATTCGCTGCTCGAATGCCTGGTGTTCGGCCACGCTGCCGCCACCGACATTCTGGCCACGCCGCCTGCTCCCGCACTCGACCTGCCGCCGTGGGACGCCTCGCGCGTCACCGATCCGGACGAAGAAGTGGTGATCTCGCACAACTGGGACGAGTTGCGCCGTTTCATGTGGGACTACGTCGGCATCGTCCGCACCAACAAGCGGTTGGTGCGCGCCGCACACCGAATCCGCCTGTTGCGCGCCGAAATCGACGAGTTCTACCGCAACTTTCGCGTCAGCAATGACTTGATCGAGCTGCGAAATCTGGTGCAAAGCGCCGACCTCATCATCCGTTCGGCGCAGTTGCGGCAAGAAAGCCGGGGCCTGCATTTCAGCCGCGACTATCCGGACACCCTGCCGATTGCCGGCAACACCGTACTCAACCCGCGTCCGGGGACGATGTGTCCGAGCGTGTGCGGCGTATCCAGCGCAGAGACACCCTGAGTCTGCGCAAGTCGTCGGCGGGTGCACTGTCAGGCAACAAGGTCAAGCTGCGCGCAGGCTGATCGTCGATCCGATAGCGCAGCACGATCAATCCGGTCGCCACAAAGCTGTCGCCCAGCACCTCGGCCTCGCGCCATTCCGCGGCTTCATCCAGACCTTGCAGACTGCCATCCATCGCTATGCGCAGACGCGCTGGCTGCGATGCCCGCCGCCAGCCCCACCCACTCAAACCCACCACAGCGACGCCCAGCGCCAGTTGCACGCTGCCCGGCAGCGCCGCCAGGTAAATGGCGATCAGCGCCAGCAGCGCCATACCTGCCAGCAACAGCCCCAGCAGACGTGAGGGTTTGAGTTCAATCTCGCGCATCAACGTGTACACTTTGCCGGTTCAGAACTTGCAGGGATAGTAACGTGATCGACTCCTGGAAAACCTATCTTGAAAGCCAAGGCGCGGTGTTCGACGGCCACGCCGTGCTGCATTTCGGCAACTCGGCACGCGAACGTGATGCCGCTGTCCGAGGCACCATCGTCGCCGACCTGTCGCAACTCGGCGTCGTCGCGTTCAGCGGCGAAGATACCGCCACCTTCCTGCAAGGCCAGCTTACCAACGACGTGCGTGCCTTGCACGCCGACAGCGCGCAATGGAACGGCTACTGCAACCCGAAAGGACGCCTGCTCGGCAATTTCCTGATCTGGCGGCAGGGCGACGACACCTGCCTGCAAATGTCGGGCGATATTGCCCCCGGCGTGCAGAAACGTCTGGCGATGTTCATCATGCGCGCCAAGGTCAAGGCACGCGACGCCAGCGACGAAACCGTGCGGCTGGTGGTCGCCGGAGCCGCCGCGCAGGCGGCGGTACAGGCCGCGATGGGCGTATTGCCCGCTGCGGCGATGACAACCGCCGTCGGCAAATCCGGTCTGGTGGTGCGTGTCGGCGAGGACAAGTTCGTACTGTCGGTTGCGCCTGGTGCCGCCCCTGCCGTGTGGCAGGCGCTGACCGGGCACGCGACACCGGTCGGCGCGCCGGTGTGGGATTGGTTGCGCCTCAACGCAGGCATTCCGATGATCGTCGCCGCCACTCAGGAGCAGTTCGTGCCGCAGATGGTCAACCTCGAAGCCATCGGCGGCGTGAGTTTCCAGAAAGGCTGCTATCCCGGCCAGGAAATCGTCGCCCGCAGCCAATACCTCGGCAAAATGAAGCGGCGCATGTTCCTCGCCCATGTCGACGCCATCGCCGCGCCTGGTGACAGTCTCTACAGCGCCGACGTCCCGGGACAAGCCACCGGCACCGTGGTCAACGTTGCCCCAGCGCCCGACGGTGGATTCGACATTCTGGCGGTGGCGCAAATCGAATCGGCACGAACCCAGACCCTGCACCTGAAAGCCGACGACGGCGCTGCGCTCACGCTCAGGCCCTTGCCTTACGCCCTGCCCGAGTAGGTGCGACACCTTTACGTCTATTACCGCATCGACCCGACGCAGGCTGCAGCGGCTGCGCGTGCAGTCGATGCGCTGCTCGTCCAGCTCGCTCCGTATTGCGACACGCCACCGCGCCGTTTGGCGCGCTGTGACGAACCGGAACTATGGATGGAAGTGTACGAAGGCATTGTCGATTTCGCATCGTTTGCCCGGCAGCTTGACGAAGCCGTGCGGGTGCTCGACTGCCATCGGTTCATCGAAGGCGAGCGCCATCTGGAAAGTTTTTGCGTCCCCCAGCCACCGCACCGCCAGCAGCCATCCTGCTGATCGGGATTCGCGTCGTTGTCCCGCGTCCTGAGACCGGTTTGATTTTGACTCGGCAACTAGGCGACCTCGATGACGGGCACCCGCGCTGCCAGGGCGCACAAAAGTTCATAGCTGCTTGTGCCGGCGGCGGCGGCCACGTCGTCGACTGGCAAACCCTCGCCCCACAAGGTCACCGGACTGCCAATACCCGCGTCGGGCAAGCCGCTCAAATCCACACACAGCATGTCCATCGACACCCGCCCCAGCGTGCGCGTGACCCGGTCATTCACGCGCACCGGCGTACCTGTCGGCGCGTGGCGCGGATAACCGTCGGCGTAGCCGCAGGCGACCACGCCCACCCGGATTGCCGTGGTGGCGCGGAACAACTGGCCATAGCCCACGCCCTCGCCTGGCTGCAGGGTCTGCACGCCGATCAATTCGGATGCCAGCGTCATCGCCGGCCGGAGTCCGCACGCAGCAGCCGACTGATCGTCGAAAGGCGACGCACCATACAACATGATGCCGGGACGCACCCACGCGCCCTGGGTGTGCGGATAGCGCAGCAAGGCAGCGGAATTGGCGCTGCTCCAAGGGAGCGCATGTGCCACGCTCTGCTCCAGGAAGGGCTTTAACTGCCAATCCACCCCGGTCGGTTCATCGGCCTGAGCGAAATGCGTCATCAACGTCACCCCCGCCACGCCGGGCAAGCCACGCGCCCGCGCCACCACCGCAACCAGTTCGGCGAGCGGGAAACCCAGCCGGTGCATGCCGCTATCGAATTTAAGGAAAACCTGTATGGGACGCATGGGCGGCTGCCGCTGCAGCCAGTCGAGTTGCGCTGCATGGTGCAGCACCGGCCATAGATCCAACTCGGCGCAGGTCGCGATTTCGTCTGCACCAAACAGACCTTCGAGCAGCAGGATGGGTTGTTCCACCCCCATCAGCCGCAGATTGGCGGCCTCTTCCAGGGTCAGCACGGCAAAGCCGTCGGCTGCCGCCAGCGCGCGTCGCGCACGCGACAACCCATGACCGTAGGCATTCGCCTTGACCACCGCGAACACGCGCGCCGCCCCCGCGTGGCTGCGCGCCACGCGCAGGTTGTGCGCCATCGCACCTATGGAAATTCGCGCCTGGATCGGACGCATCGATTTAATAAGATCCCGGCTGCGCCAGCGATTCAAAGCGCGTGTATTCGCCGATGAAGGCCAGCCGCACCGTGCCGATCGGGCCGTTACGCTGCTTGCTGATGATGATTTCGGCGGTGCCTTTGTCCTGCGTGTCGGGGTTGTAGACCTCGTCGCGGTAGATGAACAGGATGACGTCGGCATCCTGCTCGATGGCGCCCGATTCGCGCAGGTCGGACATCACCGGGCGTTTGTTGGGGCGCTGTTCCAGCCCGCGGTTCAACTGCGACAACGCCACCACCGGCACCTGCAATTCCTTGGCCAGGCCTTTCAGCGCGCGCGAGATTTCGGAAATCTCGGTCGCCCGGTTTTCGCCGCTGCTACTGGCCGACATCAGCTGGATGTAGTCGATTACGATGAGGCCAAGTTTGCCGCACTGACGCATCAGCCGGCGCGCACGCGCGCGCAGTTCAAGCACATTCAGCCCCGGCGTTTCGTCGATGAAGACCGGCGCGTCGTTGAGTTTGCCGAGCGCGTAGGTGAGGCGCTGCCAGTCGTCTTCGCCGAGTTTGCCGGTACGCAGCCGGTGCTGGTCGAGTTTGCCGACCGAGCCGATCATCCGCATCACCAGTTGCGAGCCACCCATTTCCATCGAGAACACTGCCACCGGCAGGCCGGTGTCGAGCGCGACGTTTTCGGCCATGTTGAGCGAGAACGCGGTTTTGCCCATGGACGGCCGCCCGGCGACGATGATGAGGTCGCCCGGCTGCAAACCCGAGGTTTTCTGGTCGAGGTCATGAAAGCCGGTGGGCACGCCGGTAATGCCGGAATCGTTGTCGCGGTGATACAGCTCGTCAATGCGCTCGACCACTTCTTTCAGCAGCGGCTTGATTTCGATGAACCCCGCCTGCCCGCGGCTGCCGGACTCGGCAATCTCGAACACCTTGGCTTCGGCTTCGTCGAGCAGCTGCGAGGCGCTGCGCCCGGCAGGGGAATAAGCGGTGTCGGCGATGCCGGTCGCCACTTCGGCGAGACGGCGCATCACCGAACGCTCGCGCACGATTTCGGCATAGCGGCGGATGTTGGCGGCCGACGGCGTGTTGCTTGCCAGCGCGACAATATAGGCCAGCCCGCCGATGCTTTCGAGCTGTCCCATGGATTGCAGCGCCTCGGACACCGTCACGGCGTCAGCCGGGCGATTCTCGGCAATCTGCCGCACGATCGCGCGCAGAATCTGGCGGTGATCCTGGCGGTAAAAATCGCTTTCCGATACCACATCACCGATGCGATCCCACGCGCTGTTATCGAGCAACAGCCCACCCAGCACCGCCTGCTCGGCTTCCAGCGAATGCGGCGGCAAGCGCATTTGCGCCAGTTGGGGATCGGAATTTGCAGTCAGTGAGTGGATAGCGGCCATGGCAGGATTCTAGTCTTGCGCCCCACCCGCACCAAGGGATAAGCCTGTGGGTAAAGCGTGAACAAGCGGGAATAAGCTGAAAGGATATAAATAAAAAAGGGAGCCAACTGGCTCCCTTTTTTGCGTATCCGGCGAGCTTACTGTTCGCCGACCACCACCACCGTGATATTGGCGGTTACATCATGATGCAAGCCCAGCACCACAGGGTATTCACCAATAGCCTTGAACGGGCCATCGGGCAGACGGACGTCCGCCTTGGCCACGTCGTGACCTTGCGCTTTCAACGCATCGGCGATGTCGGCGTTGGTGATGGAGCCGAACAAACGGCCATCCACACCGGCTTTCTGGCTGACCTTCACACTGGCGCCTTCCAGCTTTTCACCGCGACGCTGGGCATCGGCCAGTTTCTCGGCGGCAACGCGTTCCAGTTCGGCCTTCTGGGCAGCGAAGGCTTCCATGTTGGCTTGCGTGGCGCGGCGGGCGCGGCCGGTAGGAATCAGAAAGTTGCGAGCGTAGCCGTCTTTCACCTTGACCACATCGCCCAGGTTGCCCAGGTTGACGACTTTATCCATCAGAATAATTTGCATGGCCGTCTCCTTAATGCAGGTCGGTGTAAGGCATCAGCGCCAGGAAGCGCGCACGCTTGATCGCGGTGCCGAGCTGACGCTGGTAGTGTGCTTTGGTGCCGGTGATACGCGCCGGAATGATGCGGCTGTTTTCGGCGATGAATTCCTTCAGCACTTCGATGTCCTTGTAATCCACTTCAACCACCTTGTCGACGGTGAAGCGGCAGAACTTGCGGCGCTTGAAGAGACCCCGGTTGCCACTGTCGCGGCCACCTTTTTTGGCGAACTTGCCGCCTGATTTACCACCCATGGGACGTGCCATGATTTATTCCTTTTCGATTCGGTTCAATATCAAGATCAGTTGTCGGCTGTTCATGCTGCGTCGATTCAACGCGCCTTCCAGTTTGACCTGCGTTCCAGTAGCCAATTGCGTCAGTTGACTGGCTAGCGATCCACTCGCCTGCACGGTCAACTCGCATTCCACCTGCCGGGCCTGCGTCGCCACTGCCTGACTGCTGCGATGATGAATCACCGCTTCGGCAATCGGCACGCCAGCCGGGCTGTAACGCAAGGGATCAACCTGGATGAGCGCTCCGCTGATGACCAGCCTGTTCACTCATTCAAGCCACTCAGGCGGCGGCGGGCTGTTCAGCTGCGGCGGTTTCGGCCTTGGCAGCTTCCGGCTTGGCAGCATCCAGAATGTCGCGCGACTTTTCTTCTTTCATCATCGGCGAGGCAGTGGTCACTGCGTCGTCACGCTTGATGGTCAGATGACGCAGCACAGCATCGTTGAACTTGAAGCCGTGTTCGAGTTCGCTCAGGGTTTCCTGATCGCACTCGATGTTCATCAGCACATAATGCGCCTTGTGAACTTTCTGGATCGGGTAAGCCATCTGGCGACGACCCCAGTCTTCCAGGCGGTGAATGCTGCCACCACGCGTGGTAATACTGGCGCGATAGCGCTCGATCATGCCGGGCACCTGCTCGCTTTGATCGGGATGGACGATAAATACGATTTCGTAATGCCGCATTATTTTCCTTTCGGTTAAGCCCCCCGCTGCGGTGCGGTAGAGCAAGGTTAAATCGGCCAAGGTTTGAAACAGCCGAGGTAAAAAAACAATCCCCGGCAAACCGGGGACTGCGCATTATACGTTTTTTGTCTGATAAATCAATGGCCGCAAGGCTGTACCGGATCAGATCACGCAATCAACGTAATACTTGCCCTCGGCTCCGTTCTCGACCAGGCCGTGAACATCGGTTTCGAAGCCGGGGAAGCGCTCGTTGAAATCGCGGGTGAACTGCAGATAACGCACGATGGTGGCGTTGAAGCGTTCGCCCGGGATCAGCAGCGGAATGCCCGGCGGATAGGGGGTGACCAGCATGGCGGTGATACGGCCCTCTAGCTGGTCGATTTCCACCCGCTCGATTTCTCGGTGCGCCATTTTGGCGAAGGCGTCGGCCGGCCTCATCGCCGGTGCCATTTCCGACAGATACATCTCGGTGGTCAGGCGGGCGACGTCGTTGGCTCTGTATATCGTGTGGATCTGGTCGCACAGGTCTTTCAGGCCGATTTTTTCGTAGCGCGGGTGCTTTTCGATGAATTCCGGCAAGACGCGCCACAGCGGCTGGTTTTCGTCGTAGTCCGACTTGAACTGCTGCAAGGCGGTGACCAGCGTGTTCCAGCGGCCTTTGGTGATGCCGATGGTAAACATGATGAAGAAGGAATACAGACCGGTTTTTTCGACAATGACACCGTGTTCGGCCAGATATTTGGTCACGATCAAGGCCGGTATTCCGGAGTCGGCAAAGGCGCCATCCATATCCAGCCCCGGAGTGATGAGCGTGGCCTTGATCGGGTCGAGCATGTTGAAGCCGGGCGCGATGTTGCCGAACTCGTGCCAGCGGTCGTTGGCCGAGAGCACCCAGTCCTCGCGCTCGCCGATACCTTCATCGGCAAATTTTTCCGGGCCCCACACCTGGAACCACCACGAATCGCCGAATTCGCCATCGACCTTGCGCATCGCGCGGCGGAAGTCCAGCGCTTCCTTGATCGATTCCTCCACCAGCGCGGTGCCGCCGGGCGGCTCCATCATCGCCGCCGCGATGTCGCACGAGGCGATGATCGCGTACTGTGGACTGGTGGACATGTGCATCAGATAGGCTTCGTTGAAGCGGTGAAAATCGAGTTTGCGGTTCTCGGCGTCCTGCACCAGGATTTGCGAGGCCTGCGAGAGGCCAGCCAGCAGCTTGTGCGTGGATTGCGTGGCGAACACCAGCGCGTTCTCGGCGCGCGGGCGATCCTTGCCGATGGCGTGCATGCCGCGATAAAAGTCGTGGAAGGTCGCGTGCGGCAGCCAAGCTTCGTCGAAATGCAGGGTATCGACGGTGTCGCCCAGCAACTCTTTAATCATGTCGACGTTGTACAGAATGCCATCGTAGGTCGACTGGGTGATGGTAAGGATGCGCGGGCCGCCTTTCGCGTCCTTCGCGAACGGGTGCGCCGCTATTTTCCTGGCGATGTTCTCGGGACGGAATTCGTCCATTGGAATCGGGCCGATGATGCCGTAGTGGTTGCGCGTCGGCGTCAGGAAGATCGGAATCGCGCCACACATGATGATCGCGTGCAAGATCGACTTATGGCAGTTGCGGTCGACCACCACGATGTCGCCCGCCGCGACGTTGGCATGCCAGACCATCTTGTTCGACGACGAGGTCCCGTTGGTCACGAAGAACAAATGGTCGCAGTTGAAAATGCGCGCCGCGTTGCGCTCGCTCGCTGCCACCGGGCCGGTGTGGTCGAGCAACTGACCGAGTTCATCGACCGCATTGCAGACGTCCGCGCGCAACAGATTTTCGCCAAAGAATTGGTGGAACATCTGGCCAATCGGTGACTTCAGGAAGGCGACGCCGCCGGAGTGGCCCGGACAATGCCAGGAATACGACCCATCGGCCGCGTAGTGGGTGAGCGCACGGAAAAACGGCGGCACCAGCGAATCGAGATAGGTGCGCGCCTCGCGCAGGATGTAACGCGCGAGGAACTCAGGCGTGTCTTCCAGCATGTGGATGAAGCCGTTCAACTCGCGCAGGATGTCGTTCGGAATATGCCGCGCAGTACGGGTTTCGCCGTGCAGGAAAATCGGGATTTCGGCATTGCGAAAGCGCACTTCCTCGACAAAGCCGCGCAGCTTTTGCAGCGCCTTGCTCGTATCCTCGTCGCTGCCTGCCAGTTCCTCGTCGTCAATCGACAGCACAAAAGCCGATGCGCGCGCCTGCTGCTGGGCAAACGAAGTCAGGTCGCCATAGTTGGTGACGCCGAGCACTTCAATGCCTTCCTTTTCAATCGCATCGGCGAGCGCGCGGATACCCAGTCCGGATGCATTTTCGGAACGGAAGTCTTCGTCGATGATGACGACGGGAAAGCGGAAGCGCATGGCAAATCCTTTGGATGGCCGTGGTTAAAGACGCGGATTGTACGACGCGGAGACGAAAACGCTTCGAGCCTAGATTTTGGGCAGGGTCACACCGACCTGACCCTGATATTTTCCGCCGCGATCCTTGTACGAGGTTTCGCACACCTCATCGGATTCGAGGAACAGCATCTGCGCCACCCCTTCGTTGGCATAAATTCGGGCGGGCAAGGGCGTGGTGTTGGAAAACTCCAGCGTCACATGGCCTTCCCACTCGGGTTCCAGCGGCGTGACGTTGACGATGATGCCGCAGCGCGCATAGGTACTTTTACCCAGACAGATCGTCAGCACGCTTCGCGGAATGCGGAAATACTCGACGGTACGTGCCAGCGCGAACGAATTCGGCGGGATGATGCAGGAATCGCCCTTCACTTCGACAAAGGAATTCGGGTCGAATGCCTTGGGGTCGACGATGGTGCTGTTGAGGTTGGTGAACAGCTTGAATTCACTCGCGCAGCGCACGTCGTAGCCATAGCTCGACGTGCCGTACGAAACGATCGAGCGGCCATCGATCGATTTGATCTGGCCGGGCTCGAACGGCTCGATCATGCCTTGCCCTTCCGCCATGCGGCGGATCCAGCGGTCGGACTTGATGCTCATCAGGTATTGGAAATAACGATGTTGGGGAACTTGGCCGAGTGATCCACAGCGGTTTCGCCAATCTTGACGGCAACGCGACGCGCGATCTGCTTGTAGATCTCGGTCACGCGGCCATTCGGATCGGATACCACCGACGGCTTGCCGGAATCGGTATCGGCACGGATCGCGCCGTCCAGCGGCAGGGCGCCGAGGAACTCCACGCTGTAGTCCTTGCACATGCGCTCACCGCCGCCTTCGCCGAAGATGCGCTCTTCGTTGCCGCACTTCGAACAGATGTGCAGGCTCATGTTCTCCACCACGCCAATGATGGGAATGCCGACTTTCTCGAACATCTTCAGGCCTTTACGCGCGTCGATCAGCGCGATGTCCTGCGGCGTGGTGACGATCACCGCGCCGGTCACCGGCACGCGCTGCGCCAGCGTCAACTGGATGTCGCCGGTGCCCGGCGGCAGATCGACGACGAGGTAGTCGAGGTCTTTCCAGTTGGTGTTGTTCAGCAGTTGCTCGAGCGCTTGGGTGACCATCGGACCGCGCCACACCATCGGGGTTTCGACGTCGATCAGGAAGCCGATCGACATCGCCTGGATGCCGTGGCCGATCAGTGGATCGAGGTTTTTGCCATCGGTCGACTCGGGCTTGTCGGTGATGCCGAGCATGGTCGGCTGCGACGGCCCGTAGATGTCGGCGTCGAGCATGCCGACACTGGCACCTTCGGCGGCGAGCGCCAACGCCAGGTTGACGGCGGTGGTCGATTTGCCGACGCCGCCCTTGCCGGACGCGACCGCGATGATGTTTTTCACGCCGGGGATCAGCTTGACCCCGCGCTGCACGCTATGCGACACAACCTTGAAGCTGACGTTGGCGGTGGCGCTGGTCACCCCGTCGATGGATTTGAGTGCGTCTTCGACCTGCTGCTTGATCGTGACCAACTGGCTTTGCGCCGGGTAGCTCAGCAGGATGTCCACCGAAACGGCGCCACCGTCGATCTTGATGTTACGAGCCGACTTGGTCGAGACGTAATCCTTGTGGGTGTTGGGATCGACCAACGCTTGCAGTGCGGTTTGCACCTGAAGTTCGGAAATGGCCATGTTTGCTCCAGCGGGTTTATAAGTAATCGCTCATTTTAACGAATTCCGCTGCTTTAGGTACTACTCTATTTGACTGGAACGCAGAAAATACACGGGATTCCCTGCCATTTACAGGGCTATTTGCAGTTGATCGCGGCAGGTTGAGCATCGCTCATTGCCCATGAAAGCCACTAGCGGGGTTCGGCATAGTGCGCCACCAGCACCGCTTCCGGCACGCGCATCCTGATCGCCGCCGCCAGTTCGCTGATGGCGCCCGCCCTCGGGCGCAACGACACCCACAGCAGATTCAGTTTCAGATTCAGATCGGCAAACACCACGTCCTGATGCAATGCCAGCACTGCCTGAATATCACGCGATTTGCGTTCAATCTCGGCGGCCGGGCGGCTACGCAGGAGGGGAATCAGCATCATGAAATCGGTGAGCCGCCTCCCCGCGCTGTCGCGGGTGGGCGCAACCTGCCACAAGGGCAAACCCGGCTGGGGGGGTACGACATGCGTCAGCGTGGTTGAAGCATAGATTCGTATCTTCATTACACCCCTCCGCAGTCAGGATTTCACGACTCCAAATGCAGGTTCAACGCAATTCCGCGCCGGTCGCACGGGTGGCGCGTCCGTTGCCGCGCGTGCCGTGCATCCTTCTGCAGATAACGCTCCAGTTCTTCGAGTGCAAGCCGGTAGACCTCACGCTTGAAATCAACCACCGCATCGGTCGGCACCCAATACTCGTTCCAGCGCCAGGCATCGAATTCGGGGTGCGTGCTGGCGCGCAGCGAGACATCGCAATCACGCCCGGTCAGCCGCAACAGAAACCATATCTGCTTTTGACCGCGATACAAGCCGCGATTGTCGCGTCGCGTCCATTGAGCCGGCACGTCGTAACGCAACCACTCGCGCGTGCGTCCGAGGATGCGCACATGCTCGGGCTGTAGCCCCACTTCTTCTTCCAACTCCCGGAACATGGCCTGTTCCGGCGTTTCCCCCGCGTTGATACCGCCCTGGGGAAACTGCCAGGCGTGCTGATTGACGCGCTTGCCCCAGAAAACCTGGTTGTGCGCATTGCACAATATGATGCCTACGTTCGGGCGGTAACCTTCTCGGTCGATCATGGCCGCCACCATCAGTAAAGTTTGATTACCTGCATTCTTTCACACCAGCCGGAAATTGCAAACCGGCCACGACGTGAAATCCTCTGTTAATCTTTGTTTTAATTGATTTTTTCAGGGCACGCTGAAATTTATTTGGCCGAGATGGCGCAAGCACCGCCTCTATCGAGCGGAGCCTTCTTCAATCCAGCAGTGGCGCAATTCCCTCGGCCCACTGAAAGTCCCGCGCGAAACCACGCAAATCGAGGCCATAGCGCTTCGAAAGATCTGCCAACCTGGGCTGCACCTCTGCCAGCCGCGCCGCCGCCCCCGGTTCGGCAAACGCAAACACGATGACGTTGGTTTTGTTCTGCACCGAAATCCAGCCGACTTCCCCGTCGAACGCCCGCGTAAGGCGAGCAAAGTATTCGGCAAAATCGCGGTCGCGCCCCCATAAATTGACCACCAGCATGCCACCCGGCCGCAACACGCGGCGGCAGGCCACATAAAAGGTCTGTGTCGCCAGCGCCTCCACCTGATTGCCGGCGTCGAAACCATCCAGCAGGATGACGTCGGCGCTGCCGGCATGCTGGCGCACATACAAGGCGCCATCGGCTTCAACCACGGTCAGCGTCGCATCGTCCGGTGGCAACTCGAAATGCGCACGCGAGGCGGCGATGATGCGCGGATCGATTTCGACGGCAGTGATACGCGTCTGCGGGCGCTGCTTGCGGATGAACTTGGCCAGCGAGCCGCCGCCGAGGCCGATCATCAACACGTCTTGCGGCGTGCTGTTGAATATCAGGAACCCCATCATCGCGCGGGTATAAGCCAACTCCAGATCCCACGGCCGGGTGATCCGCATCGCGCTCTGAATCGCCTGACTGCCCAGATGGAGCACACGCATGCCACGCTCCTCCACCACCTCAATGGCATCGTCGTTCGCCACTTCGCGACGACCAGCACGGCCAAGCTTCAGCCGCATGTACCATCTCCCCCCAGCAATGCGGTCTGACAGCGCCTGCAGACGCATGCCATACAGGCGGTCATAAATTTGAGATGGAGCGTGGCTAACATGATTGAAAATCGACCCTGGCAAGTAAAGTAAATGGCTTTCCGACAGCCACCCAATTCTATCGCCCCGGCAACCGCCTGGCTGAGGCCGCCACCATTCTTCCTTTTAGCAAACGCAAGTTTCAATGAAACCTCCGCAAACGCCTGCTGACCAAAGTATCCAAACCGCTGCACTGGCCCGCCTGCTGGATACCCTGCATCAGTTGCAGCGCCGGATCGAAGCCGGCGCCTATATGCGCTTGCAGCAATTCAGCACGGACAATCCCTCGCTGGGACTTGACCCCAGTGTGCGCAACCTGCTGCACTACATGGAGTTCCGCTCGATCGATCAGCGCCCGCTACAGCACATGTTGACACAGCAGGGGCTTTCCTCGCTTGGCCGCTGCGAAGCGCATGTGAGCGATGCGATCCGGCGCGTCGCCCGCATGGTTCAACTCGCGCTGCAGATGGATGCCGAGCCACCCGAACCGGATGACGCCATTACCTTTGAGCAGGGTCAGAGCCTGCTCGCCCGCAACACGGAAATACTACTCGGCCCCGCCTCACCCAGACGCAGGGTACACATCATGGTGACCCTGCCGACAGAAGCGGCGACCGATTACAGCCTGGTCAAAAGCCTGATGGCAGGCGGCATGGACGTGGCACGCATCAACTGCGCACACGACGACTCCGCAGCGTGGCAGGCCATGGCCGCCCATGTGCGGCGTGCCGCCGGCGAACTGGGGTGTGCCTGTCGCATTGCCGCCGACCTGGCCGGCCACAAAATCCGCACCGGTGCCCTGGCACAGGTGGACGGCGTGTTGCACCTGAAGCCCCGACGCGACCGTTATGGTCGGGTATTGTCGTCGGCACGGGTGGCATTGTTCGCACAGCATCCCCCTTCTCCCGAATACTCGCATGGACTGGGACTGGAGATCACGCCGACTGCACTGGCTGCTTTGCTTCCCGGCGATTCGCTGGTATTCGAGGATGCGCGCGGCGCCAGGCGGTGTTTGCTGATCGAGTCGACGCAGTTGTCGCACGCCTGGGCAACGCTGTCGGAATCGGCCTATCTCGTCAACGATCTCGACTGGCATTGCGATACCGCGCACGGCAGACATGAAGGCCGGTTCTGCGGCATCGCGCCGCAGAACGCCGACGTTCATCTGGTCAGCGGCGATCAGTTGCAACTGACGCGCGAACCGCACCCGGGCGAACCTGCCGCAGCAGACCCGCGCGGTGGCCTGCTGCGCCCGGCGCATATCGCCTGTACCTGCCCCGAAGTATTCAATCATCTGCAGTCGGGGCAGAAAGTATGGATCGACGACGGCAAGCTGGGCGCAACGGTTGAAGCCCTCGATGCCGAGGGTGCCCTGCTGCGCATCCAGGAGTGCCGACCGGGCGGCGTTCGCCTGCTGGCCGACAAGGGCCTCAATTTTCCCAACATGGACATCGACCTGCCCGCGCTGTCGGCCAAGGACCTGGCCGATCTCGATCATCTGGCCGGTGTGGTCGACATCATCGGATTTTCATTTGTCGAATCGGGCGCACACATGCAGGCGCTGCTCGACCAGTTGGCCGCCCGGCAGGCCAGCCACCTCGGCGTCATTGCCAAGATCGAGACCGCCCGTGCGTTCCGCAATCTGCCCGAGATCATGCTCGCGGCGATGGGTCGCCTGCCGTTCGGCATCATGATCGCGCGTGGCGATCTGGCAATGGAGGTCGGCCCCGAGCGGTTGGCCGAAGTGCAGGAAGAAATCCTCTGGCTGGCCGAAGCCGCGCACCTGCCGGTGGTGTGGGCGACCCAGGTGCTGGAAACCCTGGCCAAGCAGGGCATGGTGTCGCGCCCAGAACTGACCGACGCCGCCATGGGCGAGCGCGCCGAATGTGTCATGCTCAACAAAGGGCCGTTCATCGAAAAGGCGCTCGCCAGCCTGGACGACATCCTTACCCGCATGCAGGCGCACCAGCAGAAAAAGTCCGCGCAGTTGCGCGCCCTGCACTGGCGTTAGGCATTTACCGGGGCAATCATCCGCCCACGCGGTAAAATGCCGCCCTTCGTCTTTTTGCCCCGCTTTCACCATGCGCGCCAGCCAGTTTTTCATTTCCACCACCAAGGAAGCCCCGTCCGACGCCGAGCTTGTCAGCCACAAACTCATGCTGCGTGCCGGCCTGATCAAGCGCCTGGGTTCCGGCTTGTATACCTGGATGCCGCTGGGCCTGCGCGTGCTGCGCCGGGTTGAGGCGGTGGTGCGCGAGGAAATGAACCGCGCCGGAGCGATCGAACTCTTGATGCCCGCAGTCCAACCCGCGGAACTGTGGGAGGAAACCGGGCGCTGGGCGGTGTTCGGCCCGCAAATGCTCAAGATCAAGGATCGCCACCAGCGCGACTTCTGCTTCGGCCCCACCCACGAGGAAGTCATCACCGACGTCGCGCGCCGCGAAATCAAAAGCTATCGGCAACTGCCCATCAGCTTTTATCAGATCCAGATGAAATTCCGCGACGAAATCCGCCCGCGCTTCGGCGT
>Ga0209254_10001006_pt1 | contig 24938 bp, 29 predicted proteins | sample FrelakmetDIP11DI_FD_187148 | JGI IMG/M metagenome (GOLD analysis project Ga0209254, IMG submission 187148) | Freshwater lake sediment microbial communities from the University of Notre Dame, USA, for methane emissions studies - DIP11 DI (SPAdes)... | ecosystem: Environmental > Aquatic >...
CGGCTAAAGGCATCGGCAGCCTTCTTCCGAGCGTTGGCCGTCGGCTTAATTGGCGCGCCAATTTCGCGTGTCAGGAGCTGAGTAATGAAGTCCTTCATGCTCTGTCCGCGCAGCGCCGCGACAGCCTTCGCCTTACGAAACAACTCATCTGGCATCTCAATCGTTGTCTTCATGTTTGATCCATAAATATGGTAAAGAGTAAATATTATCCAGATGTGAGTGCCAGATCAATCCTTAGGATAGAAGCATAAACCACCTGTTGGTGAATCGAGCTGAGTGATGTCGTCGATGTTCGCAATCTTGTCGGCCAGCTTGACTGCGACCGCGTCTGAAGACAGATGTCGAGCGTGTTCAATCTGAAGACGTTTGCGTTCGGCCTTCGGCAGCGATTTGTCGTCCGTGACTTCCTGGACGATGCGTCGCACGCGCTCACGGAAAGCCTGGTCGATTTCTTCGAGGCTGGTCTCGGTGTCCTCAATCGTGTCGTGAAGGAGGGCTGCCGCCAGGATGTCGGCGTCTCGTACGCGACCTACGGTGGCCACCGACTCTGCGACACGAAGCCGATGATTGATGTAGGGCGATGCTTCGGTACCCTTCCTTCGCTGATGTACAAGGACATCTGGACCGGCCGGATCCGGATCTGACCCCAGGGGCGGCGCCCCCGATCAAGCGTCGATCAGCTCCTGCACCGTCATCGTGTCGAAGCCGCTAGATTGGGCCGCACAAAAACAGGCACTGCGGTGGGCTTGACTCTGTAATGTGACCCATTACACTGTAACGCGCCGCATTACAGGATACGTTGTCACTCGTGATTCAGTCGTTTCGGCACAAAGGGTTGGAGCGATTCTGGACGCGGGGTGAACCCCGCAGGATTCCCGCTGACCGAGCCGCGCGAATCGAACGCATGTTGGACAAGCTGGATACAGCGGAAGTGCCCGGAGACATAAATCTTCCGGGTTACGATTTTCACCCGCTGAAGGGTAAGCAGAAAGGCCGTTACGCGGTGAGTGTGTCCGGCAACTGGCGAATGACATTTGCATTCGATGGGAAAGACGCCATCGATATTGACTTGGAGGACTATCATTAATGAAGCGCAATCCGAATCGTCGACCGACGCACCCCGGCTCGATCCTGCGCGAGGACGTTCTGCCCGCGCTCGACATGTCGCAGACCGAGTTTGCGAAGCTCTTGGACGTGAGTCGCGTCACCGTCTCTGAGTTGTTGCTGGAAAAGCGCGCTCTCACTGCTGACATGGCGGTGCGCATTGCGACGCTGTTCAAGACGACGCCCGAGAGCTGGCTGCGCATGCAGGAGGCCCTCGACCTGTGGGCGATTGCTCAGCAGCCCGAGAAGCTCGCGGCGATCAAGCCGCTGCCTGCGAGCCGCCTCGCCGCGATGGTCGCCTGACAAGCAACGCGAGCTTCCGTAGATGCACCACGGGGCGCCTTCGAGATTTTCGATGTCGGCGGAAAAAGATGGCGTGGCTGTGAAAATGCTGGCTTTCCAGCCCGTGGAAGATAGCGGTTACAGGTCGGGAGCAAAATCCAGCAGCGCTCGGCCCTGGGCAATTTATAGGTTGCGCGTCATCGCGGATGCCACCCGTCCCGACATCCAATTTGGACGGTCGTCGCACGGCACGTCGCACGACAACAGGGGCCGCCGGGGACCCAGCGCTATTAGCAGAATCGCAACGGTCGACTGAAACCCCGCAACTGCCGGCCTTGCAAACGATCGGCCACGCAAAACCTGAAACGCTGCGCCGCCACCAGACGCCAGCACTCCGCCTTGAAGTCGTAAGGCAGAACCCCGCTTTCGGCGCAGTCAAGCCAACGCTCCGTCTTCACCCAATCCGCGCAGAACCCCAGCTTCGCGCAGAAGCGAGGGGATCGAGGATCACGCATCATCGCTTCGTTTCCGGGCACACCGAACAGTATGCCTTCCGCGGCGGCGTTCGGACGTGGACGTTCGGGATCGGATACGTAGTCGAATGCCGCTTGATCGATCACTTCGAATACCTCGTCGGCCAGATGTCCCCTAGGGTGACATCCGCGATGACGCGCAATGTACCGCCGCAATCCGGACAGACAGATCGATCGCGAATACCCGCCTGAGTGGTACGTCACACGGCTTTCCATCCACGTCCGTTCGCTGCGCGAACGGAATGCTGATTGCGATGCAATCAGCCGTCATCGGTGCGGTCGGCGCGACACGCTCATCCGGACGAGCTTCCATAAAATGGAACACCAATTTCCATTTTTTGGAAGTTCAAGGTAGGATCACTGCCCATGATTGTGATCGGCACCGACGTCGTCGAACGCTATTTCGCGGCGCGCAGCGGCCATAGAGGAATCAAGGCCGCACGCGCGCAATATGACGCGTGGCGGGCCATCGTGGAAATGGCGCAATGGAAGACCCCGGCAGACGTGAAGAGAGCACACCCGAAGACGAGCATTCTCAAAGGCGGCCGGGTGGTCTTCAACATCAAGGCGAATGACTATCGATTGATCGCCGTGGTGCAATACGAAACTGGCGTCGTGAGGATCCGCTTCTTCGGATCGCATGAGGAATACGACGGGATCGATGCGGAGAAGGTGTAATGAAAGCTACGTTAATCGTCATTCAAAACGATGCAGACCATGCCCAGGCCAATGCACTGATCGATAAGCTGATGGGATCGAACGATCAGGCAGACCAGGCACGGATGACCGCTCAGGCGCGCCTGATCGAGGCTTATGAGCGCACTCGTTGGCCGCGCCGGGCGCCGGCACTGCCCGATCTGTTGACCTACCTGATGGATCAGCACGGCCTCTCGCGCGCCGATCTCGTGCCGCTGCTCGGAACGGCCAGCCGCGTGAGTGAAGTGTTGAGCGGCAAGCGCGAATTGAGCATGTCCATGGTGCGCAGGCTTCGCGAGCGATTCCAAATCTCGGCCGACTTACTGATCGCGCCGGGACGGCCGGGTGGGCCGTTGGCTGCGTAGGAGCGTTCGGGCGTAAACGCGTCCAGGCGCTTGTTGGTGGTGGTGTAGCTTTGTATGAGTTTGTTCCGAGAGCTTACCGGTGTGCGCGGTGAGCTGACTGGAGTTGGATTTCCTTCATTTACAATCGACCACGGTCCGCAACCACTGGTTAGCGATGAAAGGCAGCACCCGGTACCCCACGACTTCGGTAGTTCCCCAATTCGGGTACTTCCACGCTGTGCGCGACTTTATTCAGACGTTGGGGACCTCGACAGTTGGCGCGAACGTGGTCCTTAATCAACTGAATTGATTCGTCTTTCAATGACTATTCAACGAGCCAGCCCGTGGAGACTCTGCACCGCCCCGATGATGGAGTGGACCGATCGGCATTGTCGCCACTTCCATCGGATGCTCGCTCCGCATGCGCGCCTGTATACCGAAATGATCAGCACCGGCGCGCTGCTGCACGGTCCCCGGCAACGGCTGCTCACCTACTCAGCGGCGCAACATCCGGTGGCGCTGCAACTGGGCGGTGCGGATCCTACAGACTTGGCCAGCTGCGCACGTCATGGCGCAGACGCGGGCTTCGACGAGATCAATCTCAATGTCGGGTGCCCTTCCGATCGGGTCCAACATGCGCGCATTGGCGCATGCCTGATGCGTGAACCGACACTGGTAGCCGAGTGTATTGCGGCGATGCGTGCGGCCGTGCCGATTCCGGTCACGGTGAAATGCCGGACCGGCGTCGACGATGACGATGACTACAACTTTCTCGCGCAATTCGTCGACACAGTGGCAAGTGCGGGGTGTACGGTGTTCATTATCCATGCGCGTAAAGCGATCCTGACCGGACTGAGTCCGGCGCAGAATCGAACCATTCCGCCACTCGATTGGACGCGGACCGCGCGAATCAAGGCAGACTTTCCGCATTTGACCGTCGTGGTAAATGGCGGGCTCGACAACAGCATCGACGTACACGACCAGCTGCGTTGTGTCGATGGAGTGATGCTAGGACGGGCTGTGTATCACAACCCATGGCTGCTGACCGAACTCGAGCACGAACTATTCGGCACAGCTGCGCCGACCAGTCGCCACGTCGCACTCATGCAATTGTTGCCGTACGTCGAGCAGGAGCTGAATGCCGGAGCACGCCTGCACGATATTGCGCGACATCTGCACGGACTGTTCAATGGATGTCCGGGCGCGCGGCGTTTTCGACGTTACCTTTCCGAGAACTCGCTTCGAACTCAGGCTGGAGCGGGAGTCCTGATCGACGCCGCTGCATCCGTCAACGAAACAAACTATGAGGAGGATCACGCGACATGTTCGAGCGCCTGAAAACCCTGCTGCGACAATTCCCGATCACGACCAAAGGCGTCGAGCAAGCGCAGACCGCACCAATGGCGGCGGCAATGTTGCTGCTCGAGGTCGCGTGGGCCGATCAGGACATCTCGGATACTGAACTCGAATCGACGCGCACCACTATCCAACGGCTATTCGGCTTGACCGCCGAGCAGGTCCAAGAATTGGTCGACGCCGCCAAGACCGAGCACAACACGGCGATCTCGATGTATCCATTCACCCGTGCAGTCAACGCGTCGTTGACTCCGGAAGAGAAGCGGGAACTCATCTTGTCGTTGTGGCGCCTTGCCGGCGCGGATTCAGATGTCGAGGATCACGAAGAGTTCGCGATCCGCCGCATAGCGGATCTGTTGTATGTATCCCACCAGGATTTTATTGCGGCCAAGCTCGAAGCTCGGAGCCCTTAGTGGAAGCGGAGAGCGCATTCCTCAGCCGGCGGTATTGCGCGCTGCCTCCATGTACTTGCGCAGCGTGTCGGACCACTTCTTCATGATCGCATCGGCCGCAGCATAGTTGCCCACGCCCGACTGCCAGGCAAAAGCCCCATAGTCGCTGGAAGCCTCGGGGTCGATGACCCGCGCCAGCAATTCGCTCGTCACCGAATCGTAGAGCTCGAGGTACAACGTCATCTGCCCCGCCGACGTCGTAAAAGTCTGCTCGCTGGGGTCTGCCATGTTCTCCGGCGCTGCAATCGTCAAGTTGATGATTGCCGGTCGCAGCACCAGTACATCAGGCGCCGCGGTCGTCGACAGTTGAAATCCGCCGGCTTCGAGTTCCCTGACGAATACCTTTTTGAATTCCGCGGACAGCTCTCCTTCGATCCTCTGCAGTTGCTCGTCAGAGACCGGATTGTCGTAATCATCCTGCATTTCCCGCTGCCAACCTTCCTTGAAGCTGACCGGGCAATCAAGAATCGCAAATTTGTCATACGCCTTCAGACTCGCGCCCGGCTTGACGTAGACCACTGCGACACCGGGGGTTTTGACTAGGTGCAGTCCCTCCGGCGAAACCGTCGGCGGCGCATCGTTCATCGCCGCGGACATGACGCACGCACTCAGTAGAGCAGCACAGCCTGCGACGAAACGCGGAGTCGATCCAACGCGCATTTCTTATTCTCCCCAGGAGTTGAGTTGTTAACCCGGCTGATCCGCCGGCTGAACTCGATAGTGCCCAATCGATATGGCACTCGCCACTGCAAATGGTGTGGCTGCCGGGCGGTACCGACGATTCGCCTCAAGCGCGGAGACTCAACGTGCCGCGGCTTCAAGCGTCTCGACGAGATCATGAAACTTCTCGCGGTTCGACTCGTTCAGCGACATCAGAATCCGGTGGGCGTCGAGCACCCGTTGGCGCATATCCTCTTCGCTGCAATCGAACGGATTGAGTTCACCGAACTGTGCCGTGTGCTGCAGCGGAACTTCGATGATGTGGAACACATCGTCGAACCCCACGCTTTTCAATACACGAGTAATGTCCCGATTCGTCGACACCAACGTCGGCACGAAGCCGAACCGTTCCTGCGCACGAATGGACAGTTTTGCGAGTACGCCAAGCGAAGTGCTGTCTATACCGGTTGTCCGCGTCAAATCGACGACGACGGACTTGAAACCGCTGTCAGACAACATCCCGTCGAGAAACGTGTCGACCGCAGCGCACAGGGTGACCCGCACATCACCGACGAATTTCATCAGATAGACGCCGTTATGGTGCGCAACCAGAATGCGTCCGATATTCATCAACGGGTTCACTTCACGCCTCTTTCGTGATCACCAGACAGGCGATGTCGTCCGGTCCGGGTCCACGCTGCTCGAGTCCGAGCACCTGCCACAGTTCCGTTCCCTTCGAATGAGCCTGTTGGACCGCGTCCAACAAACGCCGTTCCTTTTCGTCGAGCGTCAGGGAACCCATGATCTCGAGCACGCCGTCGGAAACCATCGCAAGCGTTACTCGACCCGACAAAGACTGACGATTCGACATCCACGACACACCTTCGAACAAACCCACCGGCTTGCCAGCCATCTCGAGGTACCGACAACCGCCGTCATCGCACAGAATTGCAGATGGGAAGTGTCCGCCGTTGGCAAACGCTACTGTGTCGTCGGCTAGGTCGATGACGCCGATGAATACTGCCACATGCTTGTCGAGCTGATTGTCGAGAAGTTCCCGATTAAGCGCAGTGAGAATTTCACCCGGTTCCTTCAACATTTTAGGCCGATATTCACGCCGCAGGCGGCGTGAAAAGTTCTTTAGGAGCACCGTTACGAATGCGGACGATGCGCCATGACCGGACACGTCTGCGATGTAGAACGCGAAATGACGATCCGTGATGCGGAAGTAGTCGACAAAGTCACCGCTCAACATCAACGATGGATACAGTTTGTGCCGCAGACGGTAACGATCAATCGCCATCGGACTCGGCGGCAGCATGCCCATCTGAACGTAATGACCCGCGCGTTGATCGCGCTGAAATTCACGCAGTTGTGCGCGCGTCCTCGCGTCCTCGACCCCAGTCCGCGCAATTCGACGCCCACGTGCAATCGCCGAGTCGATCAGTTGATTCAGACCCGCTGCGGGATCGAGTTCAAGCACGTCGACTACGCCGAGCCTGAGCGCCTCGACGATGGTGTGTTTATCGAATTGCGTGCGCGCAACGACGGCGACCGGCAGCGTAGGATCTGCAATCAGAATTGCTTCGGCAAGCGCTAAGGGATGGGGACAATCGTTCTGCAGGGAACACAACACAAGCTCTGGGCGTTGTTGCGCGACCGCAGCGGTCAACGACGCGACCGCAGCGATTCGCAAAACATCAAAGCCCAATTGCGAGAGCGTGTCCGCGAGGACTGACGATGCCGTATCGTCCGGATCGACTACCAACAGGGTCATGCAACATCCCAACGAGGGCAATACGAACTACGCCAGTGGGATGGCTAACAATCTGCCCTGATATGGGCCGCGCACCCTACTCCTTCGCCAATTCGATCACAAGACTGGATCGTCCTGACGTTGTCAGCTACTCCTCCCAATCCTCTTCGAGAAACGTGTCCTCGACCTGGCCATCCTTGTTCAGGTATTCACGGCGTTGCAGGAAGGCATCGCGCAGAAACAGGTAACGATCGCCGCTGATCAGCTGTTCGGCGTCGAGCAGCCCCGCGCGGGTCTGAATCAGGTTGAGCGCGTTCAGCGCCAACAGTGTGTTTTGATCATCGACTACATGGCGCACGGGTTGTGCGACAAAGCTCACCGCGGTACCGATGCCGTCTCGCACCGTCGAAGGTCCGAGCAGCGGAATTACCAGATAGGGTCCGCTGCCCGCTCCCCACTTAGCAAAAGTCTGGCCGAAGTCCTCGTCGTGCAGCGGCAACTTGGCGGCCGTCGCAGGATCAAGTAAGCCGCCGATGCCCAACGTTGTGTTCATAACAAATCGACCCGTATCGCTGAAGCCCGCGCGGAAATTACCCTGCAGAAACTGGTTCACGACAACCAACGGATACGCCAGGTTTACAAAAAAATTGGTGACCCCGCGCTCCACGAGCTGCGGTGTGATTGCTACGTAACCCTTCGCCACGGGCTTTAGCACCCAACGATCTGCGAAGTCGTTGAACGATTGAATGCGGCGGTTCATGCCCTGCCATGGATCCGAAGGCTCACTGGACGAGTCGTCCGCGGCAGCGCCGAGCGTCAACCCGGCAACCAACACGGCAATCATCCAGCGCTGCAACATTTCGCTCTCCCGGGAAGATTTTCGTTGGTGATCATAGCGCAGGAAATTGCCCGTCCGGCAGCCGGCACAAACAAGCTCACCGCCGATCGAGCACGGCGTCAACGCAGGCCAGCCTCTTCTTCCAGCGGCGCGAGTGTAGCTTCGATCCGCTTCGCTGAGACCTTGCCCTTGGTGCGCAACCGCTGCGCGAACACCGCAATGCGATACTCCTCGATCAAGTAACGCGCATCTTCAAGATCTTCACGAATCCCGAGCTTGTCGATCACACGCGCCAGGCGCGCTTCAAAGGACACAAGCTCCGCACTCACTTGTGCATCTTTATCGATGTGTCCCTGCAGACCCTGAAGCCGTTGTAGCACACCCTCGAGGTAACGCGGGATCTCACCCAGATGTCGTACTGGAATTCGACTCATAAAATCCGCCGGTACCAGCTCGTTCACCTGCTTACCTATGGCCGCGACCGCGACCGCATACGCCGGCGACTTCGCATCTGCGAGCGCACGCACAACGGTGAAGCGACGCGCCATGATTGCCTTGGCGGCAGCGACCAACATCTCGAAGCGCGCAGGCCAACCGCCGCGGCGTTCTTGCAAGCGTTGCGTGAACTCGCGTTCGGATGCCGGTAGATCCTGCCCTTCGAAAAAGCAGCACCAAACGGATGCACGCAGCAGCGAATCCGCAAGCATCTCGAACGTTCCGAGTGGCGCATAGTGCAGAGCGAGATCGCGTTCACCTTTGAGCAGCTTGTGCAGCTGGCGCGCGGTCCTGGGCTCACTGAGCAAGACCATCCGGGTATACCCATCGCGCGATAAACGACGTTGCTCAGCTGCGGATGGCGCCATCACGAGCGACACGCTGTCACCGTCGTCGACCAGCGCGGGATAGACGATCAAACGCCCCTGACCTTCATCGAGGACGCGTTGGCGGGACACTTCCATCGCCGGAAAGTGCGTGAGTCCATGTGTCTCGAGCGATTCGCGGACGCGTTTGGTCGCAATCCGCTCGGCAATCTGCGCGCCTAGTCTTTCGAGGAGTGCTACAACATCACGATCCTGATCGATGAGTGCACCTTTGTTGTCGCGAACCTGAATATTCATCCTGAGGTGGTCGGGTACGGCGTCGAGACGCCACGCATCGAGCGGAATCCTGACATCAAAAAAACGCTCGAGCTGCTCGCCGAGAATACGTTCCAGTCGCCCATGGCGGTAAACGTCGCCGCGCGACAGCGTCGGCAACATCTGCGCGATCTTCTCGGGCAGCGGCGCCAACGGCCGCCGCAGCGATTTCGGCAGGGCGCGAACCAACGCGTCGCACTTTGCTCCGAGTAATCCGGGCACCCCCCACTCGAGTGGTTCCTGCCGCAGATGTGCCAACAGGCCGATCGGCACCTGCAGCGATGCGCCGTCATCGCGTGCACCAGGCGCAAAACTGTAGCGCAACAGAAATTCGATGCCCTGCAGCTCCAACGCAGACGGAAACTCATCTTCGAGCAAAGTCGCATCGACGGACTGCAGGACATCCTCGCGCGACATGTACAACACCGTTGGCTCGTGCTGCTCGGCGTGACGCCGCCATCTTTCGAATTCCTTCGCATCGCGGACGTCGGCCGGAATGCGCTCGGCGTAAAACGCCGCCAGAACGTCATCGGACACCAGCAGGTCCCGACGCCTTTGCTTCGACTCCAGTTGGCCGATCTCGCGCACCAGCTCCAGGTTGTGGCGCAGGAATTCGCCTTTTGTAGTTACCGCGCCACTGAGCAGCCCCGCGCGAATAAAGATCTCGCGAGCCAGTACCGCATCCACGCGCTTGAAGCTGACTCGCCGCTGTTCGACCAGCGGCAGGCCAAACAACGTGACCTTCTCGAACGCGACGGTTTCGCCGCGGCGCGGATCCCAGTGAGGTTCGTTGTAGCTGCGTTTTACGAGATGCAAAGCCGCAGCCTCGATCCACTGCGGCTCGACCGATGCAACGCAGCGGGCGTAGATTCGCTGCGTCTCGGAGATCTCACTGCTGACGATCCACTTGGGGCGCGCCGCTACCAGCGCCGATCCCGGAAATATCCGGAAGCGCAGATTGCGTGCGCCCAGATAGTCGCCACGTTCGTCTTTTGTACCGATAAGACTGAGCGAGCCCGCAAGAATTGCTCGATGAATTGCGGCGTAGTCGGCCGGAGCAGCCTCGGGCCGCATTCCGAGCTGGCGCGCCGCCAACACCAGCTGGCGATGCAGGTCGCGCCATTCGCGCATCCGCATGAACGACAGAAAATGCTGCTGACAGGCGCGCTTGAGCGCCGACGACGACAGCTCCTGGCGCGCCGATTCGTGCCAGTTCCAGAGATTCAGATACGCAAGGTAATCCGAACGTTTTTCGATGAACTGCTCGTGCGCGGCATCCGCAGCAGCGCGCGCGTCGAGTGGACGCTCGCGCGGGTCCTGCACCGCCAGGCCACTGGCGATCACCAGCACTTCATGCAACGCCCCCTGTACCGACGCCTCGATCAGCATGCGCGCAAGGCGTGGATCGATCGGCAGGCGAGCCATGTTGCGGCCAACCGACGTCAGTCGATCGCCAACGAGCGCGCCAAGTTCGGTCAGCAGTGTCAACGCGTCGCGGATTGCGCGCGGTTCCGGCGGATCGAGGAACGGAAACGTCTCGATGTCGCCGAGGCCGAATGCACGCATCTGCAACACCACAGCGGCAAGATTGGTGCGGCGAATCTCGGGATCGGTGTATGCGGGTTGCGACAAATGATCCGCTTCGGAATACAACCGGTAACAGACTCCCGGCGCGATCCGCCCACAGCGACCTTTGCGCTGATCTGCGCTCGCCTGGGACACCCGCTCGATCGGCAAGCGCTGCAGCTTTGAACGGTAGCTGTAGCGGCTCAAGCGCGCGAAACCCGGGTCGATCACGAAGCCGATGTTCGGCACGGTCAACGAGGTCTCCGCGACATTCGTCGCGAGCACGATGCGGCTGCGCCCTCCCGCCGCGAAAATCCGTTGCTGTTCCGCCGCAGGCAACCGCGCATACAACGGCAGAATGTCGTAACGATCGCGCAGCTCACGACGCAGCAGCTTCGACGCCTCGTGGATCTCGCGCTCGCCGGTGAGGAAGACCAGGACATCGCTGGCACCGCTCGCGGGTCTACGCTGCGCGTCACGGATCGCTTCGAGTATCTGCTGATCCTGATCGTGGTCCGGATCATCCGCGGGCCGATACACGACCTCAACCGGAAAGCCCCGACCGCTGACGTGCACCACCGGCGCATCGGAGAAGTGCTTAGCGAACGCGGCGACATCGATCGTGGCGCTGGTGATGATGACCTTCAGATCGCGGCGTCGGCCGAGCAACACCTTGACGTAGCCGAGCAAAAAATCGATGTTCAGACTACGTTCGTGCGCCTCATCGATAATCAACACTTCGTAACTGTCCAATGCTCGATCGCTGTTGATCTCGTTCAACAACAATCCGTCGGTCAGCACCTTGATCAGCGTGTCGTCCGACGTCTGGTCGTTGAATCGCACTGCATAGCCAACCTGCGCACCGAGGGGCACTGCGAGCTCTTCGGCGATGCGTCGGGACACCGCGCGCGCAGCGATACGGCGCGGCTGGGTATGCCCGATCAAGCCGCGCACACCAAACCCCGCCGCTAGACACAATTTCGGTAACTGGGTCGTCTTGCCCGACCCCGTCTCGCCGGCAACGATCAATACCGGATGCTGCGCCAGCAAACGGCGGATCTCGTCGAGATGCTGGAAGATCGGCAACGTATCTGGAAATGTCACCGCCGGAACGCTGGCACGTCGCTCACGCAGCCTCTGTTGTGCCTGCGCGAGCACGATGGCCGCACGTTGGCGGTCGCCGCGAAACGCGCGTTCCAGAGAACGCACGTCGCGCAGCATGACCGAATCAGGTGGAAATTCGCCCATCAGAGGCGTGCGGAAGTAGCGAGAACGCCTATTTGGTGAGGGCGCTCATGCCCTCTTCGAGACCGCGGATCGTCAACGGATACATTTTGCCTTTGACGAGTTCACGGGTCATCGCAACGGAGTTCGAGTACTCCCAGGTTTCCTGCGGCGTCGGGTTGATCCAGATCAGCTTGTCGTACAGTTGTGCGAATCGGCTGATCCAAAGCGCACCGGGCTCCTCGTTCCAGTGTTCGACGCTGCCGCCCGCATGCGTGATTTCATACGGTGCCATCGTCGCGTCGCCGACGAATACCACCTTATAGTCATGCGCGTACTTGTTGAGGATTTCGAACGTCGCTAAACGTTCGTTCATGCGGCGACGATTGTCCTTCCAAACCGATTCGTAAATGAAGTTGTGGAAATAAAAGCTCTCGAGATGTTTGAACTCGGTGCGGGTCGCCGAGAACAGTTCCTCGCAAATCTTGACGTGTGCATCCATCGACCCGCCGATATCGAAGAAGCACAATACTTTGACCGTGTTCTTGCGCTCCGGCCGCATGCGGATGTCGAGCATTCCGCCGTTGTCGGCGGTCGCGCGAATCGTGCCGCCCATATCGAGTTCTTCGTCTTTGCCGGTGCGGGCAAACTTGCGCAGCCGACGTAGCGCAATTTTGATGTTACGCGTGCCGAGTTCGACCGAATCGTCGAGATTTTTGTACTGGCGTTCATCCCAGACTTTTTTAGCCTTGTTCTTCTTGCCCTTGCCAAGCCCACCCGCGCCCTTCTTCCCCCGCTGCTCGGGATCGTCGCCTTCCTGGCCTTCCTTGCCCTCTTTGCCTTCTTTTGCCTGACGCTTTTCCTCTTCCTCACGGGCTTTCTGGAACGCTTCGATCAGCTTCTCGAGACCACCGAGCGATTTAATCTTTTCGAGTTCCTCGGGGGTCAGCGATTTTTCGAATTCACGGCGCAACCATTCGTCAGGAATCAACGACTCCAGCATGCCGTGCAGATCTTCGAGTCCTTTGAAATAGGCGGAGAACGCACGGTCGAACTTGTCGTAGTTCTTTTCGTCCTTAACGAGGCACGTCCGGCTCAACAGGTAGAAGTCGTCGATGTCTGCGTAAACGACGCGCAATTGCAGCGCCGCGAGCAGGTCCATCAACTCGCGCAGAGTCACCGGCAGCTTGTACTTGCGCAGTGTCAGAAAAAAGTTGATCAGCATCGTCTAGCTCCTGCCGAATGACCGACGGGTACGCTCAGCCGCGACTGTTGCGCCGATTCATGAACGCCAGTCGCTCGAGCAGATGTACATCCTGCTCGTTCTTTACCAGCGCGCCGTATAACGGCGGGATCGCTTTGCTGGGGTCGCGATTGGTGAGGATTTCGTCCGGAATATCGTCGGCCATCAGCAGCTTCAGCCAATCGATCAATTCCGACGTCGAAGGCTTTTTCTTCAAACCGGGCACTTTGCGTACGTCGAAGAAAATGTCCATCGCTTCTTTGACGAGTTCTTTTTTGATCTCAGGATAGTGCACATCGACGATCCGCTGCATCGTCTCGCGATCCGGAAAGTTGATGTAGTGGAAAAAGCACCGACGCAGGAACGCATCAGGCAGTTCTTTTTCGTTGTTCGACGTGATCAGGATGACCGGCCGCTGTTTCGCTTTGATGGTTTCGCCCGTTTCGTAGACGAAGAACTCCATGCGGTCGAGTTCCTGCAGCAGATCGTTGGGGAATTCGATGTCGGCCTTGTCGATCTCGTCGATCAGCAACACCACACGCTTATCGGACTCGAACGCCTGCCAGAGCTTGCCCTTCTTGATGTAGTTGCGGATGTCTTTGACGCGTGCATCGCCCAACTGGGAATCCCGCAGCCGAGTCACCGCATCGTATTCGTACAACCCTTGCTGCGCCTTCGTGGTCGATTTGATATGCCACTGAATCAATTCCATATTCAAGCTTGCCGCGACTTCTTCGGCGAGCAGCGTTTTGCCGGTGCCGGGCTCGCCCTTCACCAGCAGGGGGCGTTCGAGCTTGACCGCAGCGTCGACCGCCATGCTCAACTCATCGGTGGAAATGTACGTCGCGGTGCTATCAAAAATCATCGATTAATGTCTCGTTCAAGTGGGCTGAATCAGGCAGCGGCTACTGTAATTGCGGCCCCGAGCCATAGCAAGCAAGGCCCCGCCGTTCGGTATGGTATGTCCCGGGAACGAGGCGAATACGTGGCGTTGCAGCTATGTATTTGCAGCAGCGACCGGATGCGCACTCGCCGCCACCAATACCGCGCGGTACCCGGCAAGCGATTCATCGAGCAGTCGACTCCGCGAAGCGCGCGACGAACGAACGACGAGCCATACGAATAGCAGCAGCATCACGATGGTGATCGCCGCCATCGCCAGCCACTCCGTCATGGCAAGCGTACGAACCGCGGGCGTCACTACGACACTCGCGGCCGGAACCGCCGTAATCGCATCTGCGGCAGGTTCCAAAATCACCGCCGTGGGTTCTGGCTGCGGCACAACGACGGGCGGCGGACGTACCGGGTCGATGATCACGTGTCCGGCGAGATCCAGACCGACCCGCAGTGGCGCCGACAAAGGCAGGTTCATCGCAATCGGCTCCGACTCCACCTCTAATTCTTTATTATTCAACTGGTTGAAGATCACTTTAAAAGTAATATCGACCTTCTCATCCATTCCGGGAATAGCCACCAGCCAGGCTCCATCGGGCTGTTTTTCACCAACTACCAGCTTCGCCCGGCCGCTCGCGATGCGGGTCGATGCCAGCACGCGCAGGGTCGCCGGATTCAAATCCGCCGCATTGACCCGCACCATCGCCGCGGCATTGCCGTCGGCAGCATCGCGAAACTCGACGTCGATCGGATGAGCAATACGTTGGGTGTACGCACGCGTCAATTCAAAGGTCTTGCCCGCTAGGTGCGCCGTGACGGTGTCATCGGCGGTCAGCGGAGTCGGGCCCAGATCGACCCGATAAACGAGCGCCTCCCCGTTGACCGCGGTCACGTTGAGCGTCTCGCGGCCATAGAGCGTAGTCAGACTCGCGTCCAGCGCGACCATCGCCGCCAGCCCCGGTTCCGTAATCGGCTGCTCGCCATCGGTCAGGGTAATTCGCAGCGCCGGCGCCTCAGCGGTGTCGTCGGGACGGACATCGAGCGCCAGCGTCGACCACACCCGCAATCGATCCGGCGCCGGGACGAATTGCCAGGTTCCTGCCGCGGGTGCGGTTACCGTCACCAACGTGGACCCATCCACATCGTGCCAACGAATGCCCGCCGCCGCGGTCACCGCATCGATACGCTCGTTTGCCGGCGTCAGCAGTGCCGGCGCGGGGCCGCTGTGCCGCGCGAGAACGGTGAACTCGGGTGTATTCGCCGGTACGCTGAACGTGATACCTGCAGATCCCCTGTCGGACCCGATCGCTCCGACGAGATACTCCTTCACTGCATCAACCGTATCCGCGTGCCCAACGGAGCCTCCTGTGGCGTTGGCAATCTGCCGCAGCAGTTCCATGTCGGCGTCCGTCGACAACGCCAGGCAATCCACGCGGATTCTTGCCAGGCGCAGCCGAGGCAACAGTTCATTCATGATCACGCGACGTTGTGCATCGTTGATCGCCGCGTCATCGGCCAAGTCGACGCGACCATCACTGACGAGCACGACATGCCGTTCCCATTCGACGGCCGCCTGGCCTGCGTCCCAGGTCGCGGCCGCCAGCGCATCGCCAAGGTTGGTTCGCAGCGCCGCTGATACGATACCGGCTCGCGCACCACGTGCCGTTCGCCGCCACGCAGCATCGATGACGCCGTGCGGCACGACCATGTTTGCGGACCGGCCGAAGGTCCAGACACCCGCCCGGCTTCCCGGCGCCAGCAGCTCGACAAGACTATTGAGGACATCCTGGCGCAGGTTCTCCGGATCGCCCGACTTCATGCTGCCCGACACATCGACGACAAGGCGCACGTCGATGCCTTGTGCCCGCGCGTCGAGCGTCAGCAACACACCTGCGGCAAACATCCATCTGATCGCGATTCGCACCATCCGATAAGGATAGCAACGCAGGAGAAATCAGCTCTTCACACGACCGCGGATTAGACCTACTACGGCGCGCAGCAGGAACACGACGATGACCAGGAGACTTGCCAAGGCGAGTGCCATCAATGCCGGACGCGGATTGCCCCCCTCACGAAAGGCGCCCTCAAACAACGCCACGATGAATGCCGGCGCGTATTCACCTTCGACCACCTGGATTTTCGCGGGCACCAGCAACCAGACCGCCGCAAGACAGCGCAGCAGCGAACGCAGCCACGCATTCCCGATCGATCGTGTCAGGACAAATATCCCGGCGAGCACGCCAAGCCCGGCCAACGCGACGACAAGCCAGGCATAAGTCGTCTCCATCAACCTTCGCTCCGCTTGGGTTCAAGCCAGCGGATAATCCGCGTTTCGATCTCGTCGGGATGTACATGCGCCTCGGATATCACGCGGCCCCGTACCGAAATACCGGCGCTGTGTACTGTCTCGCGATCACCCGACACGAGGTAGTGCCACCACAGCAGTTCGCGTCCTTCGGCACGTAATCGATAGGCACACGTCTGCGGCAACCACGACAGCGTCGCGGCGGAGCCGGCATCGAACTCGATACAGTCCGGCACACGAACGTGCCGCTGCGCATAGTGGGTGCATCGACACGCCTCGAGGTCGAGCAGTCGGCAGGTCACGTTGGTGAAGCCGATCCGGCCGGTGTCTTCGTCTTCGAGTTTCAACTGACAACACTGTGCACAACCGTCGCACAACGCTTCCCACTGTTCGCGGGTCAGCTCTCCAAGTGACTTGGTGCGCCAGAACGCGGTGTCACTCACGTCCGTAGGTCGCCGCATCAATGGCCGGTGGCAGCTGCAGATAAAAGCCGTGCGACGCAATCGCCGCGAGCACCGCGGGCGCGTCACCGCGCGCCAGGCGCCGTTCCCGCGTCAGCTCCAGCCGCATTGCTTCGACGGGCTTTCCAAAACGAGTTAACAGCGCCGCCGGCACACGATTGAGGTCTTCCTGATCATCGACGAACAGATACATGTCCGCGACCCGCGCACTTTTGTACACGATGACGCGTCTCATGCGGCACCGCTCAACATCGCGGCGAAGGTTTCGCCGATCAATTCACGGCGCCAACCCCGAAAATTCGCTGGCAGGTTTCCGTCGGAACGGACACTGCGCAAACACGTCTCGAGATCGCGCCGGCGCGCGAGCAACTCTTCGGCGATGTCGAGAGATCGCGCGCGCTCGGCGCCGACGGCCTTGAGCTCCTTCAATGTACGCGACTCGGAGGCGCTCAATGGCGCTGGCAACGGCGGCGGGAGCAGAGCTGCCGGCAGCGCGTCGGCTTGTTCGATCAATGCCAACAGTTCACGTCCGTGGCGCCGCACGACGGAGGGTTCGAGCAGTCGCACCAAGACATCCCGATCGACCGACTTCTGCAGCACCAGCTCAATCAGTTGCTCGTCTTTGACGACGTGTCCGCGCGGCAGATCTTTTGCACGGGCATAACCTTCCCGCCACGCACACAGCAGTTGCAGACGACCCAGCGAGCGCGGATCGCACTGCCACGCCTTGCGCACGTTTCGATAACACAGCTGTGGATCTACCAGCGTAAATCCAACACGATCGTCAATCTCCTCGTCGAACCAGGCGCGACGCCCGAGCCGCTCCATCTCGCTTGCCTGCGTCCTGTACACCGTCAGCAGATGCACAACATCTTCTACGGCGTAACGCAGTTGTTCATCGCGCAATGGCCGTGCAAGCCAGTCGGATCGTGTCTCGTGCTTGCCGATCTCGTGCCCGGTATACCGTTTGACCAGATTGGCATAGCTCGGACTGAATTCGGTGCTGACAAACCCCGACGCAACCTGCGTATCGAACAGATTCTTCGGCGACGCTTCCATGTGCCTGGCGAAGACCTCGAGATCCTCGGAACACGCGTGCATCACCTTGACGACGGCCGTGTCTTCGAGCATCGCCTTGAATTCAGACCATTGCGTCAACGACAAGGGATCCACCACCGCTAATTCGTCGTCGGTCGCGATCTGGTACAGCGCAGGGATCGGAAAAAACGTGCGAGTACGAATGAACTCGGTGTCGATGCCAACGACAGCGCAACGCCGCCACCGCGCGACCGCGGCCGAAAAATCGTCGTCACGGTCGATGTACCTGTATGTTGCTTCGCTCAACCGACGCCGCCAATGCTGCGCCGGCCCAACAACGCGTGCACGATCGTGCCACCGTCGACGTATTCGAGTTCTCCGCCCAACGGCACGCCATGTGCGATGCGCGACAATCGCACGCCTGTATGGCGCAGGCTCTCGGTGATGTAGTGAGCGGTGGCTTCGCCTTCGACCGTCGGATTAGTGGCTAGAATCACTTCTTCGATGCCGCCCTGCGCAACAAGCTCCACCAGAATGTCCAATCCCAAGGCGTCCGGACCGATCCCATCAATCGGTGAAAGCCGACCGTGCAATACGAAGTAGACGCCGCGATAACCGCCTGCGTGCTCGATTGCAAAGATGTCCGCGGGCGATTCCACAACACACATGGTCTGATGATCGCGGCGGGGATCGTCGCAAATGCCGCAGCGTTCCCGTTCGCAGAATGTCCGGCAGCGCCGGCAATGGCCAATCTTGTCGAGCGCTTCGAGCAGCGTATCGGCAAGGCGTTTGCCGCCAGAACGATTCTGCCGCAGCACCGACAGCGCCATTCGTTGTGCTGTCTTTGGTCCGACGCCCGGCAACACCTGAAACGCTTCGATCAACCGGTCGACCAGCGGACTGATATGCATCAACGGCACCACGTCATCAGAATGGCATCTTGAAGCCGGCCGGCAGACCGAGGCCTGCCGCGAGACCTGCCATCTTGTCCTGCTGCGCCCGTTCGACGCGATGCACTGCGTCGTTGATCGCCGCCGCAATCAGATCCTCGAGCACGACAAGATCTTCTTTGGCGACGCTTGGGTCGATCTGCACGCGGCGCGCCTCATGCCGTCCGTTCAGCGTGACCTTCACCATCCCGGCGCCCGCCTCACCCGTCACTTCGAGCTGCGCGAGCTCCGCCTGCAGCGACTGCATACGCTCCTGCATCTGCTGCGCCTGCTTCATCAGATCCGTTAGGCCCTTCATCGCTTCGATCTACTCATAGGGTTGTCGGCAAGTCATTGCAGCTGCACGGGGCGAACCGAATCGAGTTTGAGTTCGGCGCCAAATTCCAAAACGAGCGAGCGCACGGTTTCGTCGTCCCGCAGCGCCGCAACCGCCTGCTCATGCTGCTCTTTCGACTCACGCGCGTTGCGCTTGGCGGGCGTTTCTGCCGGCGGCTCACCCGAGACCACGGTGAGCTTTTGCGGGCGACCGATATATGCAGTCAATGCGCGCTCGATCGTTCGCGTCTGCGCGTCGTTGTGAAGCGTGTCGTGCGCTGCATCGAGGCACAACACCCACTGATCGCCGTTGCGCTCGAGCGGATAAGCGTTCTCGGCAATCATGCGCGCCACACCGCCGAGTTCGAGCCCGCGCACCGTGACGTACCAGTCGTCACCGATCACCGGGGCTCGCGACGCCGCGGCGGGTCCACTGCGCGGCAGCTCGACCGCGCGTTTGCGGCGCACCCCAGCGTGTCCGTTGGCTGGTTCAGAACGATCGACCGCGGGTGGCCCTTCACGCCCCGGTTCCAGCAGTTCAAACGCCAGCAAACGCAACATCACCATCTCGAAACCACAACGCGGATCCGGCGCCATCGACAGATCGCGCAGTCCCAGCAACACGATCTGATAAAACAGCTGCACCATTTCCGGCGCCATCGACGCCGCGAAGCGCGCCGCAGACTGCTCTTCATCCGTGTCACCGGGTCCAACGGCCTGTACAACGGCAACCTCGTGCAGGATGCCAAGCAGCGCGCTCAGCACTTCGCCGAAGTCAACGCCCTGCTCGGTGAGTGTGGCGCAATGATCGAGCACGGCGCCTGCTCGCGCTTCCACGAGCGCGCGCAGCAACGGCTCGATGTCGTCCCTGCTGACGCTGCCGAGCATCTCGAAAACGTCCTTCTCGTGAACGCTGCCGGCACCATACGAGACCGCCTGATCCGTGAGGCTCAAGGCATCCCGCATGCTGCCGCGCGCCGCCCGGGCAATCGCCATGACGGCCGCCGCGTCGAACGGCACGGCCTCGTTCGTCAACACTTCACGCACATAGCTCGCGATCCGCTCCGGCAGCAGATTTTTCAACTGAAACTGCAGGCAGCGCGACAGCACGGTGATCGGCACTTTTTTGGGATCGGTCGTCGCCAGCAGAAACTTGACGTGCGGCGGCGGTTCTTCCAGCGTTTTCAACAATGCGTTGAAGCTGTGGCCGGTCAGCATGTGCACTTCGTCGATCAGATACACCTTGTAGCGGCCGCGCGCCGGAAGGTACTGCACGTTGTCGAGCAGATCACGCGTGTCTTCGACCTTCGTCCGCGATGCGGCGTCGACCTCGATCAGATCGATAAACCGACCTTCATTGATTTCACGACAGGCGCTGCAGGTGCCGCAGGGTTTTGCGGTCACGCCGGTCTCGCAGTTCAGACACTTCGCAAGAATTCTGGCGATCGTGGTCTTGCCGACGCCACGCGTTCCGGTGAAGAGATACGCGTGATGGACACGTTCGTTTTCGAGCGCATGTACCAACGCGCGCACGACATGATCCTGACCCACGAGGGCTTCGAACCCGGTCGGTCGGAGTTTGCGTGCGAACACCTGATAACTCATCGCGGGATCCTCAAAACGCCGCTATTGTAGGTGGCCATCCCTCGCACTGTCACCGCCATGAGCACGGACGCGCCGTTTCTAATCATCGGGCACCGCGGCGCCGCCGGACTGGAGCCCGAAAACACGTTGCGTTCATTCGCGCGCGCAATTGCCATCGGCGTCGATGCCATCGAACTGGATGTTTACTGCGTTGATGGCGAGCTCATCGTCATTCACGATGACACCCTCGAACGCACCACCAATGGCCGTGGCGCCGTGATGACGGCATCGTTTGCCGCGCTGCGCCGGCTCGACGCCGGTTCGGGCGAGCGCATTCCGACGCTGGCTGAGGTGCTTCAACTCGTAGGTGCCCAAGTCACCGTCAACATCGAACTCAAGGGGGTCGGCACCGCGGCGCCGGTGGCGCGTTGCACGGCCGAACATCCGGGCACAGACACCCTGATTTCGTCGTTCGATCACGGTGAACTCACGCGGTTTCGCACAGTCGCACCGCGCGCACGCGTGGCGCCGCTGTTTCACCGGGCTTCGTCGCGGATGTTCGAAATCGCCGATTCGTTGCAAGCCTGGTCGATCAACCTTTCGGCGCAGCTGGCGACCACCGATCGGCTGCACACGATTGCCGACAATGGTTATCGAGCGCTGGTGTACACGGTCAATGATCCAACGATCGCGCGACGACTGCAGGCCGACGGGGCCAGCGGAATCTTCACCGACTTTCCGGATCGCATGCTGCCGCTACGGCGTGTTGCCAAGTAACGCGAACTCTTTCTGCAGCTGGTACTTCTCGTCGGTGACGATCTTTTCAAGCACCTCGACGCGTTGCGCAAGCGCGTCGATCTGGCGCTGCATGGTGCTGCCGTCGCCGCTCCCGAGCGCACGTACCTTGCGGCCATCCTGCCAGAGCTTCATCAGTGGAATGGAGCAGCCGATCAGAACCGTTAGAAACAGAAACGTGAAGAAGTCCATGGGGTTTTCCTAGTCAATCACCAGAAGATCATCCTGCGTCGCTCAAACATCAATTCGTTTGAGTTCGCGTTGCAACTCGAACTGTCCGGATGTCACATGCGATTCCATACGTCGCAACTTGAGTTCGATCTGATCAAGATTGACCTGAACGTTGCGCAAACTGCCGCGAGGTGACAGCCGTGTACCGAACTCGGGCGCCGGAGAAGAGTGATCCGCGGGCGCGCTACTCGGCGTCGCTTCACCATTGGGCGCCTTGGGCAACACCAACGCTGCAATGACGTACGCCGGAATCACGACCGACGACATGAAGATCAACCCTGTGATCGCTACCCCGCGCACCACCCATACTTCGACGCCGAAATATCGTGCGATGCCGGCGCAGACGCCAAACACTTTCTGCCGACCAGTGTCGCGGTACAGCTTCGATGTCCGATAGCCCGGACTGCCGGCCGCCGTCGCGCGCTCGCGTGATCGCTGGGAGCGTCGTCGATGACGCCGCGAACGCCGCGATTCATAACCTGAATCGTCGTCCAATGCCGAACGTCGTGATCCTCTTCGGTTGTGTAGTTCCCGTTCGAGCCGCTCGGCGGTGTCGTCGATAAATCCCGCAGCGCGACTGCTGACCTGATCGTTTGCGGCCGAGACGAATCCCTGCACAGCCTTTTCGAGTCGCTCGACCGAACGCTGAAAGTCGCCGTCAGAACGGCGTTCGTCGCCGCTGGGACGGTGTCCGTCGCCGCTGGGACGGTGTCCGTCATCGCGCGGAGGGTCGGTTCGATTGCCGCCACTCACGGATTCACCTTCGAGTATTCGTTTGATGACAGGCGAGCGCGCCAGCCGGGCGTTTCATCGTCGAGGATCGACTCCAGTGTCTCGATCCGCTCCCCCATCCGTTCCGCTCTAACGGAGAGCTGCTCGAGCTGTTGGCGCTCCTCCGCCGACAGCTCACCCTGGGAGCGTTGTTTGCCGCGGTAGTGCATCAGGATCCACAACGGCGCCACGATGACAAGAAACACCACCGTCGGCACAAAAAACGCGATAACGACATCGTTCATCGCCGCTCCTAGTTAGATTGCAAGCCGCTCGTAGTAGAGCTGCCGACACGCGCCTTCAAGGCTTTCAGATCTTCATCGATCTTTTCGCCGCCTTCCAGCTCTTTGATCTCGTCCGCCAGCGTCCGCTGACCCAGATCGAAGGCTTCGATCTGGCCTTCGAGGTCGTCCATCTTGCGCTCGTATTGCTCGAAGCGATTGATGGCGTCGTCGAGGTTCGCGTCATTGAGCTGCCGCTTGACCCCGAGGCGTGTCTTGGCGGCCTTGCCACGAATGATGATGGCGTTCTGCCGCGTCTTGGCATCCTTGATCTTCTGCTGCAGCGCCGCGGTGTCTTCCGACAGTTTTGCGAGGGTGCCCTCCAGCAGCTGCAGTTCGTTGGTCGCCGAGACAGCGTTTTCACTCGCCTTGTTGCGCTCTACCAGTGCCGCACGCGCCAGGTCATCGCGGCCTTTGCGGATTGCGACTTCGGCCTTGCGTTCCCACTCACCGGTTTCTTCCTTGAGCCAGTCGCACCGGCGGCCGAGTTCCTTCTTATCGGCAATCGTGCGGGCCGACGTGGTTCTGACTTCCACGAGGGTCTCTTCCATTTCCTGGATAATCAGACGGACCATCTTTTCCGGATCTTCGGCTTTATCGAGCAAAGCATTTAGATTGGAGTTGATGATGTCCGTCATGCGGGAAAATACGCTCATGGGTGTTGCCTCCTAGGCTGCCATTCCGGATTGATTCCGTTGAGTCTGCTGTTCAGTATTCGTGCCAGGTTTTTCATTCTTCGCAACCACATGATTCACAAAGTTATTTCGAAGGCTGCGCGTCGGATGTCGTAAAACCATCGCGGCGGGCACGTGGTGGATATCACCAACTGTTGGCAGAATCGCGCAATGGATCGAGAACTCGAACGTCTGCTTGGCGAATCCCCTGCCTTCCTTCAGGTGCTCGACGACGTCTCGAAAATCGCGCCACTCGAGAAGCCGGTGCTGATCGTCGGCGAACGCGGCACCGGCAAGGAGCTGATCGCGGCGCGCCTGCACTACCTGTCCGATCGGTGGGACGCGGAGTTCATCAAGATGAACTGCGCCGCGATCAGCGACTCGCTGCTCGAATCGGAACTCTTCGGCCATGAGTCGGGTGCGTTCACCGGCGCCACGCGCAATCACCGTGGTCGTTTCGAGCGGGCCGACGGCGGCACACTGTTTCTCGACGAACTCGCGACGACGTCGAAGCTGGTGCAGGAAAAAATTCTGCGCGTCATCGAATACGGTGAATTCGAACGCGTCGGTGGCAACAAAACGATCCGTGTCAGCGTGCGCCTCGTGGCCGCCACCAATGAAGACCTGCCGGCGCTGGCCGACCGCGGCAGTTTCCGGCGCGACCTGCTCGACCGACTCGCCTTCGACGTGATCACGCTGCCGCCGCTGCGCGAGCGTCCCGAAGACATCGCACTGCTCGCCGAACACTTCGCAATCAATATGGCATCCGAACTCGGTCAGACGCTGTTCCCCGGCTTCACCGATCGCGCGCGCCGGAAGCTCCTCGACTACGACTGGCCCGGCAACGTTCGCGAATTGAAGAACGTCGTCGAGCGCTGTGTCTACCGCAACCCCGACCCACTCAAGGCCGTCGACGAGGTGACACTCGATCCGTTCGATTCGCCGTTTCGTCCGCGCACCGCGGCAGCCTCGCCCGCTACGCCCGCCGCCGCCAAACCGGTGGCGGCGCTCCCTTCGACGAACCTGCCGACCGACCTCAAGCAAACCGTCGCCGAATTCGAAATCGACCTGCTCAATCGCGCGCTGGAAGAAGCGCGCTTCAATCAACGCCGCGCAGCGGAACTGTTGGCGCTGACCTACCATCAGCTGCGCGGCTACCTGAAAAAATACAACCTGTTGAAGGGCAGTGACGACGCGGACGGCTGAGCTGCTGCTCGGCGCACTGCTGACGGCCGGCACCGTCGCGGCCGATTGCACGTCTGACGGCCACGACGTGCTCGCTCAGGTCCGTGCGCGCGGCACGTTGCGGGTCGCCCACACCAACGACTACCGGCCGTTCAGTTTTCTCGATGCGCAGCAGACGCCGACCGGCATCGATGCCGATCTGGCGCGCAGCCTCGCCCGGTCCCTCGACGTAACGGTCGAATGGGTGGATACAACATGGTCGAC
>Ga0209254_10001007_pt1 | contig 24926 bp, 19 predicted proteins | sample FrelakmetDIP11DI_FD_187148 | JGI IMG/M metagenome (GOLD analysis project Ga0209254, IMG submission 187148) | Freshwater lake sediment microbial communities from the University of Notre Dame, USA, for methane emissions studies - DIP11 DI (SPAdes)... | ecosystem: Environmental > Aquatic >...
GCGGTACACCTCGCCGCTCAAGCTCTTCGAGTACATGGCGATGGGCAAGCCCGTGGTCGCGTCGCACCTGCCGAGCCTCGCCGAGGTCCTGGTCGACCGACGCAATGCGATGCTCGTGCGGCCGGAGGATCCGCGAGCGCTTGCCAACGCAGTGCGGTCTCTGATCGACGATCCGGCGCTCTCTCGCGCTCTCGGCGCCGAGGCCAAGCAGCTCGCCCACGACCGATTCGGCTGGGTACAGCGTTCGTCGCGGCTCGCTGAATTCATCGCGGAGCAGCTTGCGCGCCCGCGGACCTGATCAACGGGAACATCGCGCCCTGGGAGGTGGCAATGAACGGGAGGCGCTCCACCGGCGGCGCCGATTTGCGTGGCTCTTTCTGAACGGTAAGAAAACACACAGCTCGATCATTTCACACGCCGCAGGGCGGGGCGCGTGCGCCCCTGCACCGGCACGACATTGCCATCGGCATAGAGCGCGACGTGGTTGCGCTGGTGCTCCTGCGCAACGTGGTGCACGTCGCGTGCACCGCTCGCTCGACGGCATCATTCCAGCGCAAAGGACGCGCGGCTCAGCAGCCACTCTCGCCGTGCTTGATTGTTATGCCTGGCGGCAGCATTGCCGTGGTTTGTTTCAGACCACACTCGCGGCCCTGAACGCGAATTGGTCACCCGCACGCTGCAGCCAACCGGCAACCAGCATGAGCAAGAACTGTAGCAGGGTCATGCAAGTAGCCATCTCCCCATCGATGTTGGCTACTGGATCTTCCTACATCAACCATCACCCGGTCAGATCGGGGTCCTAACTTGTGCAGCCGAGTTTCGGAACACTACGCCCTCTCGCGGCAGGTCAGCTGTTCCCATGCCGTGCGAAATCGGGCGACGTGGTGGTCATAAGAGAATCGCTGCGCGACATGAGCGGCGGCTTCACTCGACATTCGCTCTCTTTCAGCATCGTTCACCAGATAATGTTGCAGCAGATGCAGGCATTGGGCATCGTCTTTAAACACGGCGACGTGTTTGCCGGGCGTTACAAACTCCGCGAGGTCGCTGGACGGATCGGTCAGGAGCAAGGTGCCGCATGCCGGAACTTCGAGTACCCGCATGGTGAAACCGCTACGTTGTCTATCGCCCCAATTCGTGTAATTCAGAACGACTCGACTTTGCTGGTAAAGGCGGGTCAGTGCCTCGCCGTACAGCTGCGCCGCCACGACCATCTTGCGCAGTTTGGGTTGAAAGCGCCATCGCTTCTCCCACAGGCCGCCGGCAACGGCGATGTTGGGTGTCACCTCGTAGGCCGCTTCGAGAATCTTCTGGCGCGCGGCGCTCCATTTCCCGACAAAACTCAGGTCGTAGCGCCTATCTATGTCGCCCGCAGTGTGAAACACGTCGGTGTCCACGCCGTGGGGGAGATAGTCGACGCGTGAAAGCCCTGCTCCCTGGAAGCCAGCACACAGGCTCCGGTGCATACAGAAAAAATAATCCGCACGCCGCGCCTCGAACTCCGCTTGAGCGACGCGGTCGTCGCCTTCTATCCACCAGCTGAATACCGGCGCCATCGCCCGAAGCGCCGCGAAGGTTTGCTCCTGAATACCGAACAAGCCCCGCAGGGCAATGACGAGATCGGGCTGAAACGCCCGTGCGCTTTCCAGCAAGCACTTCTCGCGATAGTTTCTTTGCGCGTAGGGGTGATCGCAGAACAGCGAGCGTGTTTTCGGTAGTATGCGAAAGTTGTGCAATTGCTTGTTGATGACGTGAAACACCTTGTCCATCGGGTGGTTGGCGTGGGCGTCCGCGAGACAGGTTTCTATGCCCCGTCTGGCGAAGGCGTTCGCCAGATGTGCCATAATTGGCGGACGGCGCACGTAGTAGAGGAGGACCCGTTTGAGCGGTTTGGTCACGATGTTCTCGTCGATAGGCGGCGCACTGTCAGTGGGCTCGAGTTGTTGATTCTTCGGGCTTGGCCCTGCTAGCTACCAATCGCGCAGGGGGGTTCGCAACGGGAAGTCGGCGCCGTGTGCAAGCTGTTGAGACAAGCTCCCATACCCTATCCTTTGGTGGCTTTCGCCGCCTATCTGGCGTTCTCGCTTCAAGTCGGTTTTACCGGCTCCAAGAACCTGGCGGCTCTGCTCTGTCTTGCTATTGTCCTGTACTCGATCGCAAGACAACGACTGCCGCGCGAATACATCACCTCCGCGTTGTGGCTGTTTCCATCTTTTTTCATACTTTCCACCGTATACGCTGCGGCGATTGCGCCGGATTTCGGCGCCGCCGTACGCGAGCTCAAACGCCCGTACTGGATCGATGCCGGGCTGAACACCTTGGTCTTCAGCTTGCTATTGTTGCCTTATCGCTCCACCGAAATCGCTAAAGCTCTCCTTCTGGGGATAGGCATGGGGGCAATAGGCTGGATGACACCCAGCATCTATGTGCTGCTCCACGACCTTCATGACGGACGCCCTGTCCTGGTCACCAGTAGCCATTTCATGCTGGAAGAATATCGTTACTTACTCCTGTACGCGACTTTGCTCGCCGCGCTGTATTTCGCCCGCGGCGCCTGGCGCTATCTCTTGGGGCTCTTGCTTGCTTTCGTTGTTTTTGCCCTGTTTGCGAGCATGGCGCGCGCCGTATGGTTGGCTGCTTTGCTGGGCATGGGTCTGTTCCTGGCGGTATTCCGTTGCTGGCGCAGCGCCGTCTTGATCGGGGCGGGAGCGGTTGTCGCGCTCGCGCTGATCGCCGGTGTTCAACGCCAAGGGGACACGGTCCGTTTCAAGATTAGCCAAGGCGATAGCGGTAATCGCTACGGGAACGGAGCGACGGGTGTCGCGTGGCGGATTGCGTGGGCGGCGCCTGTCCGCGGCTATGGTGCAGGGAACTACTACGAGATCTACCGCCAGCGCCTCCCACAACACCCCGAGTGGGTCTTTCAGAAACCGGAAGATCCCCACAACTTCATTCTGAGTCACTGGTTGCGAGCCGGACTTCTTGGTTTGTTCAGCCTATGCGCTCTCCTGGTCAGCATGGTCTGGATGAATGTACGAACTTTCGTCCGCAGCAGTTGCCCTTGGGTGCGTGTGTCCAGCTTCACCTTGCTCGCCACCTTGTTCACAGTCTACGGCATCGCATTCCAGTTTCATATCGGGTTCGCCAACTGGTTGGGTTGGCTATTTGCCGCGAGCTTTGCCCTTTACCAAGCCGCGTCTCGCATGCCGCCGCTGATCGGATCCGCGCAAAGCGCCTGAAGCAGGCGCGGGTCGCGGTCCGGATGGTCGAGCTCTTGCCGAGGGCCGCTCGTACGGTCGCGTGAGGACGAGGCGGGGGCGATACGCTGTCTCGGAATCCGCGCCCAGGCGAAACCCGCGCGACGGCGAGGTCAACTCCCGCTCACCAGCCGCGGATAGGCGACGTCGTGCCCGATGCGACGCCATTGCGCCAGTTGGACTGCTTCAGCGGCATGCCGATGCCTCGTGAGAGCGGCGCGCCCAGGCGCGATCTATGATGATCGCAACGCCGGCATAGGCGAGCGCGGCCACCGCCAGTGTTGTCACCTGCATGGTCCGCGGACGGCCCTGCGCCCACAGGGCGGCCGCCGCGCAGGCGATCATCACCGAGTACTCAGCACGTGCCGTCCCTGCGTGGCCCCAGCCCATCTGCACCAGCCGCTGGTAGTAATGCGAGCGATGCGCGCGCCAGAAGCGTTCGCCGCGCAGTGTGCGCCGCGCGAGCGTGGCGGACGCGTCGACGATGAACGGCGAGAACACGAGGACAGGGAACCAGAAGGGCCACGCGCCATCGCGCCAACCTGCAAGGCCGAGCGCTGCGGCGAGAAACCCGAGCGGCACCGAGCCGACGTCGCCCATGAAGATCCGCGCCGGATGGAAATTGAACCAGAGAAATGCGAGCGCCGCCGCGGCGATGCAGCCGCTCGCTGTCGCGAGCGGCGCCTGTCCAACAAGACCTGCGCCTGCCGCGTATGTGCCGAAGCCGATTGCGGCCATCCCGCCGGCGAGGCCGTCCGAGCCGTCCATAAAGTTGTAGAGATTGGTCATCCACATCGTTGCGACGATGAGCGCGGCCGCCATGACCAACGACGACGTCACCACACTCGTTATCACGAATATCGCCGCAGCGAGCGCATGCGCTGCAAAGCGCGCACCGATAGGCAAGCCCTTGCGGTCGTCCATGAACGACACGACCGCGAGTGCGAGCGCGCAAGTTGCAAGAACCGGTTCCCAGCCGAGCGCGAAGAGACTCAACAATGCACCGGCGACAATGCCCACACCGCCGGTCCGCGGAACCGGCGCGGCGTGCAGGGATCGCTCGTTCGGCGTGTCGAGCGGCACCGCGAATCGCTCGGTGCCGAGCATCCAGCGGATCAGAGCGAAGCTGATCGCCGCCGACGCTAGGGGCAGGAGGATCGCGAGTCGAGCCGTCTCGGGCATAGTGGAAAACCAACAAAACCAATATTTTACCTGTTTGTTCGCAACGACGAACACCACGCCGCGGTGCTAAGGGCTCCCGGCGCTTGCCAGGGTCGTCGGGGACCAGCGCATCGGGTTAGACTGCGCGGCCCGCTGCGACCAACAATACGCGCGTCTCGCTCTCCCGCTCGGTCCTTTGCCCAATGAGTTCGCCGTCATTTCCCGAAAGCGAGGCTCGTCGCCCATGGCGCCGCGCCCTTGAAAGCGCAGTGGCTGTGGGAGCTGCGATTTACATCGCAGCGCGCTTCAGCGACAAAGGCGGGCTCATCAACGTCGGGTTTTACCTGGCGCTTGCTGCTTTCATCCTTCTGGCGGCTGCGACGCGTGGCCGGATCGTGGCCGAGCTTTGCAGTTCCCGCCTTGCGGCGTCCCTGACCGCCTACGCACTCGCGCTGGCTTATGCCGTACTCATTGCTCCGGATCCCGAAGCTTCCTGGCACGCATTGGTCCCCGCGCACGGTCGCGCGCTCGTGACAGCCCTGTTCGTCGGGTGTGCCGCATCGCGGGCCGAGAACGCTCGGTATCTGCTGCTCGCACTGGCAGGCGGTGCGGTGGGCGCGACGGTCGCGCAGTTCGTCGCCCACGTGGGGAATTGGCAAAAGACCGGAAGTTGGATTCCGGGGTACAGCGAGCCCGGATTCAGTGTGATCCGCCGGAGCGGCAACGCCCACGCGTTTCTTCTTTCCGCGATGATCGCGATGATTGTCGTCCTTTCCGGGTGGCGCAATGTGCTGCTGCTGGTGGTCATCGCGGGCGTCGAGACGCTCGCCCTCCTTGTCACCGGTTATCGAGGTGCGTGGTTAGGCGTTGCCGTCGCTGGTGCCCTGGCAGCTGCCGTAACTCGTCAATGGAAGGTCATTCTTGGCGGGACCACTCTCCTCGTCACTGCGGGCCTGGCCCTCATCGTGATGAGCCCTGGAAACGTCGTCAGCGAGCGGCTCGCGCAAGGATTCGATACAACCTTTCGGACCACGGGCACCTGGGGGCCCGCCATTGACTTGATCAAGGGGCGTCCGCTGACCGGATACGGATACGGCCAGGAGGTTTTCCGGAACATTTTCGACGCAGCCGCGCCAGTACACCCGGAGTGGAGCTTCCGGAGCTCGCTCGGTCCGCACAACATCTACCTCAGCGCCCTCTTCGCGGGCGGGCCGATCCTGCTTGGCGCCATGCTTTGGGTCTTCGCGGAAGTCGTGCTTTCGCTTGCTCGCGCTTACCGGTCGAGTGAGGCTGAGACAATCAAAGCGCTCGCGCTGGCGGCCGTCTCAGCCTTCGTGGCCGCGTACCTGGTGCAGGGCCTGTTCGAGGACTTGTTCTGGCCACCCTTCGGCATACTGGTTGGGATCGCGCTGGGCTTGCATGCATCAAGCCCGCCGGTCGCAGAAGGTCGCCCTTCAGGCGCCCTGACGCTTCGGGAGGCTGATCACTTCCGCTAACACGGGGGGTGTCCCGCCCCGATCCTGAAGGGGTGATTCGCTGGAGCGGTATTCGGGCACCCACCTACCGAGGTCTTGTCGAACGGCTTGGTCGTCCACCTGACGGTCCTGTCCGACCCACTCCACGATCTGGTCCAGGGACCGTTCGTCCGGCATCTGGGTCGCGCGTGCCACACGAAGCTTCGGGTGCGGCGTCGGGAGGGTCTGCTCGTGGTCGGCGAGCACCTCCTCGTAGAGCTTCTCCCCGGGACGAAGGCCGGTGAACACGATCTTAATCTCCTCCTCACTCAGTCCAGACAATCGGATCATGTCGCGCGCGAGGTCGACAATCTTCACCGGCTCACCCATGTCGAGCACGAAGATCTCGCCCCCGCGCCCCATCATCCCTGCCTGAAGCACCAGCTGAGCAGCTTCGGAGATCGACATGAAGAACCTCGTCATTTCCCGGTCCGTTACCGTGATCGGGCCGCCCTGCGCAATCTGATGCCGGAACTTCGGGACAACGCTGCCTGTGCTTCCCAGCACGTTGCCGAAGCGGACGGTGACGATCTTGATGGTCGAGCCGCGCCGGTATCCAAGGCAGATGAGTTCGGCGAGGCGTTTCGTCGCGCCCATCACGTTCGTGGGGTTGACCGCCTTGTCGGTCGAGACCAACACGAAGGCCTTGGCGCCCGATCTGTCGGCAGCGCGTAACGTCGCCAGCGTTCCGAGCGCGTTGTTGCGCACGGCTTGCCATGCGTTGAGCTGCTCCATGAGAGGCACGTGCTTGTAGGCGGCCGCATGGAACACGACATCGGGCTTGAAGCTCGTGAACACCTGCTCCAGTCGGCTCGCGTCCTTGACGTCCCCCGCCACGGGGATGAGTTGCCCCGCGCCGCCGAGCGCAGAAAGCTCGTCGTGAATCTGGTACAGGGCGTACTCGTTGAGCTCGAAGAGAACCAGCATTGCCGGGCGGTGCCGGATAATCTGCCGACATAGTTCCGAGCCGATCGAGCCACCGGCGCCAGTTACGAGCACACATTTCATGCCGAGGAATCTGGACAACCCGTCACTATCGAGTTGTATGGGATCGCGCCCGAGCAGATCCTCGAGTTCAACTTTCCGCAAGGACGAGGCACGCACCCTGCCGGATACGATGTCCTCATAGGAAGGGACGGTCAGGGTCGCTATTCCCGCCTGGTTGCAGAGCTCCACCGCGCGCCGCCTCACCCCATGCGGCTGCCCCGGCATTGCGACGATCGCCTGATCGATGTCGAGCGCTTCCGCGAGGGTGGACAGTTCATCGAGCCGGCCGACGACTTTGACGCCGTAGATCTCGCGACCCCGCTTCGATGCATCGTCGTCGAGCAGTCCGACAAACCGCCACTCCGGGCTCCGGCTGACCGCGCTCAGCAGGTTTGCCGCAGCTCGACCTGCGCCGAGGATGATCACCCGCTTGGTCTCGGACGAGTCCAACCGCGCGAAATGGCCTTCCTTCCAACTCCGGTACGCCAGCCGGGATCCGGCCATGAGGGCGGTGAGAAGCAGGGGATACATCACGATCACCGACCGCGGCACATCCGGACGTCGCGCGATATAGACGACCAAAACGATCGCCATCGCACCAGTGAGTGCCGAGAGCACGATGCGCCGCAAGTCGATCAGGCTGGCGTAGCGCCAGAGTCCCCGATACATCCTCGCGCGCGAGAAGACGGCTGCCTGGACCGGCACTACCCAGAGCAGGTTGATGGTCATTGCCTGACCGTAGGGCGCGGGCAGGTCGAAGTTGAAGCGAAGCAGGTAGGCGACGACCCAGGCCACCGCGGCAGCCGCGGCGTCGTACGCGAAGGCAACGCTGTTTCGCCAGTTCGAGCGGCTACTCATGCGCTGGGGTGTACTTGGTTCGGCGGTACGCCCGGGCGAACCGCGGCCGGTCGGATCGAAGCGCGGCACCCGGCTTTGCAGGCAGGGTGCACTCGGGACTCGGACACGAAGTTTACTCGCTTGCCTGGAACGGGGCGGGGGACTGGTGGGCTGCCGTGCATCGTTGCGCCAGGGCAATGCTTCTGCGGCAGCCGGCCCGCTCGGATCGTCGTCGATCTCGCTGCAGGCCGGCCGGGGCCTCAACGGGGCGATGCTAAAATGGTGCCAGCCAGCAGGGCCGCTGACAGCTCGTCGGCAATCTCCGCTCCCTGGCCCCGCGGACGCTCACAAGACACAATTGAAAGCATTCTTGGCATCGAGCTGGCTTCGCTGGCTGCGATGGTCGTCTGCATCGGTCAATCGTCGAATTTTCGCGGCGTCGGCCCTCATTGGGGCACTGGGTACGCTCGCGACGGTCGCCGCGTTCCTGAAAGAACTGGTGGTCGCCCGGCAATTCGGACGCGGCGACGAGATCGACGCTTTCCTTATCGCATTTCTCTTGCCCGCCTTCGCGATCAACGTGGTGGGCTCGTCGCTCAGCGCGTCGCTGGTGCCTGCGGTGGTCCAGGTGTCGACGCGGCAGGGCGCGCAGGCCGGCGCGCGCCTGTTCTCGAGTGCAGTCGTGAGCGGTGCAGCAATGCTGGTGGCGGTTTCCGTGCTCTTGGCGGCAGCGTTTCCGCTGTTGTTGCCAGCTTTTGCATCGAACTTCGCGCCCGGCAAGCGGGCGCTGACACTCGCGCTATTCTATGCACTGCTACCCGTGGTGACAATCAATGGCATCGCGACGATCTGGTCGGGCATGCTGAACGCGGGCCACCGGTTTGCTGCGGCCGCAGCTGCGCCCTTGCTCGTTCCCGTTGTGACGGTCCTTTTCCTGCTCCTTTTCGCCCGCGCATGGGGCGTGTACGCGCTCGTTGCGGGCACGGTGACGGGCATGCTGGCGCAATGCGGACTGCTCGCCATGGCACTGCGGCGGCGCGGCCTTCCCATCGTGCCACGCTGGCACGGGCTCGACGCGAACCTGCGGCAGGTGATTGGACAGTACCTGCCGATGGTCGCCGGGGCCGCACTGATGAGCAGCACCGCGCTTGTCGATCTGGCGATGGCGGCCATGCTCGACCGCGGCAGCGTGGCGGCGTTGGGCTACGGTGGCAAGCTCGCGGCGGCGGCGGTCGGCATCGGCTCCCAGGCTCTGGGAACCGCGGTCCTCCCGCACTTTTCGCAGATGGTCGCCAACGGCGACAAGCGCGGGTTGCGGCATACGCTCGTGACTTGGAGCCGGGTCGTGCTTGCCACAGCGGCGTTGGCGACGCTGCTTCTGGTGGCACTGTCCGAGCCCATCACGCGCCTGCTGTTCGAGCGCGGCGCGTTTACGGCCGACGACACGCGCATGGTGGCGCCCGTGCAGTCGATGTACCTGCTGCAAGTCCCCTTCTATCTCGCCGGGATTCTGTTCGTGCGCGTGATCTCGGCGTTGCAGCGAAATACTGTCCTGATGTGCGGCGCGGTGATCAGTCTTGCGGTCAATGTCGTCATGAACCTGGTCTTGATGAGGTACCTCGGGGTTGCCGGTATCGCGTTGTCGACATCCATCGTCTATTTGCTCTCATTGATCTATCTCGGCTGGAATGCGCGCCAATGCCTGAAGTAACCTCCAATCGGACGGACAAGGCCGGGAAGAGCCACTGGGACAGCGCATGGCTTCAGGCGCCTTTGCCGCCTTCGATCGACCCCTCAGCGCCTGGCCTTAACAACTACACCAATCGCGCGTTCCACGAATACCTTTGCCACGCCTTCTCCGGGATGGCCACGCGCGGCAAGAAGCTTCTTGAGGTCGGGTGCGGCAATTCCGTGCTGCTGCCGTACTTGGCGCGGCAGTTCGGGTTCCAGGTGCATGGGCTGGACTACTCCGACCTCGGCTGCGCCAAGGCGCGCCAAATTCTCGAGCGCGAAGGCGTCGACGGTGAGATCCATTGCGAGGACTTCTTCTCGCCCTCGACGGCGCTCATCGGGCGCTTCGATGTCGTGTTTTCGTGGGGCGTTGCCGAACACTTCGAGAGCACGACCGCGTGCCTGTCCGCATTCGCGCGGTTCCTTCGACCGGGCGGAACGATGATGACGATCGTCCCGAACCTGGTGGGCCTTGTCGGCCATCTGCAAGAAGCGCTCGATCGTGCGGTCTATGCTATCCATGTGCCGCTCGACCGCGAGGCGTTGGGCGAGGCCCATCGGCAGGCGGGATTGCAACCGCTGTCGTGCGACTACGTGATGCTGTTCAACCTCAACGTCGTCAACCTCGAAGGCAAACGCGGGTGCCGCTGGTACCCGGCGGCTGTGAGACTCCGGTCGTGGGTTTCAAAGGGTGTATGGATGCTCGAATCGGCTCTGCCCTTCGGCCACCCGAATCGCTTCACCTCGCCACTGGTGGCCTGCATCGCCGCGAAAGCTACCGGGGAGCCCGAGACGAGATGCGCGTGACGCTGGTTATCGGATCGCTCGGCGCGGGCGGGGCAGAGCGTGTGATATCAATAATGGCCAACTGGTGGGCGACCCACGGGCATCACGTCACGCTGGTCACGCTCGATGCTCCGGGTCAGGAGTTCTTCAGGCTCGACGCGCGCATAGCGCGCGTCGGGCTCGGGTTGATGAAGGATTCCGGTGGGACATGGGAGGCGCTGCAGAACAACGCCGCACGCATACGCGCGCTTGGCGCGGTCATCGCTGCCAGCCAGTCCGATGCCGTGATCAGCTTCACCGACACGGTGAACGTCCTCACGCTGCTGGCCACGGCGCGGCTCGGTGTGCCGGTGATCGTTTCCGAGCGGGTCGACCCTCGACGCCACGGCATTGGCACCGCATGGTCGAAGCTGCGCCAATGGACCTATGCGCGCGCGAGCGCGGTGGTCGTACAGTCAGAGGGGGTTGCTGACTGGATGCGGCGAACCATGCGACTCGACCGTTGCGAGGTCATTCCGAATCCTGTGCCGCCCTTGGATGAGCAATGCGACTCCGTGGTGGGGCCGCCGTCTGGCTTGGCGCGGACGGAACACGATGGTCGCGTCGCGATGGCGATGGGTCGTCTCGTGGAGCAGAAGGGATTCGACCTGCTGCTTCAGGCATTCTCCCGGGTTGCCGCCGGCAATCCGGCGTGGCGCCTGGTCATCGTTGGCGACGGTCCCGCTCGTTCGCCGCTTTGCGCGCTCGCGGCCGAACTCGGCGTGTCCGATCGCGTCTCTTTCGCCGGTCGTGTCCACAATCCGCAGGCATGGCTGCACATCGCCGACCTGTTCGTGCTGTCATCGCGGTACGAAGGGTTTCCGAACGCCCTGCTCGAGGCGATGGCCTGCGGCGTGGCTTGCGTCAGCTTCGATTGCCAAAGTGGGCCCGCCGACATCATCCGCCCGGAGATCAACGGTCTGCTCGTCCCGCCGGAAGACATCTCGGCGTTGGCCAATGCCCTCGATCGCCTGATGAAATCGGACGCCGAGCGCAGTCGCCTCGCTTCGCGAGCCCAAGATGTTCTCGAGCGCTTCGGGGTCGACCGCGTGATGGGGGCGTGGGACGAGTTGATTGCGACCTCGGCCAGACGTGCCGGTACGGGACGGCCCGTGGCCCTGACGTAGGTCGCTGGCCGCGTGGCGATCAAGATCCTGTTCCTGGCGCGTTCACTGGGCTATGGCGGCGCCGAGCGGCAGTTGGTCGAACTCGCCCGCGGACTTCAGGTCCGCGGGCATGAGGTCGCGGTCGCGGTGTTCTATTCCGGGCAGCCGCTCGAAACCGAGCTGCGGGCCTCCGGTGTTCGCCTGCACGACCTCGCGAAAAAAGGGCGCTGGGACCTGACGGGATTCCTCGCACGCTTCTGGCGCCTGCTGCGCAGCGAGCGCCCGGACGTCCTGCATGGCTACCTGACGGTGCCGAACCTGCTGGTCGCACTCGCCCGCCCCGCACTTCCGCTAGCCGCGGTCGTCTGGGGCATCAGGGCCTCGAACATGGACATGGACCGGTACGATCGACTGTCGCGGCTGACCGAGCATGCGACCCGTCGCCTGCGGAGAGGCGCCGATCTGATCATTGTGAATTCGCAGGCCGGACTGACCCACTGCGTCGCGAGGGGATACCCCGCATCGACAATGATCGTGATCGACAACGGCGTTGACACTGAGCGCTTCGCGCCCGACCCGAGCCTGCGGGACGCAGTCCGAGCGCAATGGCATGTCCGCCCGGGCGAACGACTGGTCGGCCTGGTGGGCCGGCTCGATCCGATGAAAGGTCACCCGACGTTCCTGTCCGCCGCTTCGAATCTCGCGCGGCAGTGCCCGGACGTGAGGTTTGTCTGCGTCGGCGACGGCCCAGAGCATTATGCGTCGCAGCTACGCCAGAAGAGCGTCGATCTGGGGCTCGGATCGCGAATCGACTGGCGTAGTGCAACTCCGCATCCGGCGCGGGTCTACAACGCGCTCGATGTGCTCTGCTCAGCGTCGGTCTTTGGCGAAGGGTTTCCCAACGTCATCGCCGAGGCAATGGCCTGCGCGGTGCCCTGCGTCGCCACCGATGTTGGCGACTCGGCGCGGATTGTCGGGTCTTTCGGCCGCACCGTGAAGCCCGGTGATCCGCACGCTCTGGGCGCGGCAATCGCCGGCTTGCTGCGCGATTTGGAGACCGGGGAGGTGAACCCCGCAGCGGTGCGTGCACACATCGTCGAGAGCTTCTCGATCGAACGGCTGGTGGCGCGCACCGAGGATGCCTTGGTACGGGCGCTGGCCCGCCGCAGGGCCGGAACTGGTACCAAGGGGGGGGCTGCATGAGGCTCGGGTACGGAGCGCTCCTGGCCGTCGCCGCGACCGCCGCGTTCTTTTCAAACGTGTCGCTGTACCTGTTTGAGAGCAAGCTGACCGAGGTCCCGCCGCTCTGGTGGATGGGGGCGGTTGCGGTGCTGGCATTGCCACTCGCAGTCCCGTACGGACACAGCCTTCTCGTGCCAACCGCCGGGATAATCTGGTGGGCGCTTGGTTACCTTCTAGTGTCGTTGTGTTGGTTCGCTTTCTTTCCGACGACTGCTGATGGCGTGCAGGAAATGCGCAACCGGCTGCTGTCGGTTGGGCTCATCGCCCTGATGTGGCTGATCGTCCAACAAAGAGGGGCGCTCGCTGCCGCGCGCTGGACCATCCTTGGCGGAACGCTGTTCGCGGCGGGCATGAATCTCTTTGAGTTCGTCTTTCCTGGAACGTACAGCACGACGATTGGGCGGGCGGCTGGCCTTTACATGAACCCGAACGTCAGCGGCGCGGCTCTTGTGCTCGGGATGCTGGTGTCGGCGGACTTGCTGCGGCCCTGGTGGCGGATCGTGCTTGTCGCCATCGTGGGTCTGGCAGTGATGGCGACCTTCTCGCGCGCTGCGATCGCAGCCTGGCTCCTGGTCTCACTCACGCTCATGGCTGCGCCACTGAGGGCGATGGGCGCCATCCGGGCGCTGGCGACTGTGGCAGCGGCCGTGGCGGCGACGGGTGTCGCGCTCGGCTACGTGTTCGAAGAAGAGGACGCTGCTCGGACTGCACTGCGGGCGCAGGTCCTGGTCGACCGCCTCGGCGTCATCTCGGGCGGCGAGAAGGCAGACCTAAGCGCCAACGAGCGCCGCGATCTGGTCGAGGCGGCGCTCGAAAGCGTGGCCGGGCACCCGTGGGCTGGCTCGGGACTCGGTGCCAACAAGTTCTCGAGCCGCGAAAGCGGATCGCACAACCTGTATCTCGACCACGCGGCTCAGCACGGCATCGCCGGAGTCTTGCTGCTGCCCGCGCTCGCGCTTGCGCTGGTTGCCGGCACTCGCGGCTCCGCGCGGGCAAACGCAATGCGTGTGGCTTTCTTCCTTCTGCTGTGGGCGCTCTTCAGCCACAACGTTCTCGAGGAATTCTATTTGCTCACCGCGCTCGTCATTCAAGCGGCGGTCTTTCGCGAGAGCGCGGTCCGACGACCCCCAGAGGTCCGACCGTGAGTACGGTGGTCCACGCCATCACCGGGCTCGGGACCGGTGGGGCGGAGATGATGCTCTACAAGCTCGTTCGCAGCATCGATCAAGAACAGTTCCGAACCGTCGTCGTGTCGTTGATCGACAAGGGCAAGATCGGCAACCGGATCGAGGCGCTTGGGGTGTCGGTTCACGCGCTGGGCTTGTCTCGCGGCACCTCGCCAATCCGGGCCTTGTGGGTATTCGCCCGACTGATCTCCGAGCTGCGTCCCGCTCTCGTTCAGGGCTGGATGTACCACGCCAACCTGGCGTCGTCCATGGCCACGGCCATTTCACGCACCCGCCCCCCGGTCGTCTGGAATGTGCGGGCGTCACTTGACGGGCTGGACCGGGAGAAGCGTTCGACTGCAGCCGTCATACGTCTCGGCGCGCTGGTGTCGCGCTCGACGGCCGGCATCGTGTACAACTCGCGCGTGAGCGCGCGGCAGCACGAAAGCCTCGGCTTTCTCCCGAGCCGTTCCGAGGTGATTCCCAATGGGTTCGACTGCACGGAGTTCCGGCCCGATTCCGAGGCGAGGCGATCGCTGCGGGCCGCGCTGGGTGTTCCCGAGAACGCCCTCCTGGTTGGCTGCATCGGACGCTTTCATCCGATGAAGGACCACGCAGGCTTTCTCGAGGCCGCTCGCCTCGCGCTGCACGCCGACAGGCGCCTGCATTTCGTGCTCGCTGGCACGGGGATCACAATCGCCAACCCCGAGATCGCGCGATCAATCGAGCTTCACAAGCTCGCCGGTTGGGTACATCTTCTCGGGGAGCGGGACGATATTGCCCGGATCACCGCCGGTTTCGATATCGCTTGCTCCGCTTCCGCTTGGGGGGAAGGATTCCCGAATGTGCTCGGCGAGGCCATGGCCTGCGCCGTGCCGTGCGTGTTCACGGATACCGGGGACTCAGGGTGGGTCGTCGGCGACTGCGGCCGGCAGGTCCCCACACGGGCGCCCCGGGCGATGGCCGATGCGATCCTGTCGCTAGCCGCTCTCGATGCCGCGGAACGGCAAGCCATCGGCGCGTCTGGCCGCGCGCGCATTCAACGCCATTTCTCGCTCGAGGCGGTGGCCCGCCAGTACGCGAACTACTATCGGCGCGTTTCTCAGCGACAAGACTGACATGTGCGGCATCACCGGATTCCTTGGCTTCCCCGCGGCGGCGTCTGCCGAGCATGTGCTACGTGCCATGGCAAAGGCGATCGCGCACCGCGGTCCCGACGACGAAGGGGTCTGGCTGGATCCCGAAAACGAAATCGCGCTCGGCCATCGACGGCTCTCGATCCTCGACCTATCTCCCCAGGGCCATCAGCCGATGACGTCGGTCGATGGCCGGCATGTCATCGTCTACAACGGCGAGATTTACAACTTTGGCGACGTTCGTGCCGAACTTGAGGCCGCGGGCACGGCGCCGTCGTGGCGGGGGCATTCCGACACAGAGGTGATCCTCGCGGCAGTCAGCGCCTGGGGCGTTGATCAGGCGCTGCGCAAGTTCACCGGGATGTTCGCGATCGCGCTTTGGGATCGCCAGGAACAGGTGCTCCTGCTCGCGCGGGACCGCCTGGGTGAAAAGCCACTCTACTACGGCTGGTGCGAGGGTCGTTTCTTCTTCGCCTCCGAGTTGAAAGCGTTGCGGCGGTGGCCCGGCTGGCAGGCCAAGATCGACCGTGACGCCGTCGCTCTGCTGATGAGGCACAATTACGTGCCCGGCCCGCAATCGATCTACGAACGCGTTTACAAGCTGACTCCGGGCACGGTCGCGCGGGTCACGCTCCGCGACGCGCGCAGCGGCCCGGGGTTCGACCCGTCAGCGCCGCTGCCAACGACCGCGTATTGGTCGTTCCGCGAGGTCGTCGAGTCGGCGAGCCGCAATCGATTCACGGGCAGCGAGGCCGACGCGGCGTCGGAACTCGATTCCCTGCTGCGCGCATCAATCGGACGCCAGATGGTCGCCGACGTGCCCCTGGGGGCGTTCCTGTCCGGAGGCATCGACTCGTCCGTGGTGGTCGCGCTCATGCAAGCCCAGAGCTCGAGGCCCGTGCGGACGTTCACGATCGGATTCGAAGAGGAGTCCTACAACGAGGCCAGGCATGCGAAGGCCGTGGCCCAGCATCTGGGCACCGACCACACCGAGCTTTACGTTACGCCAGGCCAGGCGATGGCCGTCATCCCGAGGTTGCCCGCGCTCTACGACGAACCCTTCTGCGACTCGTCGCAGATCCCGACCTTCCTGGTGGCCCAGGTGGCACGGGAGCACGTCACGGTGAGCCTGTCGGGCGATGCTGGCGACGAGCTGTTCGGTGGTTACAACCGCTATTTCTGGGGCCGGAACATCTGGAGGCGTGTGGGGTGGATGCCGCGAACGTTGCGGAAGGCCGCCGCGCGCGCTCTCACGGGACTTTCACCTGCGCGATGGGAATCGCTGTTCAAAAAGCTCGGCCCCCTGCTGCCCGGCGCGGTCCTGCAGCGCAATCCGGGCGACAAGCTGCACAAGCTCGCCGAGATTCTCGGCGCGGACACCTCCGAGGATTTCTATAGAGGCCTGGTCTCGCACTGGAAAAACCCCGAAGCGCTCGTTCTCGGAAGCCGGGAGCCAAGAACCGTGCTCAGTGCGCCCGAGACCTGGGCCGGCTTGACCGACTTCACCGAACGGATGATGTACCTCGATACGCTGAGCTACCTTCCCGACGATATTTTAGTCAAGGTCGACCGCGCGGCGATGGGCGTCAGCCTCGAGACACGCGCGCCGATGCTGGATCATGCCGTGCTCGAGTTCGCGTGGCGGCTCCCGCTTGCGATGAAAGTGCGAGGCGGCGAGGGCAAGTGGCTGCTGCGGCAGCTCCTCTACCGCTACGTCCCAAGGGCGTTGATCGAACGTCCCAAGATGGGCTTCGGCGTGCCGATCGACACGTGGCTGCGCGGGCCGATGCGAGACTGGGCGGAGGCCCTGCTCGACGAGGGTCGGCTGAGGCGTGAGGGCTGGTTCGATCCCCGTCCCATCCGCCAGGCATGGGCCGAGCACCTCTCAGGCCGCCGCAACTGGCAGTACCACCTCTGGGACGTACTGATGTTTCAGGCGTGGCACGAGCAGCAAGGGTGTACCGGGACGACGAGGTCGCCATGAGCGTCCCAGGCGGGTTCCGTGGCAGGCCAACGTCGTGGGCAAGATCGTGTCGTCGCGGTCGCCGGTCGACTACCCACTGTGGCAAGAGGCCGGGCTATTAAAGCATGGCGAAATGCAGCGGCCGAAGTACGCATTCGGGGTATTTCGGCGTCACTGGAATCAGGCCTGCCCGGTCGCGGCGCCTGTCGTGCTGAAGTTGGGCCCGGGCGACACGGTTCTTGTGCCAGGACTCGCATGAGCGAAATCCTGTCGCTGTTCGTTCAGACGGGCTTCCAGGCGAGGGTCCTTCGAGCGGACGCGTTCGAACGCCTGCCCACGCCGAGACAGCCAATGTCGAGAGAGTTTGCAGAGTGGCCCGGAAGCGAGCTGCTCGTCACCGGCTTCGACGTAGTGCTCAGGCCCGCATGAACTCGCCGCGACGCATACTCTACGTCGTCAACGACGCCGCCTTCTTCCTGTCGCACCGGCTTCCGATTGCCGCGGCAGCCCGAGCCGCCGGCTTCGACGTGCATGTGGCGACGCCCGAGGGCGAAGCCGCCCGCGGGATACCGCGCCTCGGGTTCGCCTTCCATGCCCTCGACATGACCCGTAGCGGCATGCACCCGATGGCTGAGGCCCGCACAATACTAGGCCTGATTCGACTGTACCGTTCACTCGCGCCGGACCTCGTGCATCACGTGGCGCTCAAGGCGGTGCTCTACGGCGGGATCGCGGCGCGCCTGACCAAAGTGCCGGCGGCGGTCAGCGTATTGACCGGCCTGGGCCATACTTTTGTCGCGAACGGCTGGAGAGCGCGCGTGCTTCGCCGCCTCGTCTCTGGCACCTTCCGGTTCGCGCTGGGGCATCCCAACGAGGTAGTCATCTTCCAGAACCCCGACGACCAGCGCGCGATGCTGGAGATGGGCGCCATTAGTTCCGAAGGAGCCGTGCTAATCCGTGGTTCCGGCGTTGACATGAGGGAGTTTTCCCCGACGCCGGAGCCGGACGAGCCCGTTTTGACGGTGCTCGCCTCGCGCATGCTGTGGAGCAAGGGCATCGGGGAGTTCGTCGAGGCGGCCCGGCGGCTGCGGCGGGCCGGCGTGCGGGCGCGCTTTGCCTTGGTCGGCGATATCGATCCGGACAATCCCGCAGCCGTGCCGGCGGCCCAGCTGGCCGAATGGAATGACACGGGGGTCGTCGAGTGGTGGGGGCGGCGCGACGACATGCCGACCGTCTTTGCGCAATGCCATGTGATGTGCCTGCCGTCATATTACGGAGAGGGAGTTCCGAAAGCACTGATCGAGGCGGCTGCGTGCGCGCGGCCGATCGTTACCACCGATGCGCCTGGGTGCCGTGAGGTTGTGCGCGACGGCGACAATGGCTTGCTTGTGCCGATACGGGATGTCGAGGCGCTCGCCGCCGCGCTGCGCCGACTCATTGAATCGCGCGAGCTTCGGACCCGCATGGGGCATCGCTCGCGCGAGATCGCGGTGGCCGAGTTCTCGGTCGAGCACGTCGTCCGCGCAACGCTGGCCGTGTACGAGCGGCTGCTTTCCCGCAAGCACGAATCGTGAAGGAAGGGGCATGAACGATCCGACGCACCCGTCTCTGGTGCCAGCCTCAGGCTATCTGAACCTTCTGCGCTTCTGGAACATCACCCGCCGGTACTGGGTCTGGGTGCTCGCGTGTGTGGCGACGGCAGCGGGGGCGGCAGCCATTTACACCTGGCTGCTGCCGTTCACCTGGGAGGCCACCGGCGTCGTGCAAGTCGGCGCAGTCGGACAGAGTGGCGCCGGCCAACTCGGCCAACTCGTCGAGTCCCCGGCGCGCGCCATCGAACGCACGAAGATGCGCGGCTTCCAGAACGACGTGCTGGCGACCCTGAAGACACCGAATGACGATCTCAAGCCGATCGGCGAGCTGTTCCGGGGCTCGATCAAGGTGAAGCAGCTGCAGAACACCGACTTCCTTGAGATCAGGTTACGCGCCTACTCGCCCGACGAAGCGAAACGCTGGCTCGAAGCGACGGTAAAGCAGCTCGATATCGCCCACCAACGGCTCGCGGCACCGTCCATCGAGCGACTCCGAAAGCAGCTGGAGGAGGTCGACCAGAACCTGCGGAGGGCACGAAAGACGCGCGACGGACTGCAGGAGTCGGTGTCGCGGAGGAGTTTGGGGCCGGGCGAGCGCTTTGCGGAGAGCGTCTACAATGCAAACCTCCTGGTCCAGACAAACGGCGAAGTCCGCGCCCTCGAGGCTGAGCGGGCGATGATGCTGGAGCAACTGAGTCCGACGAGGACCTATCCAACGGCGCTAGTCGAGAGGATTTACGTGAGTGAGCGGCCTGTCTCCCCAAGAACGGGACTGATCGTCGCCCTGGCAACCCTCGTGGGGCTGCTGGCCGGCATCTTTATCGCGTATTTCCTGGACGGGCGCGATGCCGCGCGCGGCATCGCGTCTACGCGGGGTTAACGCCCTGTGCCGCATCGCCACCGCGCCGCCGTGAGAGCGCAAGCCCCTCAAGGGCGGTGGAGCCGCCGATACACACTTCTACAGATAGGCTTCAACACAGCGCCGAAAGTTGCGACGCTACCGCGCAAGGTAATGTTCCTGCCTCGCGCGCACCCTCTCCCTGTACCAGGCTGCAGCCCTTGCGAAACCCACCGCGCGCGGTATTGGCGCCGTCCACCCGAGCGTGCGCGAGAGTTTGCCCGCATCGACTACCAGGTCCCCAACCAATCGCTCGACCGCGGGCCCGCGGCCTGTTCGTGATGCCAAGGCCCGCAGAACCCGGACGGGGCAGGGAAACAGGCGCGCCGGCACGTGGAGAGCCGCTGCAATCTCGCGTATCAGATCGGGCGTCGAAATCGGGACCGGGTCGGCGACCACGAAAGTCTCGCCTGCCGCGCGCGGGTCATCGAGGCAGCAAGTGAGCGCGTCCACCAGATTGCGAACGCCGAGCAGGCTGCGGCGGTTATTCACACTCGCCAGTGGCAACGGAAGGCCGCGGGCGACCGCATCGATCAGGCGCAGGAAGTTCGCTTTTACACCCGGGCCGTACACGAGTGGCGGCCGAAGAATCGCAACCTCGATGCCTGTGTCCGCCGCGATCCGGTTCAGGGCTTGTTCCGCTTCCCACTTGCTGATTGCGTACGCGTCTTGAGGACGGGGCGGATCGGCTTCCGTCAATTCATGATCGGCTGATTGCTCCCCGAAGACCTTCGCGGTGCTCAAAAAGACGAAGCGTCGCACGCCCGAACGCGCCGCCGCGAGAGCAAGGCGTTCCGTACCGGCCACGTTGACCGCGCGGTATGCTTCGAGACTCGGGCCGCTCTCCATATGCACCAGCGCAGCGAGATGGGCCACGCGGTCGATGCCGGCAAGAAGCGCGGGCCAGTCGGCCGCGCCTTCGATCGACGCGTGGACGATCTCCAGCCGCCCGGACGAGGCCGTCGCTAGCTCTTCGAGTTGGACGTTGGGCGAGCGAACCACCGCTCGCAACGAACCGCCGAGTTCAAGAAGCAACTCGCACAGCGGCAGTCCAACGAAACCTCCCGCCCCCGTAACCAGTATTCGTGCGCTCACGCCTCGCGGCTCAGCAGCTTACGATACAGCGCCAGATGTCCCTCAACCATTCCTTCGACGGTGAACTCGGTGCGCGCTCGCAAGCGCCCAGCTTCACCCAATCGCTGCGCGAGACCAGGATCGCGGGCAAGGCAGTCTATTGCTCCTGCGAGCGCCGCCGAATCGCGCGGGGGCACGACCAGCCCCGTCTCGCCGTGTCGGTTGGCGAAACTCACCGCGTTCCCGAGTTCGCAGCAGATGACCGGCTTTCCACATGCCATCGCCTCCAGCTGCACGAGTCCGAAAGCCTCGCTGCGTTCGATGGAGGGCATGCAGAAAATGTCGCATGCATGGTAGTACGCGGGCAGCTCCGCTTCTGACAATCGGCCCAACGCGATGACGCGATCTTCCAGACCCAAGCGGCGCGCCTCGCTCACGTTCCTTGCGTAAAGGGGGCCGCTGCCGCCGAGCAGGACATACGCGTCCACCAGTCTTGCGGCGCGAACGAGATACTCGAAGCCCTTGTAGTAGACATGGCGGCCGAGTGCGAACACGATCGGCTTGCCGGCGTAACGGCTGCGGATCGTTTCCACGCGGGCATCGATTGCCGGCGTCTTGTCGAACGGTCGGTAGTCGATCCCATAGGGGATGACGTGCAGCTTGCCGCAGTCTTCGACTGCGCGGAGCTGGGTCGAGCTCTCGATATGGCGGTGAGTCGCCACGACGATCGCGTCTGCGCGTCGCACCAAGCGGTCGAGCCAGGGTTGATACAGCGTCATCAATTGGCGTTGACGGATGATGTCGCTGTGCCAGCTGATCACGATCTTCGCATCGGCGGGAAGGAGCAGGGCCGCGAGGTGGGAGAGCGGATCGGGAAAATGCAAATGCGCGATCTGGTATCCGTTTTCCTTCCACAAGCGCCGTGCCATCGTGACGAGTGAGGGCGATATCGGCACAGACGCGAGCAGCCCCCACGAAGGGGCTCGATACACGCGATAACCGTCCTTGAACTCGACCGGCGCGGTTCGATGGGCGTCCTGCGCCACCAGATTGTCCACCTGAACGAACGGTGCGAGCCCCTTCAGCAGCAGCCGCACGTGGCGCTCCAGCCCGCCGAAATACGGTGAGTCGAAACGGCCGAAGTGAAGAACTCTCGGAAAGTCTGCTCGTTCGCGACCCTCGTCACTCCGCGGTGCGCCCTCCAACTTCGGTGCGACCTCAGTGCGCGCCCGGAAACTGGCGGCGTTCGCGACCCGCAGTTCGCTCGTCACGTCAGCCACCCACGGCGTCGCGATAGGTGGAAACCGTGGCCTCGGCGCATCGGCCCCAAGTGAAGTCTTGCGCCCGGGCGACGCCGAGCTGCGACCGCCGCGCGCGCTCCACCGGGTCGTCGAGGAGTGACTCGATCGCTGCCGCGAGCTCCTCAACATCTTCGGCGTCGACTGCAACGCCCGCATCACCGATGACCTCTGGCAGCGAGGCACGATTGCTCGCGATCACGGGAACGCCACTCGCCATGGCCTCCAGCGGCGGCAGGCCGAAGCCCTCGTAAAGCGAAGGAAAGAGGAACAGCGCGGCACCGGCGAGCAGCGAAAAGAGATCGTCATCCGGCACGAAGCCAAGGTACTTCACCCGCCCGTGTGCGACGAGTCGCTCGAGTTCGGTTTCCACTGCCCTGATGTGCCAACCCTTCATTCCTGCGATCACCAAGACAAACTCGTCCGTGCATCGCCTGGGGAGGAGAGCGTATGCATCAAGGACGGCCGCGAGATTCTTTCTGGGCTCGATTGTTCCCAGGGAGAGAATGTAGCGACCGTGATCCAGCCCCAGGGGGCGCAGCACATGCGCCGTCTCCTCTGCCGAGCGCGGATGGAAACATGCATCAACACCCTCCGCGATGGCGCGCACCCTTTCGGGTCTGACGGCATAGAAGTCCATAACTTCGTCGCGAACGAAGCGCGACGGCGTGATCAGAAACGTGGATCGGTCGATGACCCCGGGCATGACCCTGCACATCAACTCGACCCGCGCGGCGGGATGCAGATTCGGATGCTTGACGTACGAGAGGTCATGGATCGTCGTGACGGTGGGGCCGGCGAAGTCGAACGCGAGAAAGCTTGGATCATGATAGACGTCGGCGGCGAGGCGACGGACACCATCGGTAAAGCGCTGTTGCATCATGGAGCGAATCACGCGCTGCGACCTCGGCACCAAGCGCCGGATCAGACGTTTCGCCGTGCCGACCCCGCGCGGCGGGACCGGGACCGCCGCGCTGCTCCAGTGCGACCCGTAGAAGTAGTGCGGTTCGACATCGTCCCTCGCTTCCAGCGCTGCGGCAAGCGCGCGACAGTAGCGTGCAATGCCCCCGGCCTGGTGGATGAGCGCCGTCGCGTTAAGGGCGAGGCGCAGCAACTGACATCTTTCGCAATCTGAATTCGGGCCTTCGGCCCCGCAGCCCTGTACAGGGCACTCGTTATTGTAACTCCTTGCTTCGCAAACAGCTCTCAAACAGCACCCGACGCTACTTCCCGACGCACTTCCCGACACCCCCTTCCGAGCAAGACTCGGCTCTGGCGCTGCCGCGGCGAGCTTGCCCACAGTGCTCGCGCCGAAACCTCGACACTAACCCGCCTCGTTGACGCGACGGCGGCGCCTGATGCCGACGTCGGCGGTAGAGGCGTTTGAGCTATATCAAGCGGTGCTCTCTCTTCGAGGGCAAGCTGGAAACGCGAAAAGACTCGCAGCGATCGCCCGATCGACTGTCGGGCGGGTTCCTTTGCTCGCTGTGGGGCTTGCACTCTTCTCAGGGAGACGCACCATGGCAACTCTTCAGTTCGGAAACACATCGGCCGACATGCGGCTGGTGAACGACTTCTACGGCATTCCCGCGCTGCGCGACTTTGCTGTCTACCTCTTGAACTTCGTCTCCGAGCGCGAGGAGATCATCAAGCAAACGCCGACGGAGATCGTTTTCCGCCAATGGAACGCGGCGAACGAGCCGGTTACCTTCTTCGCCAAGGGCAGCGCTTTGGGCAGCCAGTTGTTTGTAGCCAACGAGCTTGCCGTTGAGGCGAAGGGGATTCGCGAAACGGTCAAGGGGACGATTCAAATCTCGCTCTCGCCGAACGATGACGAGCTCGTGACCGGCACCGTGACGGAGGCCTCGGCGGCCAATATCGCCGACGGGAGCGTGATCGCCTCGCTCTCAGGGGTTTCTCTCCCGATCGAGGACGCGCTCTTTGCGGCAGACGAAACCATCCTGGCCGGCAACGACTCGGTCACGTCCGGAAACGGCAATGATTACCTCTTGGGCTATGGCGGCAGTGATTCCGTCTTCGCCGGTGCCGGTGACGACACTCTGGACGGTGGTTCGGGCAGCGACGCGCTCGCCGGCGGGTCGGGCGACGACACCTACATTCTGAACGACAACGATACCGTGACCGAGCTCTCGGGGGAGGGAACGGACACCGTTCGGACGACTCTCGCGAGCTACACGCTTCCTGCCAACGTCGAGCGGCTCGAGTACGTCGGCGGCGGGAGCATCGATGCCACGGGCAACGCGTTGGCCAATTTGCTCGCGGGCGGTCCTGGCGACGACAGTCTGGACGGTGCCGGTGGCACCGACACCGCAGGCTATTCGGCCGCGTTCCGACAGCACACCCTGTCCGGTGACCCGAAGGCCGGCGCGACGGTCTCGGGCCCCGAGGGGACAGACAGTCTCACCGCGATCGAGAACGTCGCGTTCGTCGACGGGCGCATGACGTTCGACCCGAACGACCACCTGGCCGAGGCCTACCGGCTGTACTTCGCCACGCTTGATCGGGCGCCCGACGCGCTGGGCTTGAACTACCAATCGGCGCGCCTGGACGCGGGGACGAGCCTGTCGGACGTGGCTGCGGGCTTTGTGAACTCGCCGGAGTTCCAGGGCGTCTACGGACCGCTCACCGACGAGCAGTTCGTTGATCTCCTCTACCAGAACGTGCTCGATCGTTCGGCCACCCCCGACGAGATCGCCTATCACGTGGACCGGCTGAAATCGGGCGCCTCGCGCTCGGACGTGGTGGTGGGGTTCTCGGAGTCGCCCGAGTACATTCAGACGCACATTGACGCGATCAACGCGGGGCTGTGGGACATCGACGAGGGTTTGGCGAGCGTCTCGCGGCTGTACTTCGGGATGCTCGAGCGCACGCCGGAGACCGCCGGGCTTTCCTACTACAAGGAGGCGCTTGCCAACGGGCTCACGGTGCAGCAGGTGGCCAACGGCTTTGCCAACAGCCCGGAGTTCTTTGCCAAGTACGGTTCGCTCAACGACCCGGACTACGTGGCGCAGCTCTACGAGAACATTCTGGAGCGCACGCCGGCGCCTGCGGAAGTGGACTATCACGTGAACCGGTTGGTCAATGGCGCCTCGCGCGGGGATGTGGCAGCGGGTTTCAC
>Ga0209254_10001008_pt1 | contig 24902 bp, 24 predicted proteins | sample FrelakmetDIP11DI_FD_187148 | JGI IMG/M metagenome (GOLD analysis project Ga0209254, IMG submission 187148) | Freshwater lake sediment microbial communities from the University of Notre Dame, USA, for methane emissions studies - DIP11 DI (SPAdes)... | ecosystem: Environmental > Aquatic >...
ATAAAAGGATAAAAATTAAATAGATATATTTATATGTAACATATATTATTATAATAATATATATTATTTACACCTATTAATAGAGGCTAATAACTATGACTAATAAAAATAAACCAAAAATAATCATAGGAATTACGCTAATTATTATAGCTTGTTTAATTACATCCGGTTTATATGTTTATTTTGAATATTATTCAATAAAGAAAGTAATACCTCCTGAACCAATTCCTTTCAAATTAGATGATCGAATAAGCCCATTAGAAAACCAAGGTTTAACCTTGGAAATATTAAGAATACGTCATAGAGGATTACTTGAAAAATTACTACAATGGGGTAATTCTTGGAAAGATAAACCCAAGTTTTATTTCATATCAAATATGGATGGTTTAGAATATATAAGTAAAAATGTTCAACAACATGGTACACAAACTGAAATATTTTTTACTGAGTGGGATACAATGTTTCAAGAAAATAAGATTATTAAAGAGGTAGATGAAGAAAATGAAACATCAATGGTTACTCTCAAAATTATTGAGCGAGTAAAATCAGGAATATTAGGACGAAAAACAGATGATATTGAGCGAGATTCATTTACTGTCACATATGATTATCGTACTGGCCGTTGGCATGGTGACGATAATTTCAAAGATTATGATGGATATGGGCATTATTTAGGTGATACATTTGAGATATGGTTTAATATTTATCAATTTGATATTGATGATGATTTTATACCTTATTGGACTGAGGTAAATATTCTAGGTACAGATCCAACGTTAGATGACTCAAAACGCGACCCGGATGGTGATGGTGTATCAACATTTTGGGAGTGGAAATGGGGATATGATCCATTTACCTGGGATAATCATGAAAAACTAGATCCTGACATGGATGGTATTGAAAATATTGAGGAATATCAGATGGCAAAATGGTTTGCTAATCCTTTTATTCAAGATATATATATTGAGGTGGATTCAATGGGTGGAACTGGACTGTTAGATCCACCACATTATCTTTATGAAGAAAGTATTCAAGGTATTATCGAGAGATTTGCTGAGCATAACATAAGAGTATATATTGATAATGGTTGGGTAAATGGCCCAGCAAATGGTGGTGGAGATATTGTACCACACGTCGAGAGAGTATCACAAGATAATGGAGGGATTTTACAATTTTACAATAGTTATTTCCCTGAGGCGCGAAGAGGAATATTTAGATATCTAGTTATTGGCCACTTAGGAGGTTTTTCACATACATCAGAAAATAATATCTATGATTCTATTATAATTCCTACTATATCAAGTAGACTTAATCCAAAAAGAATAAAGGATTTTGTAAGATTAGGTTGGATACCAACAGAAAGATCTAATCGTGTCGTAATAGGAGCAAGATTATTACATGAACTCGCACATAGTTGTAGCCTTAATGCTGAGAATTGTAATTTCTGGGGAATAGATAATATCACCTATGGTATTGCTTTATTTCCAAAAAAAGCATATATGGAAAAATGGGGGGATAATTATAGAAGTGTGTTGAACTATTACTATATGTACAAGCCTTATTTATTTGATTTATCTGATGGTAATAATGGTCCACCTTATGATCAAAATGACTGGTCAATGATTTTTACTGGTTTTTTCAATTTTTTTAATAATAATCTAATCGAAGAACCATTATATAGTGCAGGAGATGAGAGAGACATAGTAGAAAGTGAATGGAGGGTTACTGACTATATCTATGATGCTAATCTGACAGAAAAATTTGTAGAATATATCGGGGATTATTCACCTATTGATCCTATATTTGTAAATTGGTCAGTATATAGGTTAAGTTTGATAGATAAAATTAAAAATCCTGATAAAAAAGATATAAAGGTTTTTGTTCAGCCAAAAATCAAAACGACACAGCTATGGATGCTATATAATGAAGGAGATTTAGATATCCAAGGAAATATGCATTTTTATTCCTTTGATGATATTTTAGAAGAAAAAACAAAGTAATCTACTTTTTTAAAAAGTGAAAAAGCTAGGTCTTTTAATGGTTGTTGATAATGCCTAAAGTAGGATTACGACCCGGTAGTTATAATCCGTAATTAATAAAACAGTAAAAAATACAATTTTTCAAATTTTTTTTTCCACATTAATTGCTAAAAGTTATAAGTATCAAAACCATCATTAAACATCTTATAAACACTACAAAAAATATTATAAAATAATTCTGAGTAAATAAACTTCAGTCTACTCAGAATATATGTCTCTATCGTTCTTTTTTTTATTTCTATTTAATAAATTCCACCAATCATTATTTTGATGTTTGTTATTTTTTAGGTTAATTTGTATGTTGACTCTTATAAAAAATTTTAATTCTGCTTTGGTTTTATTGCTACTATCGTGTTTATTCTTAGACACCCTGTTCCTTGTTCAGAATCTACTAAAATAAAACCATCCTTGTAGTCTATATCTTCAATAGTGCCTGTAACGACACTTGCTCTTTTTTCACCTGGTTCTTTTGTTACGATTTTACAGTATTTTCCAATTAGTCTTTCCATATACTTTTTTTCCATTTCTTTTCACCTTCCTTTACTTATATCCCATTTCCATGACACTCTCACCATGTCAATATAATTCATGTTGCTTGTTCTCATTTAACACTATTTAAAACTTATTCGGTAGACTAACATATCTGTAAAAAAGCAGAAATGGTAAAAAACTCAAAATGACAATTTGTCAAAACCTTAAAAAGTAGTAAGTAGACAGTATCATTTCTTAATAATAAACATTATTATGATAGCAATGTAAAAAAAGAATTAGTATATTATTATTTTTCAAATTCTAATTCATTATGAAGTTTTTTAGTTTTAATTATTTCTTCTTCAGAAAAACCTAGTGTTTTATCAATTTCTTCATAAAGCTTGATTTTTTCTTTTAATGTTTTACTTAAAGCCTCTTCAGTCATCGGAGTTGTTTCAAGCTCTACTTTTCTCTGATTAAGTTCACTTTGAATCATTTTTAAAGCATTATGGTTTTCAGTAAGAAGAGTTGTAATATTTTCAAGTTCACATGTCTTAGAAGAAATAATATTATTTATTGTTTCTAATTCTTTTTGTTTTTCCTCAAGATGTCTAGTAATTTCTTTTTCCTTAATATTAGAAAGATTTGTTATAGGATGAGATATAACAATTTTTCCCTGTATTTCGTCTCTTAGTTTTTCTTCAAGATTAGAATTTTCAAGTATTTTAGATTGTTTTTCTTGTAGCTGATTTTTTAGATTATCAATTATAACATTTCTATTTTTTAAATCGCTTAATGCTGATTCTAAATCCTCTTCTTTAAGTTCTAACTTACTTTGTACTTTTACTATTTCACTTTTTTTAATGCTTAAATCTTCCTGGTTTTTATTTAGCTCGCTATTTCTCCAATGTAAATCTTGTAGTCTATCTTTAAGTTCCTTTTTTAGACCAGTTATATCTTCATCTTTAATGTTTAATTCTTGTTGAAGAGTAAATACATTTTCAAGCTGGTTTTCATATTCTTGTTTTTTTGTTTCAAAATCAGAAGTTATACTATTTATCTCATCTTGTTGTCTGGAGATAAGGTTGTCTCTTGCTTGTAAAAAGTTTATATTTTTCTTTAGTTCTTCTTCAAGTTTTGTTATTTCATCTTGTTTGTGGTTTAGTTTTTCCATCGTTTGTTTAAGTTGAAGCTTGTTTAGAGATAATTCTGTTTCAAGATTATTAAGAGTATTTGTTTTTGTAATAAGTGTCTCATGATTTTGTGTTAACTGCTGAGTTATTTTATTTATTATCAAGTTTCTGTTTTCTATTTCACTGTTTAATATTTCAATTTCAAGTGTTTTTTCATTGATAGTATCCCTAATATTATTTAATTCAATATTTTTATTTTCAAATTTATTTGCCAGATTTTCAAATACTAAGTTTTTATTTTCCATTTCTGTTTGGATTTGTTGGAGCTCATAAGTTGTTTTTTCAAACTCTTCTTGTTTAAGATTTAGCTCATTGTTTCTCCATTTAAGATCTACAAGTCTATCTGATAATTCTTTTCTTAAATCATTAATAAAATCTTCTTTAAAAGAGAGCAATGTCATTTTTTCATGTATTTCTTCTTGTTTTTTAGCAAGTTCTATCTGTAATTTGTTTGTTTTTTCTACTTTTTCAAATATTAAATCGTTATCTTTAGTAATTTTACTTTGTAGTTGTTCTATTATCTGGTTTCTTGAAGTAATTTCAGAATTTAAACCTGTAAGTTCATTTTCTTTTTCAAAAAGAGCTGCTTGTATTTCAGCTGTTTGTTCTTGTTTGTCTTGTATTTGAACTTGAAGGTTACAGATTTTTTGTTCTTTATCGCCTAAAATCAGTAAGTTTTCTTCTAAATTTCTGTGTGTTTTTTCTAGCTCTTGTATAATTGGTTCTGCTTTTACTTTTTCATTTATTAAGTCAAAATTAAGTCTATTTATAACAAGATTTTTATCTTCTAGTTCTTGTTTGATATTTTGTATCTCATCATTTTTATCTTCTATTTCAAGTTTACTTAATCTTTGATCTTCACTTCTCATTTTTAGATCTATTTTTAAACTACGAATCTGGTTCTGTTTGCTTTCTAGCTCTGTTTGAATATCTGTTATTTCTTGTTGTTTTTTATCTAGTTGTTCTTGTAGGATTAGCGTGTTATTTTGTAGTTTTTCTATTTCTTCTTTACTTTGATTAAGCTCTATATTTCTCCATTCAAGGTCGTTTAGGCGATCTCGTAATTCTTTTTGTAAAAAACCTATTTCTTCTTCCTTATTTGAAAGATTATTTATTTTTTTATTTAGTTCTTCTTTGTTTGTTAATAGTTCTATTTTAAGTTGCTCTGCAAAATCTGTTTTCTGAGCAATTCTCATCTGATTTTCAGATAGCTGTTTAGTAATATCTTCGATTATACTGTTTCTGATTTCAAGATCATTTGTAATAGAATCTATATCCTGTTTTTTAAGTTCTATTTCTGTTTTTAAATCTGCCATTTGCTTTTTATTATCACTTAATAAACTTGTTTTTATACCAAGTTCTTCTCTTATTTGTTTTAACTCTTCTTGATTTTTGTTTAACTCACTATTTTTCCATTCCAAGTCGCTGGTTCTATCTTTTAGTTCTTTTTGCAGATTTGTAATTTCCTCTTTTTTTGTATCAATTTTAAGCATAAATGTTTGTAATTCTTGTGTGGTTTTGCAATATTCTTGATTAATTCTATCTGCAAAACTTGATTTTTCAATAAGCTGAGTATGAATAGCACTAAGTTGTTTACTTAGACTTTCAATTATAGTTTCTCTTTCGTTTATTTCTTCCTGAATATTTTCAAATTTTTCTTTTAAAATATTAAGCTCATTGTTTTTAAAATCAAGGGTGTTTTTAACATTATTCAGCTCTTCTACTAGTCTACTTAGCTGTTTCTCTCTTTCTTTTAATACAGATGTTGCTTCTTGTGCTTGACTGGTTTTATCCTCAAGTAAAACATTTAGTTCCTGTATTTTCTGAGTTTTACTTTCAATATTTATAGCAAGTTTTTCAAGTGCTTTTTCTTTATGAGAAAGTTCTTTCTGAAATTTTCTTAGCTCACTGTTTTTAATACTTTTTTTTTGCTCATCGATTTCTTCTTTCAAATGAATTTTTTCTATTTCTTTAGTTTTTTTATCTAGTTCTTTTCTAATTTTTCCTATGTTTTCATCTATGAGAAATACTTTTTCTTTTAGTTTTTCATAATCATTAGTTTTTTTCTTAAGTTTCTGTTTATTATCAAAAAGTTCGCTTTTTAGAACCTCAAAAGTACTTTCTTTTTCTATAAGAAAGTTTTTATTTTTTTCAAGTTCAGTGATACTTGTTTCAAAATTCACTCTTAAGCTTTCAATAATTTTGTTTTTATTATCTATTAATAATCTAATACCTTCTAATTCATCGATTTTTTCTGTAAACTCTTCTTTTTTTTCGTCGAGTGCATTATCCTCCTTTTTTTTATTATGAATATTCTTCATACTACTCTACCTCACCATAGCATATTTTGAGAACAAACTTACCTTATTTTTAAATATAATATTTTTACTTTAGATTTAGATAATACTTTAAATTGATATTAATCTTTTTTTATTTATCAAGAATTTTATCTACAATTATTTTTAGTTCTTAACAATCTGATTTTTATGGATCGAATTGTTCTTTAACTGGAAAGTATTTGTCTTTCTATTGGCATATTGAGTAGTCATTGTCACAATAAGGAAAATTAGCATTACCCCTATTAATATTAGTCGACTATCTATCTTCAACCCATCACGTATCCGATTGAGCTATTTATTAAATAAATGTATATTCTTTTATATAAATATATCTTAATCAGGTGCATATACAGGTGCATATCCCTTCTGTTAAAATAGCTTTTAACATGTTAAATATTTTATACACTATACCTCAAATTTTAAACAAAAATTTAAATATAAAAAAACATTATATATATTTAATGAAAAATAATAAATTATTTTATAAAGTTAGTTTACTTATAGTGGTTTTAATTTTCTTTTCAAATTTTTCTGCAACGTCATTAGGATACAAACAATTTTCAAATAATGCTATCAAAGAAACGCAAGAAAAATATGATCTTTTAATAATAACACCAGTAGCTTTTTCAGACTATTTACAACCATTAGTAAATCATAAAAACAAATATGACGTAAAAACCATTATTACAACGGTAGATGAAATTTATACTCAAATATATTGGAGCGGAAAAGATGATGCTGAAAAAGTTAAATTTTTTATTAAAGAAGCGATAGAACAATGGCAAATAAAATATGTGCTGCTTGTTGGTGGTAGAAAAGATCAATCAAAAACTGAAACCTGGTGGGTTCCTGTAAGATATTCATATCTTAGTAGACCATATGGCACTTGGCCTGAAGGAAAATTTTTAACTGATTTATATTTTGCAGACATTTACGATTCTAAAGGAAATTTTAGTAGCTGGGATGATAACGACAATGGCATCTTTGGGGAATGGCCGGTAGATGAATCATCTTTAGACATACCTGATTTGTATCCTGATATATGTGTTGGTCGAATACCGTGCAGTAATGTTAATGATGTAAAAATAGTGGTAAATAAAATAATCCACTATGAAAATAGTATTTTTGATGATTCTTGGTTTAAAAAAATGGTTGTAGTTGCAGGTGATACTTATCCTGAGAAAACGGATTATATCGATGGTGAAAATTATACTCAACAAGCACTTGATATAATGTCTGATTTTGAACCTGTTAAAATTTGGAGTTCACTTAATAACCTTAAAACTAAAAATATTGTAAAAGCAATTAATCAAGGCTGTGGTTTTATCTTTTTTTCAACGCATGGGGGTCCTGGTTCAGTTTCAACTCATCCACCTAATAATAGTGACGAATGGATTGGAAGATTTGGTCTTAGAAATATGCCTTTTTTAATTAATAACAACAGATTACCTGTTTGCACCGCAGGTAGTGGTTGTTTTGTTAGTATGTTTAATGTAAGCCTTGGGAATACTGATTGGGTATACTGGCATGGTATACCTTATACTATACCTCGTTGTTGGAGTTGGTCACTAGTTCGAAAACCATATGGTGGATGTATTGGTGTTATCAGCTCAACTGCTTTTAGTTATGAATCACCGGATATAGATAGTGGTGTCGGTGGTTGCGAATGGTTGGATATACATTTTTATGAAAAATATGCAAAAAATAATTTAACGATTTTAGGTGAATGTTGGGCGAATACTATAACAAGTTTCTTACAAAATTTTACAATTAACTGGTCTGATAAAAATGATACAGGTGATGCAATAATTGCTAAAAACTGTGAGCAATGGCTTTTAATTGGCGATCCAAGTTTAAAGATAGGGGGGTATAACTAATTTTTTTTTTATTTCTTTTTAACCTGAAAAACATAACGCGTTGGAATGCGTTTTTTTTTACCAGTCCAATAACCACAATTATCGCATCTAAACTCTATTGTTACTTCTCCACCCCAGATTGTTAGATTTTTAACATTTTTAAAACTATGGCCGCAGACTGGGCATTTATTCATAGTTTTATGTGGATCACCTTCCCTGGAGTGAATCTCTAATTTTATAAAATCGCTATTTATCGCAATATTTCTAAGCCTGGTATTACTCACACCATAGTTTTTATCTTTAGTTTTAAGTTCTTCTTCAACAAGATTTTTAAGCCTTATCTGAGAATTAATAGTTCTACGTTTTGAAAATATTTTTTTAAGAGCTTTTTGAACCTGCTCATCTGAAGGTATATGATAACTCATAAATTAAAAAAGATATAAATTTACTATTTATATTAGTTTATAAAGAAATAGTTTTAAGTAAATCTGTTCTACTGATTATTCCTACTATTTTTTCATTTTCAACAATGGGTAATGCTCCTAGGTTATTTTTAAGCATAATACTTGCTGCTTCAGAAGCAGATACACTAGGTTGGGTCCATATAACAGGTTTCTTCATAACATCTTCGACAAGTAATTCTTCAAGTTGATGCTTCTGTCTACCCAAAGGAAAAGAACCTTTAAGATTAGCAAAAGCAAAGGCTATCTCATTATCACTTATAATTCCAACTAGCTTTCCATCTTTAAGAACAGGTAATCTTGCAATGTTTCCATCAACCATTATACGTCTTGCATGAATAACACGATCACCAGAAGAAACAGTTATAATTTTTTTATTTGCCAGTTCCCTTACTTGCCTTTTACTTTTAACAAAAGGTAATAAATCTGCTTTTGTAATCACTCCTAATAAATTATTATTTTCTGTTACACATAACATTGTAGGACCTGGTTCACCCACTGTTTCAAGTATTTTTTCAACATCTGTCTCAGGATGAACACATTCAATGTTTTTATCGATTACACTTGAAGCATGAAGCCTAGACGCAGGTACTCCTTTTTTACGAATTGAACCAAGTTTATATGCAATTATGTTATCGGTTACAATTCCAACTAGTTTTTTTTCTTCTAAAACAGGTATCTTCGTTATTTCATATTTTTTCATAAGGTCTAGAACATGTTTTAAATTATCATCTTTATCAACAGTTATAATACCTTTTGTCATAATATCTTTTACTTTCATATTTTTTCCCTCTTTATAATAAAATAATTTAGATTATTCGTATTTTAACGAGTCTATACAACTTTCACATAATAATTTTCCGTCAGCATTTTTAAGATTAGTTGAAAGAATTCCGCAATCCTCACATTTACCAGAAAATATCTGCTTTTTATAATATGATTCATCTCTTACTGTTATATCATGCCACTCACGAGATATATCATGTAGAACTGGTGAAATCCTTGAAATATCTTTTTGGGTGATAATACCAATCAGTTCATTGTTTTCAACAACTGGAAGTCTACGAACGTTACATTTACCCATCGTCTTCATTGCTTCTTCAAGAGAAACAAAAGAATCTATAATTATTACAGGAGTTGTCATAAAATCTTTTATTTTAACATCTTTTGGATTTTTTGCTTCTGCGACTACTTTTTTAATTATATCGCTTTCAGTAAGTATTCCTATAAGAAGTTTTTTTTGTACAACTAGCACATTTCCTATTTTTCTTTTTTTCATAAGTTTTGCTGCATCAAAAACTGTTAAATCAGGGTCAATTATTGCAAGATTTGTTTTCATTGCTTCTTTAACAATTATCTCACGGTTCATAATTTTCGCCATCGGACTATTTTTTAAGAACAAACATTAATACCTTTTGCAGTATTTTATGTTTTCATATGTCAGCAAGCCAATATGAGCGAGAGCTTAAAGGTATACTTGAAGGAGATACTAAAATTATTTCTAAGGTTACAAAGACTTGCTCAACACTAGTAAAAGACAATTATTTTAAAATTTCTAATAGACCTTTTACAGTTATACGAGCTGCAGGCTCACTTGGAATTGATTTAGTTGCAGTAAGAGGTGATGTTTCTTTTTTAACAGAAGTAAAAACAAGTATTGATAACACGCTTCATTTTAGTAGCATGGGCGGCAAACCACAGAAACAAGCAGAAAATATGATTAAAACATGTGAAAAAACTAAAACACTACCTATTTATGCGTTTAGAGCAAAAGGCGTTAGAGGTGACAGTTGGCGTATTTTTACACTTGAGCTTTTAGGTTTAGAAGGCAGACTTAGCGTTGTTCATAATAGATTACCAAAAATAAAACGTAGTAAAAATGGTAATTTTGTTATGAGATGGGCTGAGGGAATGCCTCTTTCTGATTTTATTTCTTATTTATGTAAATGAGAAAATCTATGGAAACGTTTTTAGAACCTTTCTATATTCAGGCTATGCTGATTAAGATGAAAAAAATGTTAGTTGCATATGATGGATCTGATGCTTCAAAAAAAGCATTGGAATTAGTTAAAAAATGTGCGGATAAAGAGGATGAAATAATGTTTCTTACGGTTGTTCCTGCAGAACTTGCAGAGTCCTCTTTTACAAAAATGCTTCTACCAACAATTGATCTGAGTAGTATTGTTAAAAGTGGTAGTTTTAAGGATAAAGCACGTGAGTCTTTATCAAAAATTGTAAAAGATTTAGAAAATGATGTTTCAAAAGTAACTATTTTAGTTGAAGATGGTGATCCAGCTGATGAAATATTAATAAATGCAAAAAAAACAGATGCTGATATTATCGTAGTAGGATACAAAGGCTATGGTAAAGAAGGTCGTTTTCTACTCGGCAGTGTCACAGATAAAGTAGTTCGCCATGCAACCATCTCAGTTCTTGTTGTAAGATAAAAACATTAATATCAGTCTTTCTTCTTCCTATTTTTTATATATGCATCCTGTAGAAGATATTAGGGGAAGTAAAAGCCAACTTCTAAAAGAAAAAATAATAATTTTAGCTGTAACCGGAAGTATTGCTGCAGTAGAAACAATAAAACTTGCTCGTGAATTGATACGCCATGGAGCAGAAATAATTCCTGTAATGAGTCCTGCTGCAACAAAAATTATTCATCCTGATAGTCTATGGTTTGCAACAGGTAAAAAACCAGTTATTAAACTCTCTGGTGCAACAGAACATGTAAGCTACTGTGGTAGAGTAAAAGAACCTGCAGATATGCTTCTTATTTGCCCTTGTACTGCAAATACTATCTCAAAAATTGCTCATGGAATAGATGATACAAGTGTTACTACTTTTGCAACAACTGCAATTGGCTCAAAAATACCCGTTGTAATTGTTCCTGCGATGCATCTATCGATGTATGATCATAAAATAATTCAAAAAAACTTAAAAAAACTTAAAGAAATAGATATTATTTTTATCGAACCTTTTATCGAGAAAAACAAAGCAAAAATACCAGATATAACTAAAATCGTAGCAAATGTTATAAGAATTATTGGTAAAAAAGATCTTACTTGTAAAAAAATACTTATTATTGGCGGACCTACCTCTGAAAAAATAGATGATGTAAGAGTTTTAGCTAATCGTAGTTCAGGAAAGACTGCGGTTTCTCTGGTAAAAAATGCTTTTTATAGAGCTGCAGATGTAGAACTCTGGTATGGTGCAGCTTCTGAACCAGTACCAGATTACATTAAAAAAACTAATTTTAAATCTGTGAATGATCTTCTAAAACTTGTTGAAGGAAAAAACCTGAAAATTTATGATTCAATTATTATTTGCGCAGCAATTTCAGATTATATTCCCATAAAACAAAAAGGAAAAATATCTTCAGATAAAGAAAAACTAATAGTTGAATTAAAACAAGCTCCTAAGATAATATCTCTTTTACGTAAAAAATCACCAAAATCAAAAATCATTGGTTTTAAAGTCGAAGATAAAAAAGAAAAACTATCCGATAAAGCAGTAAATCTTCTAAAAAACAACAAACTTGATTTCGTAATTGGAAACACGATTTCTGCTTTTAACGGAAAAGAAAACGAAATCTGGATTTTTGATAAAAAGGGTAAATCAATTCACAAAAAAGGAAAAAAAGAAAACCTTACAAATATTATCTTGGATTTAGTAAAATAAAGCGGAACAAGTTATGATAGCTAAAGCATTTGCACCAGGTCATATATCTGGTTTTTTTGAACCAGTTTTTCATTTAGAAGATTTAATTCGTACAGGATCAAGAGGTGCTGGTCTTAGTATTTCTCTTGGGGCTTTATCTGAGGTTATCATAGAAGAATCACAGGTAAGTAGTATTGAAATTTTTATAAATGGTAAAAAATCACCTGCACTGGTTACTACACTTGCTTTAAAACATATTATAGGTAATAATCCTTTGAATATAGTTGTTAAAACTCGCTTGGATTTACCTATTGGTCAGGGTTTTGGTATGAGTGCATCAGGAGCACTTAGTTCATGTTTAGCTATTTGTAAATGCTTAGGTTTATCTAGCGAGGAGGCTTTAAAGGCAGCACATATAGCCGAAGTTCAGCTTCAAACAGGTCTTGGAGATGTAATCAGCAGTTTTTTTGGTGGGCTTGAGATTCGCAAAAGCCCAGGTTTACCTCCATGGGGACTTATTGAGCATATTCCTGGTCAATTCGAACTTGTTTTATGTGTTATCGGTAAAAAAATTGATACAAAAAAAGTATTAAATAATCCTGATCTTGTTAGAAAAATAAGAGAATACGGTAGGCTTTGTACCAAAAAATTGCTTGAAAATCCATCTATTGAAAACTTTTTTTATCAATCTCAAATTTTTACAAAAAAAACAGGTCTTGCAGATAAAAAAACCCTTCAGGCGATAGATTCAGTAAAAAACCTTGGTGTTGCTAGTATGTGTATGCTAGGTAACAGTATTTTTGCATCAGGAAAAACAGAAAAACTCTGTCGTATTTTATCAGTTTTTGGTAAAGTATACGTTTGTTACATTGATGAATACGGTGCTAGAATTTTAGAAGAATAAAATAAAGGTTACGCACTTATTTTAATAAAAAGAAAATGATTCAAGGCTTATTCATTATTTTTTTATAGATAGCATTTCCTGTATCTATCCCAGATTATATCTGTATTGTCCTGAATAGCCTTCAACGTCTTTTCATCCCTTGTTGGTTTAAAAAGATGCCTGAAACGACCCTGATATTTAATCCATTCTTCAACAGGTTTTGGCTCAATTTTTTTCTCAAGTAAAAGCTTACTTTTGCCATTAAAAATCATTTTCTCATTTTCAAATTCATAAAGCGCCCAAGCACCAGTTTCAATAGCCAGAATCCCCATATCAACGGTTTTTTCCATAGGGAAACGCCAACCCGGTGGACATGGTGCAAGAATTTCGATGTATTTTGGTCCCCTGATACTTTTTGCTTTTTTTACTTTATTATACAAATCTTCAGGATAGGATATACATGCTTGTGCTGCATATGGTAAATGATGAGCACGAATTATATCACCCATTTCTTTACGAACTTCGGTTTTTCCTCCAATAGTTGTTGTAGTCCAAGCACCTAGTGGTGTTGCACCACTACGCTGAATACCAGTATTTGAATATATTTGATTATTATAACAAATATAAATAAAGTTTGTTTGACGCTCTATTGCTCCTGAAAGTGCCTGAATACCGATATCATATGTTCCACCATCACCAGCCCAGGCCAAAACAGTTGTGTCTTTTTTACCTTGCATTCTAAGTCCTGCTTCAACACCTGATGCTCCAGCAGCTGCTGCTTCAAAAGCAATATTCATAACAGGAATATCAAAACTAGAATTAGGATATACGCTTTCAATTACCGCGGTACAACATGCAGGAACTATCATTACAGTATTTTTACCAAGCGCCTTAAAAACTATTCTTAATCCCATTGTTGCAGGACAACCAGGGCATGCGGCACTACCCGCTAGAACACATTCAGTATCAGGAAGATCTTTAATCGCCATTTATTTTTTCACCTCTTCAAAACCATACCAAACAGTTTCTTTGAGTTTTCCTTTAATTGCTTTTTTACACATGTCTTCAATGTGATTATATGTAACATCTTTTCCACCCAGACCTGCTATAAAACCAGAAACCTTTGCATCAGATTTATTATATAATGAACTTTTTACTTCTGTAAATAATGCCCCTTCATAACCACATGAAATATTTCTATCAATTACAATTAACTCTGTTTTTTTTGCAAGCTTTACTATTTCTTCTACAGGAAATGGTCTAAAAGTTCTAACACGTGCAAGACCTATTTTGTAGCCTTCTTTTCTAAGATTATCAATTGAGACTTTACTTTCAGCAGCTATTGCTCCCATCGCTAGCAGAATAACTTCAGCGTCTTCACAGCGATATTTTTCAATTAGATCACCATTGAAACGACCAAATTTCTTTTTCCAATCAAGTGCAATTTCAGGTATAAGTTTTTTTGCATTTTCATGTGCATACTGCATAGCACGACGGACTTTTTCATAGTCTGCGGGCATAATAATGTTACCAAAAGTAACTGGATTTTCTGGATCTATTCTCCACAGTGGTTTGTATTTACCAAGATAATCATCGATTTCTTTTTGACTAGGGATTTCTGCAGGCATTGAAGTATGTGACAAAATAAATGCATTGTAATTTATCATTACAGGTAGTGCAACATCCTTGTGTTCACCTAGTTTAAATGCTTGAATAACTGTATCAAAAATCTCCTGATTACTACTACAATAGAATTGAATCCAACCAGTATCCCTCTGACTAATTGAATCATTTTCATCAGCCCAAATATTCCAACCTGGGCCAATAACACGGTTAATATTACACATAATAACCGGGAGACGAGCAAGTGCAGCCCAATGAAGCATCTCATGCATAAGTAAAAGGCCATGAGATGATGTTGCTGTAAATGTACGTACACCTGTAGCAGAGGCACCAATACATGCACTCATAGCAGAATGTTCGCTTTCAACACAGATATATTCACCTTTGTATTCGCCAGATGCTACATAGTTTGCGATACCTTCTACAAGCGTTGTTTGAGGTGTAATAGGATAAGCAGCAACTACATCAGGTTTTGCCATAACAGCTGCTTTTGCAGCAATATAATTTCCAGTGTTAATAATAATATTTTTCATTGCTGTTCCTCCCTTTCCATGATTATTGCTTTTACATTGCATTCATTTGCGCATATTCCGCAACCTTTGCAATAATCCAGATCAATAGTTACTGAACCATCTTTTTTTTTCTTAACAGCACCTTCAGGACAAAATATCCAACAACGAAGACATTTAACACATTTATCTTTACTAAAAATAGGTTTGAAGACTCGCCAGCTACCTGTTTTTCCCATAGCTCCTTCTTTTGGATAAGATATACTTGTAACAACATTGTATTTTTTACTCAAAAGTTCACCTCCGTTGTATCATATGCATCTTGTGTTGCTTTTACGTTTTGTTCTCCTTGTTCACCTTTCCATTTTTCTTGTATGACGCTTTGAATTGATTGTAAAGTAACCTTGTCAAGTACTTTTGGAACTGCACCAAGAATTGGTGTGTTTACAACAGGTATTCCTCCAATAAGAATACCATATTTTATTGCAACTCCTGTCGCATCAACTGTTGCAACTTTATATTTTTCTGAAAAAGAGTATTCGTTTGGTTTTTTACGAGTGTTTATTAGTATTTTTCCATCCTTTTTTAATCCTTTGAGAACATCAACAATTTTCATAATACTTTCGTCTTGGACTATTACTATATCTGGGTTGTATATTTCACTTCTAAGATGTATTTCATCATCTGATATTCTTGCAAATGCACGAACTGGGGCTCCTCTTCTCTCTGCTCCGAAAAAAGGGAATGCCTGTAATCCTTTATTTTTATCTTTTAATGCTGCTGCAACTAGTAGGTTTGCAGCTGTGACTGAACCTTGTCCGCCACGCCCATGAAACACTATTTCTACTAAATATTTTGATTGCACGATAATTCGCTCCCGAAACTGGGAATATAAAAGTTACATATAACTGTTTTGAATCTGTTTTATATCTTATTTAAAAACCTTGATTTTTTATAACGGATATTTTTGTAAAATATCTGTTTTTGATATTATCCCTGCGGCTTTTCCATTTTTTACTACTAATATTGCAGGATATATCTTAAGCATTTCATTTACAAGTGTTATATTTGTATCTTCAGGTATTGTTGGTAATGCTTCATCCATTATATTTTGTATTTTTACATTTTTGTTTTTTATTTTATCATATTTTTTTATAAACAATTCTTCAGAGACACTTCCTACTAATACATTTTCTTTGAAGACCGGCATTTGTGATATTGCGTTTTTTACCATCAGGTTTAATGCTTTGTCTATTGTTTGGTCAGCTTGGATTGATATTATTTTTCTTGAGCAAACATCTTTTGCCTTTATTTGATCGTGTTTTCCAGCTATTTCTTGTTCTAGAGTGATTAATATTTTTCTTGCAATTGAGTATGAAGGTTCAATTTTTCCATTTTCTATCTTTGTGATTATTGATTGACTTACACCTGAAAGTTTTGCTAGCTCTGCTTGTGTTATTCCTAGTTTTTGTCTCATCTTTTTTATTTTTTTAAGTTCTTCAGACATATTTTTTTTGTAATATTTTTATAGTTATTATTCTTATTGGAATAAATGTTTTATGAAAAAGTCAGAAAATTTACTAATTACTCGTAAATTTTTTTTATAGTTGCGACTGGGAATACTGCGTGGTCTGAAACGTAGTGAGAGACCCGCAGATGAAAAGTCGCATCTCCTTTTTTCTTTAATCAAATCATATCTATTTTTTGTCGCACGCGGCAGACCCGAGGTCTGCCCTATAAAATGGTGCGACAGGAGTAATCAATTTTATGAATGTTGTATGTAGCGTAAGCTCTAAAAAGATTTCGGGTGACACCCGAAATAACTGGGTGACCATGATGTTTGTCACCCATAACAGATATAATTGTTTTCGAAAACAGGTCTATATAGATACTTGTATCCAGGCATTCCATGATCTGGAACGTTTTGGTTTTGAATTTGGTGACTTTGGCTTTGCTATGAATCATGTCCATTTCCTAGTGAACATCCCAAAGAGGTACTCGATTCAGACTGCTGAAATTATGTTGAAATCTTACAGTGCACGAAAAATGTTTGAAACATTTCCAGGATTTCGAAAACGATATCCACGTGGTGGTTTCTGGAGTGGATATGACCATTACGAGTCAACAGGTTGGAAAAACCTGGAGGAATCCAGTGCTTACATTCGTGATCAACCAAACCATCATAATATTCAAGTTGTTGATGATCATCAACAAAAACTACTTGATGCCTGACCCGCCGAGTTAGATACGGCAACGCCCGATAAGGGCTTGCCGAGGAACGAAGGCGGAACAGGGATTATAAGGGCGCAGCCCTTATTTCATTTTAATAAAACTAATAACAAAACTATTATATACAATTTATAATTAACATATGTTAATTAGCATCTTATTTATCATAAAAAAAGAAGATATTAAAAGAAAGATTTTATTCCCTATATAAAAACGGAGGCCTTCTGTGGTTAAAAAAAAGCCGAGTTCTTCAAATAAAAAACTAAAAATAGCATTTTACTGGGCTGCAAGCTGTGGTGGCTGTGAAATAGCAGTACTTGATATAGACGAAAAAATCCTTGACGTTGCAGCTATTGCAGATATCCTTTTTTGGCCTGTTGCAATGGATTTCAAATACAAAGATGTTGAAGCAATGAATGACAACCATATCGATGTTTGTTTTTTTAACGGAGCAATAAGAACAGAAGAACAAGAACACATTGCAAAACTTCTAAGGAAAAAATCAAAAATATTAGTTGCTTTTGGAGCATGTGCAGTACATGGTGGAATCCCGGGTCTTGCAAATATTTCAAATAAAAAAGAAGTTTTTAATGTAGTATATATCGATAATCCATCTACCACTAACCCTAATAAAAAAACTCCAAAAACATATGTAAAAGTAAAAGAAGGAGATTTAACTCTTCCTGAGTTTTATGATACGGTTAAAAGCCTTGATCAAACAGTTGATGTAGATTATTATTTACCCGGTTGCCCACCAATGCCTGATCTTATAATGAATGCAGTTGGTGCAATAGTTGAAGATAAACTTCCTGAGAAAGGAAGTATTCTGGCACCTCAAAAATCTGTATGTGATGAATGCCGCTTTGAAAAAACTGAAAAGAAGATAAAAAAGATTAAACGAATCTATGAAATTGATAAAATAGAAGATCAATGCCTACTTGAACAAGGCATTATTTGTCTAGGGCCTGCAACACGAGGCGGTTGTGATGCAAGATGTATTGATGCAAATATGCCCTGCACAGGTTGTGGTGGACCGACACCAAATAGCTTGGATCAAGGTGCAAAAATGATGAGTTCACTTGCAAGTATTCTTGGTGTTGAAGGTGAAGAAAAAATGAGTGATGAAGAAGTAGAAAAACTTCTTGCAGATATTGTTGATCCGATTGGAACTTTTTATAAATATACTCTTCCTACATCTATTATTAAGCGGAAGGTGAATAAAAAATGAAGACTATTACAATTGATCCAATCACTCGTCTGGAGGGGCATGGCAAAATTAGTATTTTTTTAAATAAAGAAGGGAATGTAGATAATGCATATTTGCAGATACCTGAACTTAGGGGTTTTGAGCGTTTTGCTCAGGGTCGACGTGCCGAGGATATGCCACAGATAACATCACGTATTTGCGGTGTTTGTCCAGTTGCTCATCATTTTGCAGCAACAAAAGCACTAGATGAAGCTTTTAATGTCAAACCTACTAATACTGCTAAAAAACTTAGAGAATTAATGTATTGCGGATATTATATCTATGATCATATTTTGCATTTTTACTATCTTGGTGGACCTGATTTTGTAGTTGGTCCTAGTGCACCTGCTGCAAAGCGTAATATTCTTGGCGTTATTGAAAAAGCAGGTATAGAAGTTGGTAAAGAAGTAATTAAACACAGAGCCTATGGTCAAAAAATCACAGGTATTCTTGGTGGCAAAGCCACGCATCCTGTATGTGGTCTTCCCGGAGGTGTATCAAAAGGTTTGAATAAGGATGAAGTTAAAGATATTGAACAAATGGTTAAATCCTGTATGGATTTTGCCAAGTTTTCACTTAAACTTTTTGATGATATTGTACTTAAAAACAAAGATTATGTAAATTTAATAAAAAGTGATCCATATCAGCTAAAAACCTATAATATGGGACTTGTTGATGATAAAAACAAAGTAAATTTTTATGATGGTAAAATTCGTGTGACAAACCAGGAAGGAAAAGAACACATAAAGTTTGATGGTAAAGACTATTATAATAAAATAAGTGAACATTTGGAAGAATGGAGCTACATGAAATTTCCATACTTAAAAGACATTGGTTGGAAGGGTCTTATAGATGGGAAAAATAGTGGTATCTATCGTGTTGGTCCACTAGGTCGGCTTAATGCATCTGTGGGTATGGCAACACCACTTGCAGATAAAGAATACAAGCGTATGTTTGAAACACTTGGTGGCAGACCAATAAATTATACTCTTGCTTTTCATTGGGCTAGACTTATTGAACTTTTATATGCAACTGAGCGAGCTTATGAACTAGTTAATGATAAAGAGATAACTAGTGATAAAATACGTAATCCCGTAGGTGAACCAGGTGAAGGTATTGGTGTTGTAGAAGCTGCTCGAGGAACACTTATTCACCATTATAAACTTGATAAAAAAGGATTAATTCAGAAAGCAAATCTAATTGTTGCAACCACTAACAACGCTGGTGCAATTACTATGAGTGTTCGTAATGCTGCAAAAGGTGTTATTTTTAAAGGTAAAGTTGATGATGGAATTTTAAACAAGGTTGAAATGGCATTTCGTGCATATGATCCTTGTTTTGCCTGTGCGACGCATACTTTATCTGGAGGTATGCCTTTGCAGGTTGATATTTATAATAATAGAAAAAATCTTTATAAAACATACAAAAGGTTAGGTGAATAGTGTTATGAAAAAAACAATAATACTTGGAGTTGGAAACCCAATTCTTAGGGATGATGGAGTAGGAATTCATGTAGCAGAAGAACTTAAAAAATATATTAAAAAACCTGGTGTTACTATCGATAGTGCTTTTACAGGTGGTATGAATCTTTTAGATCTGATGGTTGATCATGATAGAGCAATACTAATAGATGCCGTTAAAATAGAAAATAAAAAACTTGGAGATGTTGGCTTGTTTGGACTTGGTGAACTTTCTGCGTTACATACTTGTAATCCTCATGATGTATCTCTTCCCCAAGCAATAGATCTTGCAAAAAAACTTGGTGAAAATCGCATCCCTTCCGATATAAAAGTTGTTGGTATAAATATTGGGGAGCTAGGCTGTGAATTTGGAGAAGAACTTAGTAGTGAAATTGCAAAAGCAATTCCAAAAGCAGTTGAGCTTGTGAAAAAAGAGGTTGAAGGTGATGGGTAATTTTGAACCCAACATTATAGGTTTTTTATGTAATTGGTGTTCTTATGCTGGAGCAGATCTTGCAGGAACTAGTAGGATAAAATATCCACCAAATATAAAATCAATTAGGGTTATGTGTTCAGGTCGTGTTGATCCTGTAATGGTTCTTGAAGCACTTAAAAAAGGAGCAGATGGCGTGCTTATCGCTGGTTGTCATCCTGGTGATTGTCATTATCAATCTGGTAACTATAAAACAAATAGACGTGTTAGGCTTTTGAAAAAACATCTTTCTGATATGGGTATTGAGCCTGAGCGTGTAAGATTTGAATACATTTCTGCTTCAGAGGGACAAAAATTTGCATCGGTTGTTACCGATTTTGTTGGTGAGATTAAAAAAATTGGTCCTAATCCTTTGAAGAGTCAGGATTAGTTTTTTATTTATAGTTTTGTATGCATGAATTGTGGTTAGAACTATAATTTAAGAAAAATATTATAATAAAGGTGGTATGGTCATGAAGAGCATTTTTCCGCAGCCGATACTTGATCTTTCTGAAATAAATGTTTCTTTTGATGGAGTAAAAGGTTATGTTGTTCAAGGAGAAAAAGAACAGGTTGTATTTATAGAATTTGAAAACGATGTAATAGTCCCTGAGCATTCACATGAAAGTCAATGGGAGATTGTTTTAGAGGGAAAAGTTGATTATTTTGAGGATGGAATAAAACATACATATAAGAAAGGTGACAGATTTTTTGTTCAAAAAGGAAAAAAACATTCAGCAAAAGTCTATGCAGGTTATAGCTGCATTATGTTTTTTAATCAGAAAGACAGGTATGAGAAAAAATAGGTAATTTAATTTACTTTTATTAATATATATGTTAATTTTAGTAAATAACTAATAATCACTATGATACTATTTTTATGCATATCTTTTTATCATTTTTTCATATACTAGTTCATATGCAACAAAAAGAAGAATGGAAAATGCTTGATCCTGCATCAAAGAAGATATGGAGAGTAAAAGGTATAATTTTCTTTGTATTATTATTGCTGCTTGTTTTAATAACATTTGTTATTATATGGGTCTATGACACCACAATTCCTGATAGAAGTCTGATTCTGCTGATTTTTATTATATTAGCAACTTGCATTTTGATATTTTTCTGTATTTACAATTTTTGGGTTTCAATGTATTACAATAACTATAGATATGCTCTTGGAAAAGAAGGATTATTAATAAATCGAGGTATATGGTGGAAATATAGAAGAACAGTACCATATGCTCGGATACAACATATAAGCATTGATCAAGGACCTATTGAACAGATTTTTGCTCTTTACCGAGTAAACTCTTATACAGCTGGGACGGGATCCATTGGTAGTGCAAGTGCGGGTAGTAGGGCTACTGGACCTGAGGGGCAGATACTTGGTATTAGGAATCCTGAGCCACTAAAAGAGGAGATAATGAGGCGAGTAATGCCCTTCCGTGTCGGAGATGGGATAACAGATATTACTACTAGTTCATCTAATAAAATAATTGAAGAATTGCAGGCGATTAAAAAGTTACTTGAGAAGAAAGATAAGTAGGTAACGATGTAATATTTTTAATAAAATTGAGTTTGATAGTATTTTATTTTTAGACACGCTAAAATCTAGCGTCCCCCATTCACTTTCTGCGCCATTTACATCTTTTAACTTTACTTTAATTTTGTATGTATCTTTTGTATCCCATTTATGGGATTCAATGATATCAGCACCAGAATTATATGGTCCTTTCCACCCGCTTTTGTTATCATCGCCCCAATCCCAAAAACAGTAGATTACATCTCCTTCTGGGTCTTCTACACTAGTTATTTGAAAGGTGTTTTCTTGTCCTGGTTTGCCTTTATTTGGTCCTGTAATTTCAGGTTTATTTGGAGCATAGTTATCAAGTTTTAAAATATGTAGTGTTGGATCACCAAAAAGGCACATCCCATAATACCATTCTTGTTCCCATAGCTCAAATGGTGCTTGTTTGTCAAACCATATTTGGAATGCTTCACCTATGGTAGATCCGTTTCCAAGTGGTTCTGTGAAATCATTGAAGTTAAGCATGCTTCCAGATTTAGAGGATGCAAGTGTTATTAACCCATATGTAGTATTATATATGTAAGCTCCTGCAAGGTAATTTTCGTCTGTATAGCGACCTGGTCCACATGCAAATAAATTATAAAACAAAACAGGTGGATTATTGATTTGAATATCCTCTGAAAGCACCCAGTTACCATGATCAAAGTAGGTTCCCATATTAAATGGGCATCCATTTCCAATACCTCGTTCCCATTTTCCTGTTGGTGCTGGGTCGTTAAAGCTTGGTTCTATACTTGATTCTTCGTTTAGGTAATCATATGTTAATCTTATTGTTTGATTATTATTTGGATATGGTCCATTTATCAACCAAGTTCCTATATGTCTAATTGGTGTTTGTTGTGGGTTAAAAGTTATACCATCTACTTGTTTACCCTCTGAATTACAAATTTTTGCACTAAAGCCATTATCACCCATCCATTCAGATATTTTTACAAGAAGTCTGTTTTCACCTTGTTGAAGACTGATATCTATTTGTTTGTAATCTGCAGTAAAACCTCCATATTTGTTATCAAAAATTATTTCTTCACCGTTGAGCCATACACGTACTCCGTCATCATATCCCATCCATAGTTGACATGTTTTTTCTGAATCGGCGTATATTTTGGTGAATGCATAGCTTACACCATAGTCAGGATTATTATAATTACTGCTGATGTCGATATATGGGTTTCCAGAGTTATATATAGTCCATATTTTTCCACCCATATTATCTCCTTCATTTGGATTTATGCTTGCTTCAATTTTTCCAAGATAATTTTTGCTAAGATACCCATAAAAATTATTAGGGTCATCTTGATGAAAACCGTTTAATAGCCAGCTGCGGATATATTCTGCCTCTGCCTCATAATATGATGGGTTATTGACCTGGTATATGAGATCATTAAAAACTAGATTGTTTGTGTCTGTGAAACATGCTGAGAATTCATATTCTCCTCCGCCCTGACTTATTTTGCAAAGGAGTTGATTCCAACCTGCGTTTAACTCTACATTAATTTTAAATTCATCTTTTCTCCATCCGCCATATCTATCCTTTGTTAAGACTACTTGGTTATTTAACCACACTTTTATCCCATCATCAGAACCTAAAAGAAGCTTAGCAGATCTGTCTATTGGTGAGTAGACGTAGACATGAGCATATACTACTGATTCTGTTGGTCTTGTACTGAAATAATGACCTCCTGAGTAGCTATGAACACATACTTGTACAAAATGTTGACCTAAACTCATCTGATTCAGATAATCCTGTGCGGTTGTATAAAAGCCATAGTCATAGCGTGTAATATCATCGTTATAAATATTATCTAGATTCACATCCATATCATACCAATCTTCTTCAACATATTCCAGTCCACGCCATGGTTGCCAAAGTTTACCTGTTCTATAACTATGAACTTTTGAAAAGTAATCGTTAATTATATTTTTTTCAGAATCATATTTTAAACTTGATGCATAAATTCTACCCACATATATTTCTGGACCCATATCACCAATACCTGGGTTATGGGAGTCGTAGTCACCATCTTTATCTGTATCCTGCCAGGAACCATCAAGATCCATGTAAAACAAATCGCTGGGGAATACATCCCCTGAGACTTCAGCCCATGCAGCAGTGATGTCACCTATGAAAATAATACCGATACTTCCTTGGGCATATTGTTCTTTTACCCAGTTTTTTATTTCATCAGGTGTGCCGTGTGAAACTGTTTCTAGATTAACTGAATATCCCTCATTGTTAAGATCAATTTTGTATTGAGTTATGTTATCAGATATTTTTGGATACAAAGTAGTATCAACTAATAATGAAATACTATTATTATTTTTTATTGAGGTAATTTCTGGTGTAAAAAATTCTGCTGTTTGTAACGGATGAGTTTGTATGTATTCTTCATAGGTTCCTGGTAGTTGGCCATTAGGTGAAAACCATTCTAACTTTTTTATATTTCTATCATTTTTAATTATGGAAATATCCGATGTTTCGTTAGTATTTTGAGTTATTAAGTTAAGAGCATTAGTGGATGAAAATGATATGATTAAAAAAATTACCCAGATAATAGTTATTCTCATAAAATTTTTCATGAATAATTCTCCGACATCGTTAGGACCCCCGATATTTATTTAAACAAAATAATGAATTTTAATTAATAAATGTTTGGAAGCAATATATTATAACCAAAACTCAAAATAATACCTACTAAATATAAAAAGAAAATGTACGATCCAATTGAATTAACAAAAATAACAGAAAAACTTGTAACAAATGATGAATTAAAGAAATATTACCGTTTCCGCCCAACAAGATTTTACGGCGGAATAGCAACAGCTGATACAGTGGGTTGTAATTTACGCTGTAATTTCTGCTGGTCAAATAG
>Ga0209254_10001009_pt1 | contig 24893 bp, 24 predicted proteins | sample FrelakmetDIP11DI_FD_187148 | JGI IMG/M metagenome (GOLD analysis project Ga0209254, IMG submission 187148) | Freshwater lake sediment microbial communities from the University of Notre Dame, USA, for methane emissions studies - DIP11 DI (SPAdes)... | ecosystem: Environmental > Aquatic >...
CTTTCCATCCCTCTCACCAACCGGATATGCGTCACATCTGCCGGCAACTGATTCATGACCGCATCCGCCGTCATCCAACTCCCCACAAACAGGATATTCCAAGCATGATAGTAGAAGCGCCCCTCTTGATACACCAGCCCCGCTTCAACCTGGGCAGGAATTCCAGCGGCTCTGGCGAGTGCTGCCAAGAGCACCGCATGCTCGTTGCAGTCACCCAGCCTCCTCTGCAACGTCTCAAGGGCGTTTGGAACGGAGAGAACGGGCCTTTTTTGTATGTTGCGGTTCACCCAGCCGACCAGTTTATTCGCCTTTACTCTGACGGAATCGCTGGGCGAAACGATCTCTCTGGTTTTAGAAATGATCTCGGGATGGTCAGCCTGAATGAAGGGCGTTGATTCCAAGTAAGCTTTTCCATCCTCAAAGAGTCTCCTCTCTGTCTCGGGAGAATTCGACCGTCGGAAGGATTCCTTACGAATCGTCAAGACCCTGTCTCTATAAGACTGCCGCCCTCCGTCCAGGAATAGACCTTCTGTTTCGATGCGGTCTAACTTCACTCTCAGTTCCATCAATTGGTGTACTTCATCGAGTGTTCTATTGACGGGAATCGAAGCGATTTCTCCCAGGTCAGCGCCAGCCAAAACAGGGAGTTTGGCCAGGGCTTCCTCCCTGGTCACCTGCTCGAGCCTGATCCCCAGGAATCCTTCCTCTTTGAGCACGGTCCCGTCCTTGCCGATCCACGCAAACTGCGGTGCCCCCATGAAATCAAGGGAGACTTTCAGCGCATTTTCCTGACGTCCCATGACAGAAATCGCTTCCTCACCGAGGATGGCAATTTTGAGAGGACGAGAAGCTTGAGTTGCAGGGTCAAAGACATAAAGAGTTCGACTGAATCCCGGTTTCAGATTCTTGGTATTCAAGATCTCGAGAATGCCGACGGGAAGAAACGTTTCGCTTTCGAGAGGAAGTTGAACCCGTCGTTCTGAACCGGACGGACCCGCCATGAGAATCAGTGTCTTTCCATCAGAGATCCCGCTGGCTTTGAACTGAAACAGGTTTGACTGCAAGTCGAAATTGAAGGAAGAGAGGGTAAGATCCTGCTGAAACATTCCCTCGGTTCTATAACGTATGTCTTGGACCATTCCCATCATGTTGATCCGCATGAAGACAAACTCGACCACCCGAAATCCTTCATTGGATCTGGAGAATTGCCGATGAGAATAACCGATCTTCTGGCCGTGCTGCGAGATGGACATCCAGGTCTCACGGTCCACCCAAGTCTGGATCGCTAAGGGATAGTCTCTCGTCCGTTCCGTATCTTCTCTCTGGAAGACACCAAGACGGATGAGAAGGAGGGTCACAAAACAAATGGCGAACATCGAACCGATGATCCATGAGGGTTTAACCTTACGACCAACCGTTGCTTTCCAACCTAAGGGTGAAGGTGCCATTTTCCGTCCTGCTTGAACACTAAGTATAAGTATAGCAAATTCCTTGCCAAAGCAAAGAAGACCCGCAGGAAGGATAACTTCTCAAAAACTATTGGCTATTTGCATCCCAGTCTCTTCTTAGACAGCAGGAAAACCACTGAAGTGCGTACTTTATTTCCAGTGTACGCTTGAATCATAATAGGAGTCAGGTTCTGAACAAAACTCAACCTTTCGACTTTCCGGGCTAAAGGCCAGGGCTTGCCTTCGACCCGAGCCCTTCGATTGAGCTCAGGGCCTTGAGCCTGTCGAAAGGCTCAGCCCGAGTGGGTTCAAGGTTGACCCTGAGCAGCGCTCCTCACTCCTTCTTCAAAGACAGGGCTTGACGCGGCCGAACGGGTCAACGCAACCCGAGCACGGTCAATCACTCCACTCTCTTCAGTCCTACCCAGATATCCTGAATTCCAATGTTGTCACGGGCAAGTCGGCTGGATGCCCCGCCTTCCCCGTCTTAACGGGAGGCGGAGAGGGCGATAACGGACTCCAGCACTGGAGTCAAAGCCGATCCTGTAATCATATCTACATTTCCCGGAAGCCCCGCTCCTGTCGGCGAGGAGCTTCACTTTAGCAACCATTTCTGGATCATAGTGCTTCTGCAACAACCCTTTTGAAAAAAATCGTCCATTTTGTCAAAAATTGCGCTAATTTAGGACAAATTTTGTCATTTTTCATCTACTTCTAATATACCGTAAGTTTGAAATGTGTTGTAACTACAATATATTAGAATATATTCATTTTTTTGGCACGTCGGTTGCAAAGTGTAGACAAATCTGGAAAGGAGGGCAAGAGAATGACTAAAGAGCGACATTACACGCCGCCAATTGTTCTCCGAGTCCACTTCAATGAACTCAGACACAGATGGAAGGCCAGGTTCGTTCTGGCAAACTTGTTTTACCTCGTCGTGATCGGGGGTTTGGCAGGATCCCTCATCCAGAACGAGAAGAAAATAGAATCTATCTCTTCTCAGTCAGCAGAAGCCGCCCCTTTTCAATCGAGAGGCCTTGAGACACTGAAAACAAAAGAGACGATCTACTCCATCCTGAGGGGCACGGGAATTAGCTTGAATCAGGGTCTTGACATCGCGGAGGTATTGACCACCCAGTCGAAATCGTCTGGAGTTCCCATTTCGTTGATTCTCGCCGTGATGAAGAAGGAAAGTCAATTTACCCCTCACGCCGTCTCTTCTCAGAACGCGATGGGACTCATGCAGGTCCACCCAGTGACCTGGAATGAGTATGTGAACAAGCTGAAACTGAATGTCTCATCCCAAGCTGCCTTTGATCCTGTTACCAACGTGTTCGTAGCAACGCATATCCTTCGCGACCTCTATGATTCGTACAAGGAGACAGCCTCTTCGGACTCCGATCTTTGGGAGTTCGTGCTTGCAGCTTATTACGGGGGCAAGAACTCCATCGTACAGAACGGCATCAGCCCCTCCCACAAGAAATATGTGGCGGATGTGAATCGATTCAAAGACGAGTTCGCTCAGAAACTGATGGATTAGGAGTTTGTTGATTTCCAGGTTGCTCAAAAAAGTCCCTGCCTTCGCCGAAGCGGCTTCGCGCAGGCAGGCAGATGCAAGTTGAGCCTTGCGAAATCCCGTTCGCGGGATCTCCCGAAACCCTGAGAGTGGCGTCGCGACGAATAAGGAGCGACTTTTTGCCACGCCGGCGAGTCGGTGAGCCGGCTAGAGGCGTACTTCGAGGTACGCCGCAACGACGAAGGGCCTGCCCGAAGGCAGGGGAAACGACGCAGATGGGCGTTTTTCAGCAACCTGAGAGGATTTCAATCCAGGCGCTTTCCCAGGACCTCTCGTCCTGCTTTCCCTCCGCTGAGAATCTCCCCTTCCAGGCCCAGGAAGGGGAGATTCTCTTTCCCTGCGACATAGAGGTTTCTCGAAATTCGCGTAGGGATCATTCCTTTCCTCCAATGGACCTCCGCATGGGTTTCATAAACAAAATGGGGATAGGACCAGTGGGAAACAAGTTCGCGGCCTCGGTCTGATTCTAGAAACTCGACGTGATGATCGAGAAACGGGATGAGCTGACCCAGGTGCCTCAGCACACTTTCTCGTTGTTCATCCATCCAGTGAGGATTGCACCCTTCTTTGACCTTATCCCATCGCAGAAGGCTTTCCACCGTCAAGGCTCTGTTTCCTTCCGGGGCCTTCGATCTATCACCCTCTGGACTGATAGAAAGATAGAGAAGATTTCCTCCATCGTAAGGTTTCCCAGGATCAGAGACGGAAACGAGCAAGTCCCTCATCCCCACGGGAATTCCCTTCTCCCGAAGAGCCAAGAAAAAAGGATAAAGAACGTATCGAGGTTCAAGGTGACTTTTCCAGTGATCAAGTTGCCTTCCTCCTTTTCCCTGAAAGTTGGGAAGACGATGGAGCGGGCAGTTGATGACGAGAGTCCTCGATCGTATGATTCTTCGATTCTCTTCGAGGTGGAGCGTAAACCCTTTCCTCCATTCCCGGGTTACCTTCCCCACACCCTCAATTTCTTCAACTTGCCCTCCAGTGCGGTGATATTCCTGCCATAGGCTCTTTTCCAGTTCATCCACATCGCTGTTAAGAACCCCGTCACCCTCTTCGCCGAAATCTAAAAGACGACTCGCCAGGGAAGTGGGGATTTCCTTAGGAGAGAAATTACTCCAGGCCCTCAGTTGAAGTTCTATGGTGGACCTAAACTCCTGGGAAAAGGGAGACAGGTCCAGATTGGATTCAGAGGAGAACAGTCTTTGAAACAAGGAAGGAGGCCGATGGAAAGGGGAAGAGGGATCCCTGTGCTTTCCCAGTTCACCATAAAAATGGTCAATCTGAGGAACCTCTTCGGGAAACTCTCTCTTCCACTCCTTTTCAAGTCGGGAGCGGTCGCAAAAAAGATCGATCCGCGCTGTGGGAAGAATGACTTGAAAAGTCACCTCTCTCCGCGTCTTGAGGTGAGGAGGACCTCGTTCTTCCCCTTTCTGAAATTCAAAAGGGACGGGAGAACTCAATAATGGGAGAAGCCCTCTGAGGGTGGACAACCGCAAGAGTCTCTCTGAAAAATTCGCAAACGGGATGAAGTGATAGCCGTCTTTGAGAAAGAGAGGTTCGTACCCTTTTTCTTTCAGAAGCAGGACAGAATGTTTCTCTCTCGACAGCAGGATCCCAGCCATCAAGCTGGCTAAGCCAGACCCTAAGAGGATCGCATCGTACTCGTTAACCTGTTCTTGCTGTTCCCTCATGGTTTGGAATCTGTGGAATCATGGGATGAGGCAAACGGAGAGTTAGACCCACGCGATGGCTTCCTCAGGCTTATCCGCTTTGACAATCTCGCCGATGATAAACCCCTTCTCTCCAAGGGCCTGGAGTCGTGCCATGACGTTCTGGGACTCCTCTGAAGGAATCACAAGGATCATTCCGATGCCGTTATTGAAGGTCTTGTACATTTCGTCTTCTGAGATGTTTCCCCTCTCCTGAAGGAATGGGAAGATGGGCGGCACATCCCAGGTTCCCTTTCGAATGACCGCCTTGCATCCTTTGGGAAGAATTCTTGGAAGATTCCCTGTGATCCCCCCTCCCGTGATGTGTGCCATGCCATGGGGTGAGAAATCCCTGAGGAGATCCAAGATGGTCTTGACATAGATTCTTGTGGGTCGAAGAAGGGTCTCTCCTAATCTCTCTCCGATTTCAGCCACCCGCTTTCTAAGATCGAGTTTGTGACGTTCAAGAAGCACCTTCCTCACCAGTGAAAAACCGTTGCTGTGGAGTCCGCTTGAGGCAAGGCCTATGAGTCTGTCTCCTATCCTGATACCGGACCCGTCGATCATTTGATCCTCTTCCAAGATTCCGACAACGAATCCCGCAAGATCATATTCCCCCTTTTTGTAGAAACCAGGCATTTCAGCTGTTTCACCCCCGATGAGAGAGCATTCTGCCTCTAGGCACCCCTTCACAATGCCTCCAACGACCTTCTTCGCGCGGTCCGGATCCAACTTCGACACAGCAAGATAATCCAATAGAAAGAGGGGCCTGGCTCCGATGACGATGATATCGTTGACGCACATGGCCACAAGGTCAATGCCCACGGTGTCATGACGATCCATGGCAAGTGCGATCTTGAGCTTTGTTCCCACACCGTCCGTAGAGGAAACAAGGACCGGTTTCTTGTACCGCTGGAGGTTCAGTGAGACACATCCTGCAAATCCCCCGAGTTTCGTGAGAACGTCGGACCGGAACGTGCCTTCCACCAAGGATTTGATCGACCGGACAAAATCATCTCCCTTGTCGACATCCACTCCGGCTTCTTTATAGGAATACCTTTTCACCGGTTCCACTCCATCCGAATGAACTCCTCGAATTTCAGTTTAGGTTAAACGATGACCTGAGAAAAGTCAATTGCCACACCTTGAAGTGTGATCCTTGAAGATTTAAGGGGATTTTGTTATTCTCCTGACGAGTCAAGGGACGCTTTCTTTCTATGCGAATTGAGGAATTCGATTTTACCCTTCCTCCCTCCCTGATCGCCCAGTATCCATCTGCCCAACGTGGTGACAGCCGTTTGTTGGTGCTCCATCGGTGCCGCGGGGAGATTGAACACCGAGCCTTTCAGGACATCGAGGAATATCTCCAGCCTGGAGACCTCCTGGTCATGAATAACAGCCGGGTCCTCCCGGCCCGTCTGATTGGAAAGAGAGAGACGGGTGGAACGTGCGAAGTTCTTCTGATTCCCTCTCATCATGGCATGAGAGATGAATGCGACATCCTGATCAAGAGATCGAGGAAGATCAAATCGGGAACTCGAATCCACTTCGGAGCAGGACTGGATGGGGAGGTGCTGGAAGTAAAGAATGGGAGAGGACGGATTCGCTTGACCGCCAATGGCGACCTCTTGGACCGACTTCAAGAGATAGGCCACACTCCCCTTCCGCCCTACATCAGGCGGCAGGATGAGCCTTTGGATCGTGAACGTTACCAAACGGTAGTTGCCGAAAGAGATGGGTCGATTGCTGCGCCCACGGCAGGACTTCACTTCACCCACGGACTTCTTCAACGGATGAGAACCCAGGGAGTTGAGACCGCGTTGATTACCCTCCATGTGGGCATCGGAACATTCGCGCCTGTCCGGGTGTGGAACGTAGAAAAGCATTCGATGGAACCGGAATGGGTCGACATTTCAGAGGACGTGGCCCACCACATCGCACACACAAAACAGAAAGGGCGAAGGGTCATTGCGGTAGGAACGACGACGACGCGGGCCTTGGAGTCTGCTTCGGATAAGGAGGGTCGAATCCGGCCGGGCCAACGGATCGCTGACCTTTTCATCTACCCTTCTTATCGGTTTCGGGTTGTCGAGGGTCTCATCACCAATTTCCATCTGCCGCGATCGACCCTCATCATGCTCGTGTCTGCCTTTGCGGGAAGGGAATTCGTGATGCGAGCTTACCAAGAAGCCATTGAGAGAAAATACCGATTTTACAGCTACGGCGATGCCATGTTAATTCTATAGGAGTTCACTGACTGGAAAAAAAGATTGGGGATTCGTCCCTTAATTTCGAGTCACTCACTCCAAGATCCTGGGTTGAGACATGTCTTTTCGTTTTGAGATTCTGGCAAAGGACCCTTTATCACGGGCAAGAGTGGGAAGGATTGAAACGAACCACGGGTCATTCTCGACCCCTGCGTTCCTTCCCGTCGGTACTCAGGGGACGGTCAAGTCCCTGACTCCTGAAGAATTGACCGAGGTAGGTGCTCAGGTGATTCTCGCTAACACCTACCACCTCTACCTCAGGCCCGGCCATGAGGTAATTAAAAAACTAGGAGGACTCCACACCTTTATTCACTGGGACAGACCACTCCTAACAGACAGCGGCGGCTATCAGATCTTTAGCCTCCGCGGCCTTCGGAAAATCTCAGAGGAGGGAGTAACGTTTCAGTCCCATCTTGACGGATCTCTTCATACCCTGACCCCTGAGAAAGTCATGGAAATTCAGAGACTCCTCGGATCGGATATTGCCATGGTCCTTGACGAGTGTATTCCCTACCCTTCCCCGTATGGCTATGCGAAAGAATCTATCGGCCTCACGACGCGTTGGGCCAAGAGGTGTTTAGAGGATAGGAGGGAGAATGATCCTGCCCTCTTCGCCATCGTGCAGGGAGGCATCTATCGAGATCTACGAGAGGAGAGCGCAAGGGATCTCGTGCCATTGAATTTCGATGGCTATGCCATCGGCGGCCTCAGCGTTGGAGAACCTAAGGCCGCCATGAAGGATATCCTCGAATCAACCGCTCCCTTACTTCCCGAACAGGCCCCACGCTACCTGATGGGAGTTGGAACACCTCAGGATATCCTTGAGGCTGTCAGGCTCGGGCTCGACATGTTCGATTGTGTCCTGCCGACTCGGAACGCCCGCAATGGGACCCTCTTCACCTCTTCAGGCAAACTATCGATCAAGCAGGCCCAGCATGCAGGAGACGGGAGACCGGTCGACGAACAGTGCGGTTGCTATACCTGCCGACACTACTCGAGGGCCTACCTCCGTCACCTTTACTTGGCAAGGGAGATTTTATCTTCGAGGTTGAATACGATACACAATTTGTATTACTATATGGATCTTGTAGCGAAAATAAGAAAGGCGATTTGGGAGGGACGTTTTCTTGATTTCGCCCGAGAGCACCACTCGATGAGATCAGAAGCTGAAAACGCCAGTAACCGTGAGTCCAACCGAGAAGGGGAAAAATAGAAAGGAGGCGTTATGGATTTAGCGTATGCCATGGGACCACAACCCGGAGGAGGCGGAAGCTCTCAGTGGATGAGCTTTCTCCCCATCATTCTCATCTTTGCGATCTTTTACTTCCTGCTCATTCGACCTCAGCAGAAGAAGGCAAAGGACCATCGGGCCCTTTTGTCAAGCCTGAAAGTAGGGGATCAGGTCTTAACGAGCGGAGGGATCTACGGCCGGGTCACTGGACTCCGCGATAATGTCCTCACCCTTGAAATCTCTGACAAAGTGAGGGTCAAGGTGAGCCGTGGCCACATCGCAGGTGTAGTAACGACGGATGTCATGAAAACCGATTAAAGATGAAGCTCCTCGCCCCCCGCTAAGACGGGGCAGGCACAGCGCGGGGCTTCCCGGTAATAATTTATTATTTAGTATTGTGCCCCTTCCTGCCTGCCGGCAGGCAGGGACCCCGCCCATCCCGCTAAGGCGGGACGGGGCATGCTCCGGTCAAGTCTCAAGGGTCAAATGGTCGATCCAAAATGGATAAAGATATAATTTTCATGGGTTCCCACAATGTTTCGTTGATCTTTTTCCGTTGACGATTGGCCCCTGATGACTGATGACTGATGACTGATCACTGATGACTGTTTTTGTAGCTCCTTGCTCTAACCCGTGTGTTAGAGCTATAATCCACGAGGAGGTATGACATGAATAGATATGAGACCATCTTCATCATCGACCCCGATCTGCCGGAGGACCAGACTCAGGCCACCCTCGAAAAAATCAAAGGGATCATTTCTCAGACGGCGGGGGCAGAGATTCTCAAGGTTGACGATTGGGGGATAAGAAGGCTAGCCTACCGAGTCAAGAAGAAACTGAGAGGACACTTCGTTCTAGCTCACTTTTCGGGCCCCCCGACCCTCCTGTCCGAGCTTCACAGAAATTTTCGAGTCATGGACGCCGTCATCAAATTCCAATCTGTTCGGTTGGATGAACAACAAGAGTCCTCATTGAAAGCCCCTCCGGAAGAGCTCCCCGAGGAAGAGTCGGGGGTGGGGAGCGGGGTGAGATGACCGATATCAATCGGGTGATCCTATCGGGGAGAGTGGCAAAATCTCCGCAGCGTTTTGTTCGCCCCGATGGATCCTCGGTGATTCAATTTCCTTTGGAGTTGAATTCCAAACAAGGTCTTTCTTCGAAGACGAATTCCCATTGGATTGTGGTCGTGGCCCTTGGCAAGTTAGGAGACCAGGAATTTGACCATCTCCAAAGCGGAACTCCTCTTCGAGTGGAAGGCGAGTTAAAACAGCGCCATTGGCAAACCCCGGAGGGGAGACATCGAACCCGCGTCGAAGTCATTGCCACAGACCTCCGGAGGATCGAGGAGCAAGATGACACCCAGAGAGGAGAGAACAATGAGAAAACCTTCTGAGAGGCCAGGACCGGACAGGAGGAAGAGGCCCTTCCTGAGACGAAAGGTTTGCCGGTTCTGTGCAGATAAAAAGCTCGAAATTGATTATAAGAATGCGAGGCTCCTTCGATTTTTCATCACGGAGCGGGGAAAGATCATCCCTCGCAGGATTTCGGGAAATTGTGCTAAACACCAAAGGGAAATTACCGTTGGCATCAAGAGGGCGCGGAACATCGCCCTGTTGCCCTTTACGACAGCGGTTCAATAAGGAAAACCCCGGCCCCTGACAGCCTGTGTTGAAGTCGGCAGGGATCAGGAAGTCCGGAACTCAACTCGGAAACGAGTCATCATCCAGGATCATGATCCGAAGGAGGTGAATCATGCAGGTTATCTTACTGGAGGACATCCCTTCCTTGGGAAAAAGCGGAGACCTCGTGAAGGTCTGTGACGGTTACGGGAGGAACTGTCTCATCCCTCAGAAAAAAGCCATCTTCGCTACCGAAAAAAACTTGAAATCCCTCGAACATCAGAAACGCCAGGTCCAGCAACGTCTCGGAAAGGTAAAGAAGACCGCTGAGGGAATGGCTCAGGAGATTGGAAATTCCTCTCTCACGATTGTCAAGCCCGCGGGGGAAAGCGGTAAGCTCTTTGGCTCTGTGACCTCGATGGATATTGAGACCCATCTCAAAGAAAGTGGCATCGAAGTGGACCGTAAGAAAATTCATCTGGAAGAACCCATCAAGAACCTGGGAATGTTTACGGTTCCCATCAAGCTCCATGCGGATGTCGTGGCACACCTGAAGGTTTGGGTCGTTCAGGAGTAATCGTCGATGGCTGAAACCGATCTCTCCTCCCACAAGCTCCCTCCTCAGAACATTGAGGCAGAGCAATCTGTCTTGGGAGGCGTCCTGATCGAGAATGAGGCCGTTCACAAGGTGATGGAGATTCTCACCGCGGAGGATTTCTATCGCGATGCCCATCGTAAGATCTACGATGCCTTGATGGATCTCGCAGAGCGAGACGAACCCGCCGATCTCATCACCCTCACCAACGAACTCAGGAAAAAGGAACATCTTGATTCGGTGGGTGGGGCCTCATACGTCACCTCCCTGATTGACTCCGTTGTCACGGCCGCTAACATCGAGTACTATGCGAAGATCGTCAAGGAAAAAGCGATCCTCCGTAAACTCATCGATACCTCGACAGAGATCATCACCCACAGCTACGAAGATCGGAGTGATGTGGAAAGTCTGCTCGATGAGGCCGAACGGGCCATCTTCGAGATTTCTGAGAATCGAATCAAACCCTCCTTCTATCCGATCCGCGACATCGTCAAACAGAGTTTCAAGACCATCGAGAGACTTTACGAAAAGAAAGAGCTCGTCACAGGGGTCCCTTCGGGTTATCGGGAGTTGGACCAACGGACGGCAGGGTTCCAGCCCTCGGACCTCATCATCGTGGCAGGGAGGCCCAGTATGGGCAAGACAGCGTTCTGTCTCAATGTGGCCCAATATGCCGCCATCGAAAAACGGACCTCTGTCGGCATCTTTTCTCTCGAAATGTCGAAGGAGCAAATCGTCATTCGGATGCTTTGTTCGGAAGCTCAGGTCGAGGGGACACGGCTCCGGACAGGGTTCCTAAGCGAGAGTGATTGGCCACGGTTGACGCTGGCCGCCGGAACTCTTTCAGACGCCCCCATCTTTATCGATGATGCGGCAGCCCTCTCGGTCCTTGAGCTTCGCGCCAAGGCAAGGCGTCTCAATGCTGAGCACGGTCTTGGGATGATTATGATCGATTATCTCCAGCTTATGAGGGGAAGGGCAAAGGTCGAGAGTCGACAACAAGAGATCTCTGAAATCTCCCGCTCCCTAAAAGCCCTGGCCAAGGAACTCAATGTCCCGGTCATTGCGGTCTCCCAGCTCAGTCGCAGGACGGAGGAGCGCCAGGGGATGAGGCCCCAGCTCTCGGACCTGCGAGAGTCCGGAGCCATTGAACAGGATGCCGACGTCATTCTTTTCATCTACCGGGACGAGGTCTATAACCGCTCGGAGGACAATCCCAACCGAGGTAAGGCCGAGATTATCATCGGAAAGCAACGGAATGGTCCGACCGGCAAGATCGAACTGGCCTACTTAGACAAATTTACAACCTTCAAAGAGCTCTATAAAGGAGAGTCTGAACCCATCTACGAGTAACTCTTCTTCAATGAGATGAATCTGCCGAACCTTCTGTCTTTAACACGGGTCCTTCTGATTCCGATCTTCGTCATCCTGATCATGCAGCATCGGTTTGGCTGGGCTCTGATCGCCTATGCTGTTGCCGGAGTAACCGACGGAGTGGATGGGCTGATCGCACGGATCACTCATCAGAGGACGGAATTGGGCGCTTACCTGGATCCCATTGCAGACAAACTCCTTCTCTCTGCTGGATTCATTACTCTTGCCATCATCGAGCTCCTTCCCAACTGGCTCACGGTCATCGTCATTAGCCGAGACCTCATCATCCTTCTGGGCTTCTTTATCTTTATTCTCACAAACCGGAGGCCAAAAATTCAGCCTTTGCTCGTCAGTAAGATTACGACCGGTTTTCAGATTTCAACGATCCTCCTTGTCCTTCTGACCGTCTACCATCCCTCTTTCAAAATCCTGATCCCTCTCGCGATTTACGGAACGTTCGTTTTTACGATCATCTCGGGGGCCCATTACATCTACCTGGGAACAAGAATCCTGAATGAAAAGTGAAGCTCCCCGCCTATCCTGCTAAGGCGGGACGGGGCATCCAGCCGGCCGGCAAGTGGCCCGAAAGCCTCGCCCTTTAGCGCGGGGCCAAGGGACACAATACAGAAAGCAATACCTTTCCGGGAAGCGCCACCCATTTGGGCGGCGAGCTTCACTTGCCCGTGATGTGGAGCCCCACGGGCCAAAGTCCGTGCCTGCACGCCGAAGTGCGTTACGGCACGCAGGCGTGGCTCCTCCACATGCTTCGGAAGGCGGAACCCTCCGAAGCATACCCTACTGCGCTCCTTCGGAGCTTTGAAGGGTACCCTCTTCGCATTCATCGTCCGACGCCATAGGCTATGGCCGACGGCGTCCACGACCTGAGAGACCGCGCCTTGCTGCGTAGGAGGGTAAGAGGTCCCCTCCAAAAAAGAGAGAAAAGAGATGGCGACATCCGCATTCAAGATATCGCTCCTCCTCATGGGACTCAGCGGCATGACCGCCCAGATTCTTCTACTGCGGGAACTCCTCGTCTCCTTTCTCGGGAATGAACTGACCCTGGGGGTGATTCTTGCCAACTGGCTCATCTTGGAAGCCATCGGTTCTTTCATGGTCGGCAAGTCGGTCGAAAAAATCCAAAAGCGGCTCGAGGTTTTTGTTTTACTGCAACTCGTCTTTGCTGCAACCCTCCCCCTCGCCCTCACTCTCTCTCGGGTCTTCAAGAATGTTCTTTTGATCACGCCTGGAGAGGGTCTGGGTTTCGCTTCGATCCTTTATTCCTCCTTTCTCATTCTCTTCCCCGTCAGCCTTTCTCATGGAGCCCTTTTCACTTACGGCGCCAAGATCTATGGGCAATTCATGGGAGAGGATGCTTCTTCCGTGGGAAAAGTCTACCTCCTGGAAACGATCGGATCCATTCTGGGTGGACTCTTGATCACCTTTGTGCTCATTCGTTTCCTCCATGCATTTCAGATCGCCTTCACTCTCTCGCTTGTCCATGTTCTCATCTCGGCTCTTCTTCTGTGGCCCAGAAAGGCCTCTCCGTCGTCTCGACTCCGCTCGGGTCTTTGGGGTCTATCTGTTTTTCTCACGGTGTTGGGCGCGTTTGTTCTACTCGGTCCTCTGCCCCATCAGATCCATTTATCCTCCATCCAATCGCAGTGGAGAGGTCTCAATGTGATTCACCATGAGGACTCCATCTATGGGAACATTACGGTCACCCAACGGGGTGAGCAGATCACTTTCTACACTGATGGCAGCCCATCCATCACGACTCCTGTCCCCGATGTGGCTTCCCTGGAGGATCGGGTCCACTTCTCCATGCTGTCCCATGAAAAACCTGAATCTGTCCTCATCCTGGGCGGGGGAGCGGGTGGAATGATATATGAAGTCCTCAAATATCCTGTGAAGCAGGTCCACTATGTGGAACTCGATCCCTTGCTCCTCACGCTCATTCATCAGTTTCCAACCCCTTTGACTCGATCAGAACTTTCCGACCCAAGGGTTGTGATCCATTACACAGATGGAAGAGTCTTTCTCAAAAGGACCCCTGAGCGGTTTGACGTGGTTTTCATCGGACTTTCTGCTCCCCAGGAATTACAGACGAACCGGCTCTTCTCTCTTGAATTTTTCTCCATGGCCAAAAGGAAAATGAACCCCGAAGGGATTCTTGTCCTCACCCTGCCCGGCTCGCTGACGTACATCGGTCCTGAATTGAGGGACCTGAATGGGTGTATCTGGGATACCCTCAAACGCGTTTTCCGTCTTGTGAAAATCATCCCAGGAGACACCCATCTCTACATGGCTTCCGATTCAGAGAAGTTGGCTACCCTTTCCATTAATGACATGATAAGAAGGCTCGAAGAGAGAAGGATCAAGACAAGCCTATTCAGCAAGTCTTACATGGAGTATCGGCTGCACGAAAGATGGGGTCAGTGGTTTTCTCGATCCATGGAGAAGAGAGAAGTTCGGATCAATTCGGATTTCCGGCCCATCGCCGTTTTTTTTAGCCTCTCTTATTGGAATGCTCTTTTTTCCCCCTATTTGACACCGGTCTTCCAGTGGTTCGAGCGTTTGAGCTTGAAGATGACTCTCAGTACCGCCCTCCTCATCACCGCATTTCTTTTCCTGTTCTTTCTCAGGAAACCCCACGCCTCCAGACTCTCTCTCCCCTTTGCAATCCTCACCTCAGGCTTTGCGGATATCCTTCTTGATCTGGCGATCATTTTTACATTCCAAGCGGTTTTCGGCTATCTTTATCACCAGATCGGCCTTCTCATAACGGTCTTCATGCTCGGTGTTGCCTCGAGCAGTTTCACTATCACTCGGCGTCTTGGAAAAATGAAGAAGGCTTCGCTCCTGTTTCTCCTAACGGAATTGGGGTTCGTCGCATTCTCCATCGTTCTCCCCCTCGTCTTCACCGCCCCCACTCTCCATGGAGAGAGTCCCATCCTTTCACTTTTTCTCTATACCCTCTTTCTGGTCATGTCCTTTCTCTGTGGCACACTGGTCGGACTCCAGTTTCCACTGGCGACTCATCTCTATCTGCAGACTCATCGAGCTCAAGGGGCCTTGGGTCACACGGCGGGCTTACTTTACGGAGCAGACCTTTTGGGAGGTTTCTTCGGAGGACTCTTGGCAGGAATTCTCTTTTTTCCTATCCTCGGTCTTAGAGAGACCTGTTTCATGGTTGCGATCATCAAGACGAGTAGCTTTGTGCTCGTCCTATTATACACTCGAATCGGGAGATGATCTTACCTTTCCTGTGGGAAGAGATTTGTCGAGTAACCATTCAAGGATAGTGAAACGGGGGGCGGACGGGTTGGTGCGGTCTTCGGAGAAACCCTGTGCCTGCCTGCCGGTAGGCAGGGCGGCACCTTTCCCTCTCTAACTGCAGCATCAAAACCCCTTGCAAGTGCTCGCGTAGTTCCACGAGTTCGGTCACCCATTCCTTTGGAGACCCGCCATGCAGGGGTTCGGAGAAGACCACACTGACTCGGCCGCCATCTCACGCTGGCCAGCACTGCAACCCGCCATCGACACGAATGACCTGACCGCTGATAAAAGAACCTGCCTCACAGGCTAAGAACTCCACCACGCGAGCAATGTCGATCGGCCTTCCATAGCGGATGAGCGTGCCCCCTTCAACCATCAACGTGGGATCAGGCGTGCGGGTAGCAGCCCACCGCGGAGCCACGACATCCCCAGGAGCAATCACATTCGCCCTGACGTTGTAAGGTCGAAGCAATAAGGCGAGGCAGCGGGTGTATTCGTGAACGGCTGCCTTTGCCGTAGAATAGATGGCTGTCTTTTCGACACCAAACAAACCATCAGTACTTCCGATGTTAATGATGCTTCCGGAACGCCGGTCCATCATTTCTGGGGCGACCTCTCGACACACAAGGATGCAGGTCATGAGATTCCGATTGAACACGGTTTTGATGTCCTCAAGAGAGATAAACACCGCATCGTTATTGGCAGGCTTCCCTCCTCTCGCACCCAAGGTCCCTTGAGATCCAATGTCTCCTCCTGCATTGTTAACAACGACATCCATGGATCCGAATCTTTCTCTGATCTGTTTTGCGGCCGTCTTCACCGTGCTCTCATCTGAGAGGTCTCCATGAACAGGCAGAACGTCGACCCCCTGTTCGGCGGCTATGGCCTTCGCCACCGCCTCGAGGGAATCCGCTTCGTTAAAAGCCCGGGTCGAAAAAGGGGTTGTTCCATGAACAGCTACATCTGCCCCTAAGCTTGCCAGGTGTGTGGCGATGACCCGGCCAACGCCTCGTGATGACCCTGTGACCCAAACCACTTTTCCAGCCAGTGGTCGATTCTTCTCCCCCATGAAATCCCTCCTATGGAGCCCTACGGGAAAATGCCGTGGCCTGCCGCTGAGGTAACGAGACTTCCCCTTTTTCTTTCTATCAGGACGGCCATCTTACTTCTTCCGCTTCAGGTGTCGGAAGAGTTCTTCCATCCTCTCTGCTACGAGGGCCTGACCATCTCGCTTGGACCAGTCGTAGATTCCCCGGCCGCTGGGCAGCCCGCGGTGCCCCTCCTTGACCAGATTCGCGATCGCTGCAGGGGGTTGAACCTCGGCATCGATGTCCGGGAAGAGGAAGGCGGCGAACGCATGCATGGTATCCAGACCCCCCACGTCCGCAGACTCAATGGGACCCGTGATCGCCACCCGTCGGCCAAAGCTGTTTCGAACCACAGCGTCAATGGCCTCTGCTGTCGCGACCCCAGCAGCCCAGAGGGCCCATGCCTCTCTAAGCAGGGCAAACTGCAGACGGTTCCCGATGAATCCCGGGATTTCCCGGTTCATGACGACCGGTTCCTTCCCTGCCTTCCGAAGGACCTCGCAGATCCAGGGAACGACATCCGGAGCAGTTTCAGGACCCGCGCATACCTCCACGAGCGGGATGAGCTGAGGAGGATACCAGAAGTGGGCAGCCACAACCCGTTCCCGATTTTTTACTCTGTCGACCAGCTTGCTCGCGGGCTGTCCGCTCGAGGAAGCAAGCACAGTTGGCGGAGGACAGATCTGATCCAGCTGTTCGAAAATCTGGTGTTTAAGAGGAAGATCCTCGGTCACTGCCTCGACTACGAGTTCTGCCGCCCCTGCATCTTTGAGGTTCGTCGAGGTCACAATTCTTCCAATCGCTGCTTTGGAGTCCTTGGCGTTGAGAATCTTGTGGGTTTGGAAACGCTTGAGGCTCTCTTTGATTTTACCCACCGCCGCCGATAGGCTTTTTGGGTTTCTCCCGATCATACGTACGTTGTAGTTCGCCACGGCAAACACCTGAGCTAAACCATGCCCAATAATCCCATTCCCAATCACGGCAACCGTCTTTACTTCTTTTGGCGTTGTCATCTGCTCCTCCTCGAAAACAAGATATACTCTATCCAAAAATGCTGGCGAGTGAGACAAGCGTTAACCATATTACTATTTCTCGCAACTTACGGGAGTTCTATCTCTCAGCAAACCGTGAAAAGCTCAGTTCATCGATCGGAATAGAGGTCCGACCGGTACACATGAGTTCCGAAACGAGTTTTCCTGTGATGGGTCCTAAACAGACTCCGTGTCCGCAATGACCTGCGGCCATCACGAATCCTTCGATCCCTTCTACAGTACTCACAATGGGAAGATCGTCATGGGTGAAGGGGAAGAAGTTGGCAAAAGTTCGAATCACATGGACCTGCCTGAGAGGAGGAAACAATCTTGCCACCTCCTTCGCAATGGCCACCGTTTCCTCATAGCTCGTCCTTTTGTCGTATCCCACGAATCTCCAGGTGGCGCCAAGGAGAAGATTCCCAGAAGCGGTCTGATGGATGCACAGGCCCATCCCAAATTTTTCCCGATTAGCAATCATCTCGTCCTTGCCGTACTCCTCCGTCAGGTAGGACGCTCCCATAATGATATGGGAGACCATGGGAGGGAGTTGTTCAGTCACTACGAATTCCATTTCATTCGGGATGATGGGAATCTTGATCCCGACCATCTTGCCAATGAAAGGGGCCCACGAGCCACAGGCATTAATGACCGTGTTTGTACGGATCACTCCCTTGTCCGTCACCACCCCTTTGACTCTCCCATCCTCAATCTGAATACCCTGAACCTGCGTGTGGTAAAAGATCTTTGAGCCCAGTTGTATCGCCTTACGGTTCAGGGCCACCATGAGCTGAAAAGGATTGGTTCCACCGTCCAGGGGATTGTAAAGGGCTCCGACAATTCTTTCCGAAAGAAGAGGCTCCAGGGATCTCGCTTCCTTGGCGTCGATGGGCGTCAAGATAAAACCGACTTTCTCCCTTTCCTTACGAAAGGCTTCAATCTTAGGAATCTGCTTTTCATTTTCAATAACAATCATTCCGCCGGTACGTCGATATTCTGTGTCAACATCCAATTCTTCTTTCAACTGTTTGTGGAGCTCAATGCTGGCCAGAGCAAGCGTAAGATCAATTCCAGGACGTCTTGTCGAAGTCCATACAAAAGCGCCGTTGGCTACAGAGGCTTCTCCTCCCACCTCGCCTCTCTCAATGAGGGCCACTTTCCTGCCGGCTTTGGAAAGAAAATAGGCCGCACAGGACCCGATGACCCCCCCACCCATGATCACGATCTCAGCTTCCTTTGGAATCATGCTCGTACCCTCACCGATCCTCGTTCTCTTCCGAAGCCAATTCCCCCACTTTCAGAGGCCTCACCGGAGGCCGAACCGTCGAAGGCTTCGGAAATGGCTTTTCCAACCCCTTACCGCTCCTCTGCAGTAACTGGCTTACCAACCGCCCGCAGGTTTTCCCCTGACACAACCCCTTCCCGGCTCGCGTCAGCCGCTTCACATCCGTGAGTGTCCGGGCTCCCCACTCAATCGAATCAACAATCTCCCCCTGGCTCACCTCTTCACAACGACAGATGATTAGCTCTCGTTCGTCCATCCTCACCCCTCGCTTCAACTTAGAATCGAATGTTCCTGATCTCCATGGCCAGCTCTTTGGGAACCAAAAGGGATACGACCGGCGTTCGATCATTCCTCTTGGAGTGACTCACCTTTAACACCTTCGCCTCTCCCACAACTTTCCCCTCCCGATCAAGGGCTTTCACTCTCGAATCCAGCTTGGGAAGGGGAATGAACTCATAGGGAATCATCAGTAACGCTTTTTGCTTCGAGTAGTTCAGGTCCACCACAAAGATCGCCTGGCCCGGACATCCAGCAATACAGGTCCCACAACCCGTACATTGGTCCTCCATGAGTCGAGGTAACTGCGTGATGTCCTCCCCCATCGTGATCGCCCCCTGCCGGCAGGAGTCCACACAGGGATCACACGGAATTTCCTGAACACATTCTATCACTGCCACTGGCCCCTGGTTCATCCTCTTCTTCGTCGGCACCCCAGGACAGCTCAAAAGCTCTTTCCCCCGAAGGATGCCTGTCTGTTTCAGTGTGTTCTTCACTTGGCTCCCCTTCTTTCCTTGATCTTCACCTTCCCCTCCGCTCGCTTCTGACCAAATGGACCCTTCCTCAAAGCCTCCAAATGACCCCAGGCCTCCTGTTTCAATTCTTGAGCTTTTTCGCTAGTAAGGTATCCCAAGGATTGAGCCACGGCTATCCCTGCCACTTTCCCCTCTTCAATGGCCGTGTGCGCCTCCTCTATCCCCGTAAGATCCCCTGCAATGTAAACCCCCTTGAGGGTCGTCTCCATGTCATCGTCATGAACCGGTACATGCCCTCCCAATTCAGGTACATAGACAAACTCGCATCCGGCTAACCACGCGAGTTCTGCCATAGGCGTCAAACCCACTGCAAGACAAATCGTATCAACCGTCAGTCTCTTCTCGGTCCGGGGCCTGGGGTTAAAGTTCTCGTCCACCTTCACGATCACCGCTCTCTCTACCCGCTCTTTCCCAATGGCCTCTTTCACGGTATAAGACGTGTAGATGGGAACTCCGCATTTCCTCAGTTTGCTCGCATGAACCCCATACCCACTAATATATGGAAGGGCTTCAACCAACCCCACGACCTCTGCTCCTGCCTGAAGGAGCTGATAGGAAACAATCAACCCCACATTCCCCGAACCCACCGTCAGGATCCGTTTCCCTGGCAATACCCGATGAATGTTGATCATCGTCTGCGCTGCCCCGCCACCCATCACCCCTGGCAGCGTCCACCCAGGGAAAGCTAAGGCATTCTCATTGGCTCCCGTGGCAAGGAGGATCTTCTTGGCACTGACGCGAGATACTCTCTGGTTCGAAGAAATCCCGAGTTTGGGCCCATCAAAGATCCCCCAGACCGCCGTGTTGAGCCGTACCTCCACCCCATGCTTCTCCGCATCCTCAAGCATCTGGGCTCCTATGTCGATCCCCCGAATCCCGGCACCGTGTTCCCTCGACCCAAAGAATTTATGAATCTGCTTGAAAAGCTGACCCCCGGGTCTCTCGTTCTCATCGAAAACGGCTACTTTCACGCCACACTTGGCTGCCTCTATCGCCGCCGACAGACCTGCAGGTCCCCCTCCAACCACACCCAACTCGATCTCTCTCATGAGCCCACCTTCCACTGCCCAAGACCGTCCTGAGTCTCAACCTTCATCCCCTCTCGTACAGGCGTCACACACGTCCGTGTGTTAGGAATCCCATCCACAATCATGAAGCAATCCGAACACCGCCCAATCGCACAAAACAATCCCCGGGGAGAAGATGTCTTCTTTGTCCGATGAAAGACGAATATCCCTGCGGCCGTCAAGGCCGCTGCGATCGGCTCGTGTTCTTCCGCTTCAATCTTTCTCCCATCGACCTCAATAAAGACCTTCCGCCCCTTTGCCTTGGGACCTAAAATGGGATGATCCTTGATCCGCATTGTCTCTTTCATTAGAATTCCTCCAACAGACCTCTCAAACGCTCAGTCCGACTTTCCTCTTAAACCGACTTACGCAGTTGATTTCAATGCCCAAGATATCGGCAATCCGGAACTTTGCATCCATCCCTTTGGTCACCCTCGGGATGGCATTCACCAGCCCGAGATCCAGATCTTCCCTCACTTCAGCCATCACGACGGGGTCTGCAATATCTTCGACTGAAAGCTTGAGTTTTTCAGCAACGTATTTCTTGGCCTCCCGGATCTTCATGCCTCGGGTCATCTGCATCCGCGCCACCAGATCTCCGGCAGTACGGATTCCGCCCATGCCCGAAGCGATCCCGTGGGAAATGGCCATCCCAAAGGGATCACCCACACCCACCTACAACCCATCCATGCGTCCTATTTCGACCATCGCTTTCGAAGCTCTCGCCACCGCATCCACAGGAGGTGAAAGGGTCAGAGGCACACCACCCACCCCCATTCCCATGCAGGCATGACAGGGGATGTGACCCTGGTCGGCACAGGCTTGAGCAAAGTTGACAGCCCGAGCAATGTTCCAAGGGAGAGACCGGTTGGTCACGATATTGGTCGTGGGACCAAAAATAGTAACACCAGCTTTCTCAGCCAGCTCGAGCTGTTTGTGAGGATAGAGTCCGGCCAAGCGGACGTTGTTATAATACACCTCTCCGTGCATTCCCAGAATGAACTCGCTGGCCATTCCCATCATAATGCACATCTTTGGATATTTCTTTCTCAGAATTTCAATGGCCTTCAAGGTCGCCAAGAACTCGGCATCCCCTGCGGCGGCTGCCGTGTCGAAGTTGATGCCGTCTGCCCCGGACTCATACATCTCACTTCCCACATAGACCATGTCCTTCACCGCATGCTCAACGGCTTCCCCATAGGAAGCCCTCGCCTCAGCGATCTTGCCTTTCGGCAGAAGGTCAGCGGGATTAGGACAGGGTCCGTCGGGCTGACTGTAGAGCCCCAGGTTCGGCATGGCTCCGTAAAACAGAGGAGGAATGGTCATTAGGAGCGCCTGCTCCAGGATGGGTTGTTCAAAGACAACAATGGGTTTGACCGGTTTGAAACTGTAATCGATGTGGGCGAGCTCCAGCGTGTCTGACCCTAACATCCGTTCATAGATCTGGAGGGACTGGATCTTGCTGACCGACACGTTGGCTCGTTTGAACTTGGTTGTTCCACTGTCATAACTGAGGATGACCTCATTGCCTCTCTTCACCCCCACTGCATTGTCAGGACTCTTAAACAGTTCGACGAGATATCGGATTTCAGCGTCGATCAAAGGAGGAATCTTGGCTCGATTCACCGCGTCCTGAGTGCCCTCTTCTATGTCGCGCCGGATCTCCGCCTCGGTCATCTCTACGCTGAAACCATCCCCCATTCTCGTTCTATATTTTTCCATGTGAGAACTCCTTTCGTCGAGATCTTACTGCATTATCGTTTCTCTGGCTCACAGCGATTCTTGTCGCCGGCCACTGCCCACCCTACATCCCTGGCAGACAAGTAAGGAGGTTCCCTCTCCGGCCATGCAATGAAGCTCCACGCCCTAAAGGGCGTGGCCGTTCGGCAGAGCTCACGGCCCTGAGTATACCGAAGGGCTTCTCGGTAAGGTACTTCCCTTTTATATTGTGCCTCTTGACCCCACCCTCGAGGGCGGGGCTTACGCGGCACTTGCCGGTCAACATAGAGAATCTCGCTGAAAAGGGGAAAGGTGACTGGTAAGAACATCCCAATCCTAATTGAAAAACCTAACAAGAATCATGGAGTCCACGGGTAAAGCCCGTGGTCTTGTGCGTGGGTGGACAAGGACAGGACGCACTCTGTGGAGGCTAATGATTCTCCATGGTCTGCCATTCAATTCTGAAAAAGACCCACTTCTTCTCTTTTCTCAACAGGACGTTCTCTGAACTCTGGCCTCTCCTATTTCGCCTGATCAAGAAGGGCCTTCAACTTCGGGACCCGCTCATTTCTCTTTTTGGCCACCAGGGTAAAATTTCTTGGAACATCTGCCATCAAATGCTTCGACTGCTCCGCTGCAGTGTGATAATATTTCAAAATTTTCTCTTCCATCGCCAATGCTTCTTTCAAAGCATTTGAGTAACTGGCATCCTTCGAAGGCGTTGCCTGGATCCTATAATCCTCTTCATTGAGATCAAAGGCAAAACAGCCTTCAATGGCGTCAGTGATCACGCCATAGTAAGCCCGCTCGATCTGGGTGACGTACTTCGCATTGTCTTTCGCAAAGCCGAGGAAGAGGTCCTTATCTTTTTCGAACCTTTTTGACATTTCTTGATAGAACTTGGCAGATTCATTCTCCAGCTCTCTGGATAGGCTAATGGCACCTGAACATGTGCTAATTTCCATGAGTCTATACCTCCTCTATGCCCCTAGAACCACCGTTGAATGATCACTTTACTTTCCGTGAAGAAACGGATTGCTTCCTGGCCCTGGGTATGCAAAACCCCAAAGAAAGAGTCTTTCATCCCACTGAATGGGAAGAGAGCCACAGGAGCTACGATTCCAATATTGATGCCCACGTTACCGCTCGCTACGTTGTACTGAAATTCTCTGGCACTCCTGCCATTCTGCGTAAAAATCGCGTGGCCATTTCCAAAAGGACTTGCATTGCATATCTGGATTGCTTCCTCCAGAGTCTTGCTTCGGAAAACGCTCATCACCGGACCAAAAATCTCTTCACTCCCTATCCTCATACTGGGGGTTACATTCTCGAAAATCGTCGCGCCCACAAAGCAGGTGTCAGGACAGCCGCCCTCAATCTTGGGCTTTCTTCCATCCAGTCTCAATTTAGCCCCTTCTTTGATGCCGATGTCGATATACCCGATGATCTTATCTCTTTTCTCTTTATCCCGGACAGGCCCCATCTGGATGCTTTCATCCAGCCCATAACCCATCCTGATCCTCGAGGACATCGCCACCACTTCCTCCATAAAACTGTTGTAGAACTTGTTGTCATCCCCCACGATAAGGAGGTTGGCCCCCGCTAAACAACGCTGACCTGCATTGCCAAAAAAGGAGGTCATCAAAGCGGGAACGGTGGCTTTCACATTGCAGTCCGGCATGATGAGCATGAAATTTTTCGCCCCGCACTGGGCGATCACCCTCTTCCCCGTCTCCCCGCATTTCTTGTAGATCACATCTCTTCCTGTGGGCGTGGATCCGACAAAGGTGATCCCCACGATATCCTTGTGTTCCAACATTCCATCCACAACCGTTCTTCCACCATTGACGACATTCCACACCCCGGGCGGAAACCCGGCCTCCTCTGCCAGCTCAGCAAGCCTCATCTGGCTGAAAGGCACCTCGCTCGACGGCTTGATAACGATGGTATTTCCTGTGGCCACCGCATAAGGAGCCGACCAGAGGGGAATCATGAACGGGAAATTATAAGGACCGATAATTCCGAAAACCCCTAAGGGCGACGGGATGAGCCATTCATCAATGCCACTGGCAATATCCTCTGAATAGTAGCCTTGCTGCAATGTTGGGATACCGCAGGCCACTTCCACGTTTTCAATACCCCGTCTCGTTTCGCCCCTGGATTCATCAATGACCTTCCCATGTTCCATCGTCTGGATCCGGCTCACCTCCTCGAAATTCTCTTCGAGCAGACCTTTCAATCTGAAGAGAATTCTTGACCTGGCAAGAGGGGTCGTCCTTCTCCACTCCGGAAAGGCTGCCTTCGCCGCTTCCACTGCAGCATTGATCTCCTCTTGGGTCGATATGGGACATTTCCCCATTACCTTCCCTGTCGCAGGATTGACGACATCCACAATCTTTCCTTTTGAACCTACCCATTCCCCATTAATGTAATTCTTTACTTCTTTAACACCCTTGATCGGTTCCTCCAAAATAGCCATTTTATCAATTCCTCCTTTCGGTTTATTCCCTATTGGTTGACCATCAGATTGTTGGAAAACTCTGTTTCTATAACCTGACCCTTCCCTCGGGTCAAATCATGTCTCCCTGAATTCGTTGGAGGATGAGTGCCTAAGAGCGTTGGAGGTCCTGAGATCTCGCTTCTTGTTTGAAACTGCCCTCCTTCATGATCCATTCTAGGGTAGTATAGTAAATTTGGAGATCATTTGCAATTTCTTCCAGAAAATATTGGCGGTTCATCTAAACTGCTTTGATGCTGATGTCTCTTCATGCCTTCCTCTTCAATCCGTCATCCATC
>Ga0209254_10001011_pt1 | contig 24854 bp, 22 predicted proteins | sample FrelakmetDIP11DI_FD_187148 | JGI IMG/M metagenome (GOLD analysis project Ga0209254, IMG submission 187148) | Freshwater lake sediment microbial communities from the University of Notre Dame, USA, for methane emissions studies - DIP11 DI (SPAdes)... | ecosystem: Environmental > Aquatic >...
CATTGCCATACCTGGGGCAAGAATTGGCTTACATTCGGGATGATCCCAATCTGGCGTACGTCTAGCATTCCAGGCCTTGCGGGGCGGCCAACTCATCTGCCAGCTTTGACAGACCCAGCTTTTCCGGCTATAATGCGCCCGCAATTCTGACAGGAGGTAAAACCGGTGCTCTACAATCGATTTTCGGCATTTGGCGTCTGTAGTGCATCGGATCGTCGGTAGTCTATTTCAAAGAAGGATTTTACGCCGTGGGTGCGCTCGACGCCCACGGCTTTTTTTCTGCTCGTGGGCGGGCCGCATCCCGGCGCCATGACAGGACACAATCGAAATGTTACAGGTCAGCAACCTATCCAAATCGTTCGGCGACAACCTTATCCTCGACCGCGTGTCGCTTACCGTCAATCCCGGTGAGCGGGTTGGGCTCATCGGCGCCAACGGCTGCGGCAAGACAACCCTGCTCAAGATCATCCTGGGAGAGCTCCAGCCCGACAGCGGCAGCGCCCGGCTGTCGCCGGCCGATGTGCGGGTCGGCTACCTGGCCCAGGCCCTCGAGTACGAACCCGGCCAGACGGTAGGCCAGGTCATGGCAGCGGCCCTCGCCGGCCTAACCGAGGCCGAGCGCCGCATGGAGACCCTGTCGGCGGCCATGGCCGTTGCCCAAGGCCAGGATCTGCAGCGGCTTCTCGGCGACTATGACCGGGCGCTCGCCACCTTTGAGCGCCTGGGCGGCTATGACTGGCAGGCTCGGGCAGACGCCGTGCTGGACGGCCTTGACCTGCGCGATCTGTCCCAGGACACACCGGTGGAGATCCTGAGTGGCGGGCAAAAGACGCGCCTCGGGCTGGCCCGGCTGCTCCTGTCCAATCCCGACCTGCTGCTCCTCGACGAGCCGACCAACCACCTCGACATCGAGGCGCTGGAGTGGCTGGAGCGCTTTTTGCAGGCGTTCCGCGGCGCCGTCCTGATCGTCTCCCACGACCGGACCTTTCTGGACCGGACGGTGAGCGCTATCCTCGATCTCGACCTGCTCAGCCACACGGTCGCCTACTACCCAGGCACCTACACCGACTATGCCCAGACCAAGCAGCGGGAGTGGGAAAAACAGTGGGCCGCCTACAAAGATCAGCAGGCGTTCTTTGCCCGGCTGGAAAGCACCATCACTGCCAAGAAAAACTATGCCCGCTCTATCGAAGCCGGGACGGTCGATTTTGCCACGCGCAAGATCGCCATGCGCATCGCCCACCGAGCCGTGATCCAGCAGCGGCGCCTCCAGCGCATGCTCGACTCGGAGGAGCGGCTCGACAAGCCAGAGCGCACCTGGCAGATAAAGCTCCAGTTCGCCGACACGCCGCCGTCAGGCCGCGACGTGCTCGTGCTGGAGGATGTGGCCATGGGCTTTGGTGAGCACGACCTGTTCCGCGACGTGAGCCTGACCCTGCGCGCCGGCGAGCGGATCGCCCTGGTCGGCCCCAACGGCTCGGGCAAGACAACGCTGGCCCGCCTGATCCTCGGCGAGCTGGCCCCGCTGGCCGGCCGGGTGCGGCTAGGCGCCGGCGTCCGGGTGGGCTATTATGCCCAGGAGCAGGAAGACCTGGACCCCAGCAGCACCCCCTACGACCTGATCCGCGCCGTCGCCCCGCTGGATCAGACCGAAACCCGCAGTTTTCTCCATTATTTCCTGTTTGCCGGCGACGACGTATTCGTCCCGGTCGGCAGCCTCAGCTTTGGCGAGCGGGCGCGCCTGGCGCTGGCGCGGCTGGTGGCCCAGGGCTGCAATTTTCTGCTGCTCGACGAGCCGATCAACCACCTGGACATCCCGTCGCGCACCCGCTTTGAGCAGGCCATGGCCGCCTTCCAAGGGACGGTACTGGCCATCGTCCATGACCGTTACTTTATCGACCGCTTTGCCGCCGGCCTGTGGGCCATCGACGGGGGCGCCATACGCCCCTACGCCAACCTGGAGGAGATGCGCGGTACACTCTCATCGAGTAGGGCAAGTTGTCAACTTGCCCTACTCAAAAAAAGATGGTACAATGGCCCATTGGATGATAATCTGACGCAAGGAGCCTGTTGCCAGGATGGACTTTGAGGGCATTCTAAATACGATCCAGCCGTTCGTCGTCATGTTCGCGGCGCTTTTGGCCGCCTTTCTGACGGCGACCTGGATCGGCGCCGTGATCTGGGCTTTCCGCGACATCCGTTCCCGCTCGCGTGATATCTTTGCCCAGGTGCTGGCCACACTGATGGTGTTGGTCTTTTTCCCACTCTTCCCGGTGCCGGGCCTGTTGCTCTATCTCATCCTCCGGCCCCGTGAGACGCTCGCAGAGATCTATGAGCGCTCGCTGGAGGAGGAGGTGCTGCTGCAAGGCATTGAGGAGCGGCTGGCCTGCCCTGGCTGCAACCGGCGGATCGAGGACGCCTTTATGATCTGCCCCACCTGCCACACCCGGCTGAAAAAGGCCTGCCCATCGTGTGGACGGCTGCTTCACCTGCGCTGGAACATCTGCCCCTACTGCGGTGCGGTGCAGACCGCGGCCAAAGGCGCCGGCCCGTCTCCCAGAACAGAGGCGCCTGCCGAGGCCTTTATCCTGCACCCCAGGCCAGAGGCGGCTGCCGAGCCGTACGCCTCGCCTCTTGAACTTGAGACGGCGGTCGAGCCATCCAGCCCGACTCTCGAAGCAGAGATGCCGGCTGAGGCCAACCCCGAAGAAAAGACCATTCCCCCCGATTGGGTTGACAATCCGAATTCGTAAACCTGACGATGCAGAGGCGCGGCATGCCGGACGGTTGTCGCGCCTCTGCAATGCGAGAGGAGTCCAACAGATGAAACGCATGCACACCGCGCTGATGGTCGTCGTGCTGGCGGCCCTGCTTGCTTCATGCAGCCCGTCCACTCCCACAACCCCGCCGTCGCCTACTGCCGTTGCTCCAACTTCCACCGCTGTGGCCCAGGCGCCGACCAAGACGCCCAAGCCGGCGCAGCCGCCTACTGCCGAGCCGGCCGCCACCCCCGGATCGGAGCAGGATGAGCTGCTGGCAGCCGCCGACGCCATCGGCGCCGAGATGGAAACGATACGCGGTCTCGAAGCCACACAGCCGATCACCAACAACCTGATGTCCCGTTCCGAAATGGCCGATTACTTGCAGGACGAGATCGACCGGGAGTACGCGCCTGAAGAGGTGGAGAACGACACCCGGGCCATGGCCGCCTTTGACTTTATCCCGGAGGGTTACGACCTGAAGGGCGAGCTGGTGGAGCTCTACTCGACGCAGGTGGCAGGGCTCTATGACGACGAACGGAATACCCTGTACGTGGTCAGCGAAGCCGGGCTGGATCTGCTCGCCCGCGTAACCCTGGCTCACGAGATCACCCATGGGCTGCAGGATGAGCGCTTTAACCTGAATTCCTTCCTGGATGAAGACCGGATGAGCGATGATGAGATCCTGGCCCGCCAGGCGCTGGCCGAGGGTGACGCCACCCTGGCCATGACCGCATACCTGATGAACCACCTGTCGGACATTACGGAAGAGGACATGGCCGCCCTGCAGTCGGAAGAGGTCCAAGCGAGCGAACGACAGATGGCAGAGGCGCCGGCGATCATCCGCGAGACCTTTGAGTTTCCGTACACCTACGGCGAGACCTTTGTCTCGGCGCTGTACAAGGAGGGTTGGGACGCGGTCGACGCCGCCTATGCCGACCCACCCGTGACGACCGAACAGATCCTCCACCCGGAGAAGTATTTTGCCCGCGACGATCCGCAGCTAGTGGCCCTGCCCCCCCTGACCGATACCCTGGGCAGCGGCTGGCGCCTGGCCGACCAGGGCACCCTGGGCGAGTTCCAGATGCAGGTGTACCTGGCTCAGCAGATAGAGCGTGAGAGCGCCAACGCGGCCAGCGCCGGCTGGGACGGCGACCAGTATGCGGTGTATGTCAACGGGGACGACGAGGTGCTGCTGCTGTCTTCCGCCTGGGATAGCCCAGCCGACCGGGACGAGTTCACCGCGGCCTATACGGAATATGCTGAAGCAAAATACGGGCAGCCGGGCAAGCGCAGCGGCGATGCCCTCTTCTGGGAGACGCCCGGACGAACCGCCTATCTAGGCTGGAACGGCGACAAACCGCTGATCATCCTCGGTCCCGACAGGGTGACAGTGGACAAGGTGCTGTCGGCGATAGAGTCCTTATAGGACCTCGATCCCTTCGCCCTCGACTGCTTCACCCACACGCCACACGGCCTGTCCTGCTTCACGGCACAGGGTCTCCAGCCGATCGGCCTCGCCGGGCGGCAAGGCGATCAGCAGGCCGCCGCTCGTTTCCGGTGTGAAGAGAAGCAGCCTCATCTCTTCTTCCAACCCGCCGAACGACACGTAGCGGGCGTAGGTTTCCTGGTTGCGGCACGACCCACCGGGAAAGAGCGATAGCTCGGCATATTCCTTGGCCCCCGGCAGGAACGGCAGCCGGTCGAAATAGAAGCGCAGCCGGACGCCGCTCAGGCTGGCCATCTCATAGCCGTGGCCCAACAGCGCATAGCCGGTGATGTCGGTCATGGCATGGACCGTCACCTGCGCAGCCAGTTGCGCCGCCTGGCGGCTGAGCTGCATCATGCTCTGGATCGCCGCCTCCAGGTGGGCAGGATCGGCGGCGTCGCCTTTGGCTGCGGTGGTAATGATGCCCACACCCAACGGCTTGGTCACGAGCAATTGATCTCCCGGGCGAGCGCCGCCTTTGGTCGCTACCCGATCAGGGTGTACTACCCCAACCACCGCCAGGCCGAACTTGGGCTCGTTGTCGTCGATCGTGTGTCCGCCGGCGATCACCCCTCCGGCCTCGGCCACCTTTTCCCCCGCGCCGCGCAGGATCTCGCCGATCACGCGCCCCGGCAGCTTGGGCGGAAAGGCGGCGATGCTCAGCGCCATCAGCACCTGGCCGCCCATGGCATACACGTCGCTCATGGCGTTGGCCGCAGCGATGGCGCCGTAGGTGTACGGATCGTCTACGACCGGCGTGAAAAAGTCGGTGGTAAAGATGAGCGCCGTCTCGTCGTTGATCCGGTACACCGCCGCGTCGTCGGGCGAGCTCAGCCCAACCAGCAGGGCGGGAAAATCCCCAGGTTGGAATATCGCTTGCAAGGGGCGCAGCACCTGCGCCAGGTCGGCGGGCGACCTCTTGGCCGCTCAGCCGGCCGCTGTCGTCAAGGCTGTCAGCCGCACGGTGTTCCAGTCGGTCATCATAGTCTAGATCGGATACACACCTCTGACCGGGATGCTGTTTTCGGACAGGACGGTCACCACCCGATCTGACTCTTCCCGGTCGAAACGGAGCGCCACGCCGCAGTCGGAGCTGATCTGCCGTGGGGTGGGGATCATCTTGACCCGCACGCCGGCCTGGCCCAACAGCTTCTCGCCGCGCATGACGTGAGAGGTCGAATCGAACAGCGCCACGCTATATTGGATCATGCTACAGGTTCACCACCTTGCCGGCGCCCAGGATCGCCTCGGCGATATCGTACATGTTGGACACCCGGCCGGCCACCAGCTTGTCTTTCAACTCGAAATGACCCAGGCAGGTGCCACACGCCAGGATCTCGATCCCGTCCGCCTCCAGCGCGCACAGGTCGTCCAGCACCTCCGATCCCTGGCATCCCAGCCTGACGCCGGTGTTGAACAGGATGATCCGGTCCGGCCGCGGCTCCACCTCGCCCAATGTATGGAAAAAGCTCCGGATCAGGATGTGGCCCAGATCCTTGTCGCCACGGCCCATACTGTCTGCCGACACGACCAGCACCAACGGGCCGGCCAAAGGCTCAGCCCGGCCCACCGGTAGCGGCGCCGGCTGAGACGACGAAGCGACCATTTCGATCCGATAGTCCTCGCCCTCTGGGGTCACCTTCACCTGCCAGCCGGCCTTTTCCGCCATGCGCGACACGTTGGCCAGCGCGGTATCGCTGTCGACCAGCGTGACCACCTGGACGGTGCCCTGCATCGCCTGCCGGGTTTTGATCACCGGCTGGGGGCAGGCCAGCCCTCGCGCATCTACAACCGTCGTCACCATCCCACCTCGTAAGTCTGAATAGTTATAGCGATCATAACTGATCTCAGCCCTGGGGTCAATTTCAGATTATAACGAAGGGGAATAATCGAGCCCTCCCGGAGACGGAAGGGCTCGATCAGTAGGGCGGGTGGGATTCGAACCCACATGGGGTGCTACCCCAGCGGATTTTAAGTCCGCAGCGTCTGCCATTTCGCCACCGCCCCCTATGGTAGCAAACGGCTGATAGCGCCCCGCTATCAGCCTGTTTGAGCCAGAGGCGACGACGGGATTTGAACCCGTGATCGCGGTTTTGCAGACCGCTGCCTTGCCGCTTGGCTACGTCGCCCTCTAATAAAGAGAGCGGGCGATGGGATTCGAACCCACGACTCTCTCCTTGGCAAGGAGATGCTCTACCACTGAGCCACGCCCGCATTAGTCCGAGTGCCGCAGCCCAGACTTGAACTGGGGACCCATTGATTTTCAGTCAATTGCTCTACCAACTGAGCTACCGCGGCACGAACAGGTCTTATTCTAGCCCAACTTGCCATCCTTGTCAAACAACGTGCTGCTCTAGGTTTTCCAGATGTCTGTTCCGCAGCCAGGCAAACTCGGCCACAAACTCCCGCTCCAAGGCCGCCTTCCGCTCCGCCGGCAGGAAACTGGCCTGCAACGCATTCAGGCTTAGCCGCTCCAACTCGCCCGTTGTAAAGCCCAGGTGATCGGCCAGCGCCTGGTACTCGGCCACCAGGTCGGTGTTGAACATCGGTGGATCGTCCGAGTTGACCGTGACATACAACCCCTGGTCCCAAAGCCAGCGCACCGGGTGCTCTTCATACGAGCGATACCCTCCCAGGCACAGGTTGCTCGTGGGGCACACCTCTAATGGGATCTGACGCTCCCGCAGATAGTCGATCAATGCCGGATCTTCCACACTGTGCACGCCGTGGCCGATCCGCTCCGCCTTGAGCGCCCGGAGCGCGCCCCACACGCTCTCCGGCCCGGCCCCCTCGCCGGCATGGGGCACACTGTGCAGTCCTGCCTCCAACGCCACGGCGTAAGCGTCGGCAAACGGCTCCGGCGGGTAGCCCTGCTCCGGCCCGCCCAAGCCAAAGCCGACCACGCCCCGGTCCACCGCGCTGGCCGCCCAGCGAGCTACATCGTGGCGCGTGTGGGGGTCGTTGCGGACGATGTCCAGCACCCAGCGAAACTCGACGCCCAGCTCGGCGTGGGCCCGCGCCCGCCCCTCGTTCAGCCCGGCCATGATCTCGTCGAAAGGCAGGCCGGTATAGGCAACGTTTGTATAGGGCGTGAACGTCACCTCGGCGTAGCGGATCCGCTGCCGGGCCATCTCCGCGCCAAACTCGTAGGCGATCAGTCTGAAATCCTGGACCGTCTTCAGGCAGCCGGAAATGGTAAAATAGACCTTGACAAAGTGCTCCAGGTCGGTAAAATGATAAAATTCGCGCAGGCCGGCCAGATCGCGGGCCGGCAGCGGCACGTTGTTGCGCTCGGCCAGCGCCAGCAGCGTCGCCGGCCGGATACTGCCCTCCAGGTGGACGTGCAGCTCCACCTTGGGCATGTCGCAGATGAAATCGTGCAGGCTCTTGTTACTGGACTCCACGCTGGTGCCTCCTCGGTACGTTTGACCTTTTCTCGCTTGTATTGTACACTGTCTCTACCCGGCCATTCTACCCATTCCACCCCAGATCCGGGTTGTGGTTATTATACGGAATATTCCCGGTCACGCAACTCCTGGGAGGGGAGCCAGGAGGACATGCAGGTTATCGAAATGGCGGGTACAGGCAGGTTCCGCTGAGAAGGAGGTTACGATGCAGCCCAGGTGGTACGTATGAATCCTATCTTCTTGGTAGTCGGGCCTCCCGCCGTTGGGAAAAGCACCACGAGCCGGGCGTTGGCCGCCCGCTTTCCCAGGGGCCTGCACATTCCCGTCGACGACATACGGAACATGGTTGTGTCGGGAATAGTGCTCCCTGGCGCTGCTTGGAGCGATGACCTGACCCAGCAAGTCACCTTGGCCCGCACGAGCGTGGTCCACATGGCCCTCACCTATCACAGCGCCGGTTTTGTTGTGGCCATCGATGACTTTTGGGACCCCAATCACCGATCGGATTACCGAGCACTGCTCAGCCACCCCGATATCCACAAGATCGTCCTGTACCCTGGTCAAGGTGAAGCGCACCGGCGCAATCTTGAACGTTCAGGTGAGGGTCCTGCACGCGCCTACATCGACGAGGGTGTCCGGATTGTTTATCAACAACTGAACGCAGCAATACCGCAGCTGGTGCAGGAGGGATGGCTAGTCGTGGATACCACAGCACTGACTGTTGAGGCAACGGTGACGAGAATTCTTCAACGGATGGCAGCCGGAGGCTAAAAATCCGGCGGCGATGTGCCGATTTGATTTCTGGAGGCAGACATGAGGGACAACCGTGTGAAAGTGGATCAGATCGAATTGCAGATTCGAGAGTACGAACAGCAAGGAGACGCCATCATCTTCTTACACTTTAGCAGCGCAAACCTGATGATGTGGCAGCGAATCATCCCCTATTTTCAGGAACATTATCGCCTGATACTGGTCGATCTGAGGGGACACGGCAAATCCGAAAAACCAGAGACCGGCTACCATATCGATGAAATGGCCCGCGATGTCATTGGCATTATGCGGCATCTCAAACTTGAGCGGGCGCACGTCGTAGGGAGCTCCCTGGGCGCAGAGGTGGGGCTCAGCATGGCAGCCAACTATCCCGAAAAGGTGAGTTCGCTGGTCTGTGACGGCGCATTGTCGAGCGAATATGGCGCGTATGGCATCTGGGAAGGTTCGGAAGCGGAGTTTGAAGAGCATGTAGTGAGCCAACTGGAAAAGATGCGAACCAAGCCTGACACCATCTTTCCTTCGGTCGATGCGTTGGTGGATGCCAGCCGTCAAGCATTGGAAGAGATTGGCTGGTGGAACGAGTATGTTGAAGCAATGGAACGATATGGTGCTTGCCAGGTAGACGAAGGAAAATACAGGAAAAGCTTAACAAAACGAGCCATGGCAGACTATATGCAACACTATTTCCACTGCTGCTTCGAGGACTATTACAAAAGGGTGAAATGTCCTTTGTTGATGGTGCCAGGGCAAGACGTATTAGAAAATGAGCGCGAAAAGGCCGCGATGGAAGGGCTGGGAGAATTGGCAGAGCAGGCACAGATCGTAATGGTCAGCGGCTGGGTGCATCCTTATGGCTGGTTACTAGATCCAGAATATATGAGTAAAGCGGTATTGAAATTTCTGAGCGACACAGCCGATAAATGAGGCCCATGAGCCACGAACCGGCAGCTTTCGTCGTTGAGCGCCACTTTGACCCTGAAGATCAGGCCGACGATCCTTATCCCCTGATCCCATTCGACCTGCCGCCCGGCGTTGGCCGGCTGGAGGTCCGCTATACCTACAGCGACCCGATCTCCCCGGACCCCCTCGTGACGCAGCCCGGCAACGTCGTCGACCTGGGTGTCCTGGCCCCCGACGGCTTTCGCGGTTGGAGCGGCAGCGCCCGCCAATCATTCACCCTGACGCCAGATCGGGCCACGCCCGGCTATCTGCCCGGCCCGCTGACGGCCGACCGCTGGCATGTCCTGCTCGGGCTGTACAAGGTTGCGCCGGCCGGGTGTGACGTACGGGTCGAGATCCGGTGGGTACCGGTAGAGCCGGGGGTAACGCCGGCCACCGCCTCCATGTCGTGGGATAGCCTGTTTGAACGCGTGGTGAGGCAGGGGGCAGGCTGGTACCGGGGCGACCTGCACAGCCATTCACACCACAGCGAGGCGCAGGGCTCGCTCCACGACCTCCTGACTGCTGCCCAGGCGCAAGGGCTCGACTTTTTGGCCATCACCGAGCACAACACCGTCAGCCACCTGGTCGAGATGGCCGGCTGGCCGGAGCCGCCTTCACCCCTGGTCATCCCGGCCATGGAGTTCACCACCTACCACGGCCACGCCAACACCCTCGGCATCCGGCGCTGGCATGACTTTCGCCGCCGCACGCCGGAGCAGATGGCCGCCCTCCGCGCCGAGGTCCAGGCCGAAGGCGCGCTGTTTGTCGTCAACCATCCAAAGGTCACCGGCCCGCCGTGGGAGTGGGGCGACGAGGCCCAAGCTGACGCGATCGAGGTGTGGCAACAGCCGTGGCACGTGTTCAACTACCAATCGCTGGCTGTCTGGGATCAGCTGCTTAAGCAGGGGCACCGTCTCACCGCCGTCGGCGGCTCCGACAAGCACCAAGCGCCGTTCGACGGCTCGCTCGGCTTTCACGAGGTCGGCCAGCCCTGCACCTGGGTCTATGCCGACGAGCTGTCGGTGCTGGCTCTGCTGGCCGGGCTGCGCGCCGGCCACGCCTTTATGTCTGCCAGCCCGGCCGGCCCTCGCCTGGAGCTGACGGCTAAGGCTGGCGGCAGCACGGCCATGATGGGCCAGGCGCTCCCGCTCTCGGACGGCCAGGAGGCGCACCTCTGCTGCCGGGTGACGGGCGCCGATGGCCTCTTCCTCCGGCTGGTCTCGGCCGCCGGCGCGCTCATGCTCCCCATCGACGGGGACGATTGGAGCCACGAACAGCCGGTGACCGCCGGCGACGGCTACTGGCGCGCCGAGGTGATCGAGCCGCCGCCCGCCCACCAGCGTGACGAACCAGCGGCCCATATGGCCGTGGCCCTCTCGAACCCGATCTACCTATCGCGAATGTAAGTTGGCAACTTGATTCAGATGGGCTATAATGGCCGCACTTACGATGAGGAGGCATTCATGCTGCTCAGGGCACCGTTCCAGGCCCACGACGCCCAACTGAATCCCCGGCCCGAGGTCGAGTATTGCCTGCAGTGCGCCGTGTGTGGCCTGGTGTGCGTGGTCAACTATGCCGACCTGTACGAGCCACGCCACACCTTCGTCTACGACCTGTTTAACGACGGCATCGAGGCCCGCGACACCCTGTGGGGCTGCCCCTCATGCCACAAGTGCGAGGAGCGCTGCCCCTACGATTTCAGGCCGCTGGAGTTGGTCAAGGGCCACAAAGAAGCCGCCTTTGCCGCCGGGCTGGCCCCCAAAGAGATCTATGCCGAATTCGACATGATCCTGACCACCGGTTCCGCCTTCCCGACGGGCAGCGTCACCCAGCGCCAGCGGGCCAAGCTCGGCCTGCCCGACCTGCCGGCCCGGCCTGTGGAAGAGCTGGCCCTCATCGCCGAGCGCACCGGCCTTGCCGCCCGGCTGGCAACCGCAGACCCTAAGGGTTTAGGAAAACCCTTAGGGTCTCAGAAGGAGGCGGAATGACCGGACAGCGTTTTGCCTTCTTCCGCGGCTGCATGATCCCCACCAAGCTGCCGCACATCGAGTATGTCGCCCAGGTGACCCTGCCCCGGCTGGGCGCCGAGCTGATCAACCTGGACGGTTTCACCTGCTGCCCCGATCCGGTCGGCGTCGGCCCGGTCGCTCCCTTTACCTGGTCCACCGTCGCCGCGCGGAACGTCAGCCTGGCCGAGGAGCAGGACCTGGATATCCTGACCCTGTGCAACGGCTGTGCCTACACCCTGCGCCACGCCGTCCACGACCTGGCCGGATCGCCGGAGCTGCGTGACCGGGTAAATGGCATTCTGGCCCAGGTGGGCCACACCTACCGTGGCACCCGCCAGGTCAAGCATTTCCTGCCCTGGCTGGCCCACGACGTTGGCCAGGAGGCGATCCGCGCGGCCGTCAAGCGCCCACTGGCCGGCTTGCGGGTGGCGACCCACACCGGCTGCCACCTGCTCAGTCCCTACTACCTCCACGGCTTTGACAATTCCGAAGAACCGGTCGTTTTCGACGCCCTGGTCGAGGCCCTGGGCGCGACGCCGGTCGACTATTCGACCAAAGCCGGCTGCTGCGGCATCGGTTTCGCCGTCAGCGGCCAACCTGATCCGAGCGGCAAGGTCTTGAACACCAAGCTGACCGACATCCACGCTGCCGGTGCCGACTGCATCGCCGTGGGCTGTCCCTTCTGCTTCCAGCAGTTCGACATGGGCCAGCTGACCGCGGCCCGCAAGCTCGGGCTCGAGTTCCGGGTGCCGGTCCTCAACTACCTGCAACTGCTAGGGCTGGCCATGGGCTACAACGCCGAACAGGTGCAACTGGGCGAGCACAAGATCAAGGCCAAAGACACGTCGCTGGGAGAGTGGCTGGCCAAGGAGGGAGCAGCATGACGGCCAAGGTACTCACCACCTGCCCCTATTGCGGCACCGGCTGCACCATGTTCCTCCAGGTCCGCGACGGCCGGGTGATCGGCGTACTGCCCAACTCTGACGGCGTCGGCCAGGGCAAGCTGTGCATCAAGGGCTGGAGCGCCCACCAGTTCATCCACCACCCCGACCGCCTGACCACGCCGCTGATCCGCCTCCCGGGCGTGCCCCGCAGCCAGCCTTCCTTCCGCCCAGCCTCCTGGAACGAGGCGCTGGACCTGGTCGCCGGGCGCCTGCTGGCCATCCGCGACAGCCACGGCCCCGACGCGCTCGGCTTTTGCGTTTCGGCCAAGTGTACCAACGAAGAGAACTATTTGCTGCAAAAGCTGGCCCGCGCCCTGATCGGCACCCACAACGTCGATCACTGTGCCCGTCTCTGACACAGCCCCACGGTGGCCGGTCTGGTCGCCACAATGGGCAGCGGGGCCATGACCAACCCGATCGACGACATCTACCACGCCGACGTTATCTTGATCATCGGCTCCAACACCCACGAGCAGCATCCGCTCGTCGCCCGCCGTGTGGTTAAGGCGGTGCGCGACCGAGGGGCCCGGCTGATCGTCGCCGATCCGCGCGCCATCGGGCTCGCCGGCTTTTCCGACGTCTTTATCCGGCAGCGGCCCGGCACCGACGTGGCCCTGCTCAACGGCATGATGCACGTCATCCTGGCCGAGGGCCTGGCCAACGAGGCGTTCATCGCCGAGCGGATCGACCTGGACAGCTATCAGGCGCTCAGGACTGTCATCGCCGCCTACCCGCCCGAGCGCGCCGCCGAGATCACGGGCGTGCCTGCCGACGACATCCGCCGCGCCGCCCGGCTCTACGGCGAGGCCGGTCGGGCGACGATCCTGTACGCTATGGGCATCACCCAGCACACCTCCGGCACCGATAATGTGACGACGGTGGCCAACCTGGCCATGCTGACCGGCAACGTCGGCCGGGAGGGCACGGGCGTCAATCCGTTGCGCGGCCAGAACAACGTCCAGGGTGCGTGTGACATGGGCGGCCTGCCCAACGTCTACCCCGGCTATCAGAGCGTCACCGCCGAAGCAGCCAGCTCAAAATTCGCCCAGGCGTGGGGCCATGTCCCGCCGCCGCGGGTGGGCCTGACCCTGCCAGAGATGGTGAGCGCCGCCGGCGACGGCATCTGCGGCCTGTTTGTCATGGCCGAGAACTCGCTCCTGTCCGACGCCGACGCCAACCACGTGCGCGCTGCCTTTGAGCGCCTCGAGCTCCTGGTCGTGCAGGACATCTTTCTCACCGAGACGGCGCAGATAGCCGACGTCGTGCTGCCCGGCGCCTGCTTTGCCGAAAAAGAAGGCACCTTTACCAACACCGAGCGCCGCGTGCAGCGCGTGCGCCAGGCGGTCGAGCCGCCCGGCGAGGCCCGCGCTGACTGGCAGATCGTGCTCGATCTTGCCCGTCGGATCCTCACGCTGCAACCCACCCACCCCGCCGCCCCGTTTGCCGGCTGGGATTACCGCTCGCCGGCAGAGGTCATGGATGAGATTGCCACCCTTACTCCCAGCTATGGCGGCATCAGCTACGAGCGGCTGGAAGGCCAGGGGTTGCAGTGGCCGTGCCCCACTCCCGACCACCCCGGCACGCCCACCCTGCACAAGGACCGCTTTGCCTTGGGCAAAGGCCGCTTTGTGCCGGCCGAGTACCGACCGCCCGCCGAAGAGCCCGATGCGGACTATCCATTCCTGCTGACGACCGGGCGGGTCCTATTCCAGTATCACACCGGTACCATGACCCGCCGCTCGCCGATCCTGACCGACCAGATCAACGAGCCGTTCGTCGAGATCCACCCCGGCGACGCGGCACAGCTGGGCGTGGCCGACGGCGACCGGGTGCACGTCCAGAGCCGGCGGGGGGAGGTCGACCTGGCCGCCCGGGTGACCGAAATCGTGCCGCCCGGCGTGGTGTTTATCCCCTTTCACTTTGCCGAAGCGCCGGCCAACGCCCTGACCAACGGCGCCCTCGACCCCACGGCCAAGATCCCCGAGTTCAAGGTCTGCGCCGTCCGGGTGACCCGGGTCTGAGAGAGGCCGATGGACTCGACAACTCCGGCTAGGATCAACGTCTCGATCGGCACCGCCGCCGTGCTGGGCCTGGCCCGGGTGCCAATGGCCGTCGCGCCGACCACGGCCTATCTGATGCTGGGCGGGCGCTGCCAGATGACCTGCGCCTTTTGCGCCCAGGCCCGCGACAGCAAGGCCGGCGCCATAAACCTGTCGCGGGTGACCTGGCCGGAATACCCCCTGAGCAACGTCGTCGAGCGGCTGGCCCAGGCAACAGCATGCGGGGCGTTTCGCCGCGCCTGCCTGCAGGTGACCGTCACCGCCGCTGCCTATGCCCAAGCGCTCGCCGTCGTGCAGGCGATCAAGGCAGCGTCGGCTGTCCCGTTTGACGTTGCCTTCCTGCCCCACAGCATCGGCCAGGTGCGCCAGGTCGTAGAGGCGGGCGCCGACCACGTCGGCTTTGGCCTGGATGCCGCCTGCGAGCGGGCCTTTTGTCAGGTGAAGGGCGGCAACTGGGCGCACAGCCTGGCTCTGATCGAACAGGCAGCTCGAACCTTGCCCGGCCATGCAGGGCTGCACCTTATCGTCGGGCTCGGTGAGACGGAAAAGGAGATGGTCGAGCGGATCCAGTGGGCGCACGACCTGGGGATAACGGTCGGCCTGTTCGCCTTTACCCCGGTGCGGGGTACCCGCCTGGCCAACCGGCACCCGCCACTGCTGGCGGTCTACCGGCGGATGCAATCAGCCCGCTGGCTGATCGTCCACGATCTGGCTCGCATTGAGGAGATGGCATTCGACGCCCAGGGCCGCCTGCTCGACCTGGGCGCGCCGCTACCCGCTTCCGGTGAGCTGTTCCAGACCTCCGGCTGCCATGACTGCAACCGCCCCTTTTACAACGAGCAGCCCGGCAGCATCCTCTACAACTATCCACGGCCGTTGACCGCCGAGGAGGCAACACAGGCTGTGCAAGCTATGGAGCTGCGGGAGGGATGATGGGTGACCCCCAGCCCACGCCCATGCTCCGCCAATACCGCGAGATAAAACGGTGCCATCCCGACGCGCTGCTCTTCTTCCGGTTGGGCGATTTCTACGAGATGTTCGAGGAGGATGCCAGGACGGCTGCCCGCGAGCTCAAGCTGGTGCTCACCTCACGCCGCTTTTCCAAGACGGTGAACCTGCCGATGTGCGGCGTGCCCTACCGCAGCGTCACCAGCTATGTCGCCCGCCTACTGGAGTGCGGCCACAAGGTCGCCATCGCCGAACAGATGGAGGACGCCCGCCGTGTCAAGGGCCTGGTCCGGCGCGACGTGGTCCGGATCATCACCCCCGGCACCGTCGTCGAAGACGCCCTGCTACCCGACAACGCCCAGAATCTGCTGGCATCCATTACAGCGCCAACCGCTGAATCCAAAATCGACAAGTTCGGCCTGTCCATCATCGACCTGTCTACCGGCGAATTCGCCGCGACCGAGGCTTCCGGCTGGCCGGCGCTGGCCGAAGAGCTGCAGCGGCTCCAGCCGAGCGAGATCGTGCTCCCGGCCTGCCTGGCCTGTGATGCAGCCTGGACCGAACGTCTGCACCGGGAAACGAGGGCGCAACGGCCCGTCCGCCTGTCGCCCGTGCCTGACTGCGAGGCGATGCACGAGGCAGCGCGCGCCCGGCTGCTGGCTCACTTTCGCACCGCATCGCTGGACGAGCCGGGCGTCGGAGAGCGTCCCCTGGCGATTGCCGCCGCCGGCGCAGCCCTGTTCTACTTGCAGAACAACCAGATCTCCGACCTGGCCCACCTGCGGACGCTGGCGGTCTACCGCCTGGCCGACTATATGAGCCTCGACGTCACCACCCGGCGCAACCTGGAGCTGACCCACACCCTGCGCGAGGGCCGTGTCGAAGGCAGCCTGTTGAGCATCCTCGACCGGACCCAGACGGCAATGGGCGCTCGCCTGCTTCGCCGCTGGATCCAGCAGCCCCTCCTGGAGCTGGAGCAGATACGGGCCCGGCTCGACGCTGTGGAGGATCTGGCCGCTGGCCATTTCCTGCGCGCCGACCTGTGCCGGCTGCTCGACGGCATGTACGACGTGGAGCGGCTGGTGGGCCGCGTCGGTTTTGGCAACGCCAACGCCCGCGACCTGCTGGCCCTGCGCCGCTCCCTGGCCCGCATCCCCCAGATCAAAGCCCTGCTGGCCGGCGCTCGATCAGCGCGGCTGCACGCCTTGGACGCCGACCTGGACGAGCTGTCCGACGTGACGGCGCTCATCGGCCGGGCCATCGTGGACAACCCCGCGATCCTCCTCCGCGAGGGCGGGCTGATCCGCTCCGGCTACCATGCCGAGCTGGATGCCGAGCGCCGCACCGCCGCCGACGGCCGCGACTGGCTGGCCAGCCTCGAAGCCAGGGAGCGGGAGCGGACCGGCATCCCCAACCTGCGGGTCAAGTACAACGAGGTGTTCGGCTTTTTCATCGAGGTCACCAAGAGCCACCTGGCCAAAGTCCCGCCCGAGTATGAGCGGCGGGCCACCGTCAGCAACGCCGAGCGCTTTGTCACGCCCGAGCTCAAGGCGCGCCAGGTCGAGATCCTGACCGCCTCCGATAGAGCCAACGACCTGGAATATGACCTGTTCGTCGACCTTCGCTGCCAGGTGGCAGCCCTGTCCGACCGGCTATTGGCCGCCGCACGCGTCCTGGCCCGGCTCGACACGCTGGCTGCCCTGGCCGAGGTCGCCGCCCGGTACGGGTACATCAGGCCTGAGATCGACGACGGAGACGTGATCGATATCCGCGACGGGCGACACCCCGTCGTCGAGCAGGCGCTGCCCGGCGGTGAGCCGTTTGTGCCCAACGACACTCACCTCAGCGCCGACGAGCGGCTGCTGCTCATCACCGGCCCGAACATGGCCGGCAAGAGCGTCTTGGTCCGCCAGGTGGCCCTCATCGTGCTCATGGCCCAGATCGGCAGCTTTGTGCCTGCCCGGGCAGCCCGCATCGGCCTGGCCGACCGGATCTTTGCCCGCGTCGGCGCGGCCGACGACATTGCCCAGGGGCGGAGCACCTTCCTGGTCGAGATGGTCGAGGTGGCCCACATCCTGGCCCAGGCCACCCGGCACAGCCTGGTGATCCTGGACGAGGTCGGGCGCGGCACCTCGACCTACGACGGCATGAGCCTGGCCTGGGCCGTGGCGACCGAGCTGCACGACGGGGTCGGCGCGCGGACGCTGCTGGCCACCCACTTTCACGAGCTGACCGGACTGCCGTCACACCTAACAGCCGCCCGCAACTATAACCTGGCCGTCGCCGAGCAGGACGGAGAGGTCATCTTCTTGCGGCGGCTGGTGCCGGGCAGCGCCGACAAGAGCTACGGCCTGCACGTTGCCCGGCTGGCCGGCCTGCCGGAGCGAGTGGTGGCCCAGGCCGCAGAGGTCATGGCCCGCCTGGAAAGCGGCGCGAGGACAAGGGAAATAGAAGCGCACCGGGCTGTGAAGGTTGTGCGAGAGGTGGGTGAAGGGCTGCTCATCCCCGGCGACGACAAGGCCGCCTGGGCCGTGCTACGCGACCTCTACCGGCTGGACATTGCAAACATGACCCCGGTCCAGGCGCTGGTAACCCTTAATGAGTGGCAGACAAGGCTGAGAAGCTCGTAAATGAAAGGCCCGGTTCCATGACAGAACCGGGCCTTTCACTTTTCGCCCCGTCTATGATGCGGCAGGAGGCTCGTCGCGCTCGATCCGCACCGTGCAGCCGCCAAGCAACGCCACGCCCGCCGCGATCGTGGTGATGAACGGCATATAGATCCCCATCACTACGCTACCGGCCACCCCAACGGCCAGCGGGATGTTCAGCAGTATACGGTCGTTACGGGTGACGACGACCCGCCTGACGGTCCCTTCGTGGATGATGTCGTCGATCGCCTTCTGCAGATCCTTGCCCCGCACCTTGAACTCTTGCACACTCGGGGGCTGTTCTTCAGCCTTGGGTGTCGCTTGTTCTTCGCTCATCTTTCGCCACTCCCTCCTATGGTTGTCACATATCCATACGCAAACTGTGGCGGAAGGTTTCAAGCGCAGGCGGAGTAGATTGACAAATCCCTCTCCCTGGGGTACACTGGCATCTGGTCGAGGGCCTTGCGATGAGTGTCATTCGTCTCCTGCCGCCACAGGTGGCCGCCTCTATCGCCGCCGGCGAGGTAGTCGAGCGGCCGGCCTCGGTGATCAAGGAGCTGGTTGAAAATGCGCTGGACGCCGGTGCAGCGGCGATCAGCGTCGAGATGGCGAGCGGCGGCCTCAGCCTGGTACGCGTCTCGGACAACGGCTGCGGCATGTCCCGCGCCGACGCGCCGCTGGCTGTGGAGCGGTTCAGCACCAGCAAGATCCGCACTTTGGCCGATCTGAGCGCCATCCGCACCCTGGGCTTTCGCGGCGAGGCGCTGGCGGCCATCGCCGCCGTGGCCCGCCTGGCCATCCTGACCCGCACGGCTGCCGAGCTGGAGGGCACCCGCGTCACCGCCTGCGATGGGCAGGTGACGGTTGAACCGGCGGCCAGCCCGGCCGGCTGCAGCGTCGCCGTCAGCGACCTGTTCTACAACACCCCTGCCCGCCGCAAGTTCCTCAAGTCTCCTCTGCGCGAGGCTGAGCTTTGCCAGGAGACGGTTGCCCGCTATGCATTGGCCTACCCGGAGGTGGCCTTCAAGCTGACGGCCGACAGGCGCGAGCGGCTGGTTGCGCCGCCGGCCACGCCGCTGGAGCGGCTGGGCCTGGCTCTGGGCCGCGAGGCAGCCGCGGAGATGCTGCCCATCGCCTGGGAAGCCGGAGATCTGCGGGTCCACGGCTATGCCAGCAGCCCGGCGGTCGGCCGGAGCCGGCGCGATGGGCAGTACTTCTACCTCAACCGCCGTCCGATCCGCTCTGGCCTGCTGGCGGTCATGCTCGAGCGTCCCTACGCCGGCCGCCTGCCGCCGGGCCGATCCCCACTGTCCGTCGTCTATCTCGAGCTGGACCCGGCGTTGGTGGACGTGAACGTCCATCCACGCAAGGCCGAGGTACGCTTTGCCCAGGAACGGGCCGTCTACCAGGCGCTCAGCCAGGCGGTGAGCGCGGCGCTGAGCCCTTTCCCGGTTCAGGAGACCTGGGGGATGCCCGGCTGGCCCTTCCCTGAGACTCCAACCGCGCCGATTGCCCTGGCCGAGGGGGACATCGCTTACGAGGTTGCCCAGAAGGCCGAAGCGATGGGCCAGGTGCGCAACACCTACATCGTGGCTCGCGCTTTCGACGAGCTGATCATCGTCGACCAGCACGCTGCCCATGAGGCGGTGCTTACCGAGCGGCTGCTGGCCGGAGAAGAACCGGAGCGGCCATCGCCGCCGCCCCGGCTGGACCTTACGCTCCGTGAGGCGGAGCTATTGGCCGGTCACCTGGGCGCCCTGGCCGATCTGGGGCTGGAGGTTGAGCCGTTCGGCGCGAACAGCTTCCTGCTGCGGGCGCTGCCGGCTTCACTGGCCGGCCAGGACGCGCCATCCCTACTGGCCGACCTCCTGGCGGAGCTGGCCGCCGGCCGCGACCTCGACCCCGATGCGCTGCGCGAGAAGCTGGCGTCCAAAGCCGCCTGCCTCGCCGCAGTCAAAGCCGGCGACCGGCTGAGCTTGGAGCAGCAGCAGGCCCTGCTGGATGAGCTGCTGGCCGCCTGGTCTCCCGCCACCTGCCCGCATGGCCGCCCGGCGCTGTTCAGGCTCACGGTCGAGGAGATCGAGCGGCGATTCCTGCGCCGCTGATCCTAGTCCAGGCTCGGCAGCAAGCACTTTTTCATGAAATAGCGGCGATGGCCGCTCCCGGCCGGCACGTCCTCCAATTCGGCAAAGATCGAATATCCTTGCTTTTCGTAGAAGGGGACACACCCCACCGGCGGCCAGCGACCCGGCCAGGTCCGCCGCCGCGTCGCCCATCGCTGCGATCACCGTCTTGACGTGGGCGAGGTCTACCACTACCCGGTCGCTGCCCTGGACTAGCACGAGGCCCGGCTTCTCCCCGCCGCGCAGTCCAGGGCGAGGCCACAGGGCAAAGTCCGCACCTCCTACAGATCGCCGGTCGTTCGTGCACCGTGCCGTCGGGCATATCCGCTGTCTAGGTCTACTCGCGAATGATCAGCGGCAAGTACACAACATAGTTGTCGTGAATGACCCTGATTGTCACCGCCGCGATGTTTGAGCTATAGTCGCCATCGTAGGCATGGTAGGTGAACGTGACCGCGCCCGTGAAGCCAAGCTGCGGCACATAGCTGAACGAGCCATTAGCACTTAGGGTCAAGGCACCTATCGGCGGAGCCGCCTCCAAGACAGCGGTGAGGGCATCCCCATCGGGGTCGGTGTCGTTCGCCAAGACCCCTGGCACCGGCACAACCAGCAGCGTATCAATCAGCGCCGTGTATGAGTCATCCACCGCCGCGGGCCTGTGCCCCGGGGCGATCGTGAGCGTCACCACGGCGATATTCGAGCTAGCCTCGCCGTCGTAAGCATGGTAGGTGAACGTGACAGCTCCGACGAAGCCATCAGCCGGCATGTAAGTGAACGAGCCGTCGGCGTTCAGTGCCAAAGTTCCACCGCCCGGCGGAGTATCCAGGATAGCCGAAAGTGGGTCACCATCAGAGTCAGTGTCATTGAGCAGCACCCCTGGCACCACGACGGCCAAGAGGGTGTCTTCGGTGCCTTCGTACGCATCATCAACTGCCACGGGTGGCACGTTGGCGAGCGGGTCGTATATCTCGGCGGAGGTCAAAACGTCTGGCCAGTAGAAACCCCCTGCCACAAGCACTCGGCCATCGAGCAGCAGTGTGGCCCTATGTCTGTAGCGAGCGTCTTGCATGCTGGCCGTGGCAGTCCACGTCCCGGTTGCCGGGTTGTACAGCTCTGCACTGCTGAGCATATAGCCACCAGCCACAAGCACATCACCATCCGGGAGGAGCGTGGCAGAGTGAGAGTTGCGAGGTGTGTTCAGGTCTCCAGTCATCGTCCACTGTCCTGTGGTGGGGTTGTATAGCTCGGAAGTAACCAGGGGCCCGACCACGTCCTGGCCTCCCGTCACCAGTACGCGGCCATCCGCGAGCCGCGTCGCCGTGTGCATGGTGCGAGCGGTTTGCAGGCTGCCAGCAGGCGTCCACTCCCCCGAGCCGGGATCGTATAACTCCGCACTGGCCACGTAGTCGTCACCGTCGTGTCCCCCTACCACAAGCACTTTGCCATCGAGGAGAAGCGTCGCCGTGTGCATGGTGCGACCGATGGCCAAGCTGCCGGTCAGAGTCCACTGCCCCGTTGCGGGATCGTATAGCTCCGCACTGGCCACTTTGTCGTCACCGTCGTGTCCCCCTACCACAAGCACTTTGCCATCGAGAAGCAAGGTCGCCAAGGCGCTGATTCGAGGAGTATTCATGGCGCCTGTGACCACCCACTGTCCGGTTACTGGGTCGTACAGCTCCGCAGCGGCAAGGATGCTACTGCCATCGTGACCACCCGCAACCAAGACGCTGCCATCGAGCAGGGGTGCGGCTACATGGCCAACGCGACCATGATTGAGGCTGCCAGTGAGGGTCCATTGCGCTACCGCTGGGTCGTACAGCTCTGCGGTTGCTGAAGGGTCGCCTTCCTGGTTCCCGCCACCAAAGGCGAGTACGCGCCCATCGAGGAGTAGCGTCGCTGTGTGTTCGTGGCGACCGTCGTTCAGGCTACCAGTGACGGTCCAGGTGGGGCTACCGGCAGTAACTGGCCCGATGCTAAACGCCACTAGCAGTCCGCAAACCAAGAACAGGCTGCACCAGACTGTGCGCTTCATTTGCTGATCTCCTTTCCCATCGGACGTAGAGGGCAAAGCCGTCGGCTCACTTGCCGGCGCTGGTTGACGCGGGCGGCTCATTCGTGCTATGCTAGGGGTGCTGGGCCGTTCGCATCACCCTGGATGCTGCTACATCGCAGGGCATTTTCATTCTATTCTTCATTATACCCGAATTGCAGAAAGAGGTCAAAGACCTATGCCGCTTGCCTTTTACGCCGTGTTGGCACAGGGTCAAGCACGATACGGAATGTCAGGGGTAGCAGATTGCAGGCGCATTGTACACGGCTACTGATAGAACGCCAATGCTTGGAAGCTCATCGTGCTCAGGTGGGCATAACGGCAGCCGCGCTGGACAGCCTCTGCTTCAGCGGCGGCCAATAGGGATTGGCCGTAACCCCTGCCGCGCAGACCTTCTTCAACCCACAGGGTCTCGGTATGCAGCCAGCCCCAGTAGGTGCCGCCCACCAGCCCGCCGACGATCTGCCCGCTGGCGTCTCGGACTAGGATCACCAGCGGCCAATACCGGTCGTCGGCAGCCTGGGAGCGGTTGAAGGCAGTGAGCTGCGCCCGCACAAACTGGACGTCGCCGGGGTTGGGGATCTCTTCAATTGTCATGGTGTAGCTTGTGTCCATAGGTTCTACACCACGTCTCTGGCGTAGCCGTACACGCGACAAATAGGCCGGAACCCCGCCGATTGATACAGCCGCATAGCCGCCTCTTCGCTCGCATCCACCGGCCCGACGACGACACTCTTGGCGCCGCGAGCCTGCATACGCCACAGGCCGGCTAACACCGCTGCCTGGCCCAGCCCTTGGCGCCGGAAGGCCGGCCTTGTTCCAACCGGCTCGAACTCGCCCACCCGGTTGCCCGGGTCCAGCCAGCCCAGGCAAAAGGCTGCCATCGTGCCGTCTGGCGCGACAGCTACCATGTCCAGGTCACGGTCGTAGCCCGGCGTCCGCATCAGGCGCAGGTATGCCTCGTCAGTCACCCGCGTCGAGTCAAAGGCGTCGCGATGGGCGGCGGCCCGCGCTCCGGCCTCCTGCTCGCCAGCCACCGAGCGTACTACGAACCCGCCCGGCAGTGACGGCTCAGCTACCGGCTCGTCGAGAGCGCAGATAAAAAGCACCCCCTCGTCGTTGGTCCGCCGGAAGCCGCGCCGTTCCAGGGTGGCAATCTGGCCCCGGTCGTCCTCGTAGACTCCGACATCAGTGACCAGGTGACAGGCAGCCGTTGTTTGGGGGCACTGCGCCTCCACCCAGTCCAACATCCCCTCTTCCAGGCCGCGGCCACGTAGCCGGGGGTGGATCTGGAGCTCGAAAGAGATAACCCCTGGTCGGTAGCGGGATGGTGTCCAGACGGCAAAGCCGGCCAGGCTGCCATCTGCGTCATCCCACAGGCGGAAGGTCCGCCCCAGATCGTGCCGCAACGATTGGAGGAACAGCCGCCACACCAGGTCGCCCACATGCCAACAGCTATGGCCGCCACTGGCTCGCATTGAGACCAGCAGGTTCGACATCCGCTCTGTGTCGGCCTGGCCCCGGTAGGGACGGGACTGGAACTCCATCGACAACCTCCTAACTCTTGCCGCGCAGGTAGACCGGTGCGGGATCACCGCCAACCCAGGCGGTCAGCGCGCGCATACCGTTGTCAAAGGCGATGCGCTCGGGCAATGCGTCGGGCGCAAACCAGGCCGCTCCGTCGGCATCGCTGCCAAGGACGAGACGCCGGCTCAACGGCCGGGCCAGGTAATGGACGTTAAGGGTCGTGCGCCCTTCATAGTCATCGACCCACATGCCCAAGAGACCGATTAGCTCGATCTCGAGGCCGGTCTCCTCGCGCACCTCGCGGATGGCGGCGTCGGCCGGGTGTTCGTGAGCCTCGCAGAATCCGCCGGGGATGTCCCAATAACCCCGGAATGGCTCGACGGCGCGGCGCACGAGCAGCACCTTGCCGTTACGGACAATCAGCGCCCCGGCGCACGGCTTGGCGTTGTGCCAGTGGATCCGGCCGCAGGCCGGGCATATCTGCCGCAGCCGGCCGTCTATGACCTGTTCTGCCAGCGGCTGGCCGCAGGCCGGGCAATACTGTTCAGTCACTGGGCTGTCCCAACCCTCCGATCTTGAGTCTCGGCGGGCAACCTGGCCAGCATCCAGTCGTAGCTCTGCGCCCATAGCGCCTCACGCTCACCGTCGGCCAGCACGTTGTGGCCCGAGTTCTCCAGCCAGACCAATGTCTTGTCCGTCGAAGCTACCTTGTCGTACGTGATCTGCGCTCCCCGCAAGTCGAGCTGCTTGTCACGCCGCCCCTGGAAGATCAGCACCGGCTGGCCGATCCGCGGCAGCAGCTTGCGCACCCGGCGCTGTAGCAGGTAAACCTCAGAGGCGCCCCACACCGGCGTCTCGTCGTAACACCAGATGCGGTCGACGGCCTGCGGGTCGCCCAGGTCGCTGTCGCCCCTACTGCCTTTGGGGTTGTACTTGAGCACGTAGCGAAGGCCAAGGGCCAGCGGCATCCGCCGGTCCCGGATCTTGATCGCCGGGGCCATCACGATCAGCCCGGCAATCTCCGGACGCCTGGCCCCCAGCCATAGGGCTAGCAGCGACCCCAACGACAGCCCGCCGACAAAGACAGCCTGACAATGGCGTTGCAGCTCGTCGAGCGCTGATTCCACCGTCTCGGCCCACGCCTGCCAGCGGATGCGGGTCAGGTGCAGCGGTGCGA
>Ga0209254_10001012_pt1 | contig 24851 bp, 20 predicted proteins | sample FrelakmetDIP11DI_FD_187148 | JGI IMG/M metagenome (GOLD analysis project Ga0209254, IMG submission 187148) | Freshwater lake sediment microbial communities from the University of Notre Dame, USA, for methane emissions studies - DIP11 DI (SPAdes)... | ecosystem: Environmental > Aquatic >...
AGCGGCGAATTTACTTTCTGAAGGGGGAGTGAATTCGATATTTGCCCCTTCAGATTTAGGTGCCATACGTGCCAACAGAGCCATATTCAAAGCTTCCAGACCCTGCCGAATCATACTTTTGCTGGCAGTATCGAGCAGGCGCTGCCCAACGCTCGCCAGCTTGCCTCCAACCTGCGCATCTCCTTCATATCTCATCGCTGTCGTCCCATCGCCCTGGTCCGTTAGGATGATGTTACCGATTCCATTGACAAAGCCAGAATTTCCCTTACCTTCCACAGTCAATGTGCAACTTTCGGGTGGTACTTCATTAGATACGATCACTCGACCCGCAAAAAGACCGCCCACAGGTCCAATCCGGACGTTCATTTCTCCTTCGAATTCGTTTTCCCCAACCTGATTGAGACTCTTGGTGCCTGGTAAAGCAGTGGCAAGTACTTCTGGATCCCGGACTATCTTCCAGACTTCTTCCCGGGGACCACTAAAAAGAAAATCTCCTTCAACTTTCACCTTGATTTCTCCTTTTCCCGTAATAACTCGAAAAGCCGGTTTGGACTGAGGGGTGTTTCGAGGATCTCTAAATCATATTCTGGTAGAGCGTTTTCCAATGCTTGAGCAAACAGAACTGGAACCGGGATTGCCCCGGCTTCTCCAGCTCCTTTTGCGCCCAAGGGATTGAGTGGAGAGAGAGTCTCTTCGTGCCCAACGATGATCTGTGGTACTTCGGTAGCGGTTGGAATTAAATAATCAGCCAGGGAGGCGTTAAGTAGCTGACCATTTTCGTCGTAATGTAATTTCTCATAAAACGCGTTCCCAATTCCCATGGCCACCCCACCGTGAATCTGACCCTCCAGAATCATAGGATTTAGCACCGTCCCACAATCTTCAACGACCACATAACGCTTGATTTCCACCATCATGGTTTCTGTGTCAACCTCGAGGATCATGGCATGCGTTCCAGATGCGGTCGCGCCGTATTTTGGACCGAAATATGCCGTTGCTTCTAAACCCGGCTCAGTACCGGGTTCGACAGCCCCTCGCAGCGGGTTTGCTTTATTTGCCAGGTCACCCAAACTAATCGACATGTTCGGGATATCAGCAATCCGAATTTGTCCATCTTCAAGCTCTAATTCCTCTTCTGGAGCGTTGAGAAGTTCACTCGCCAATTTGAAAATTTTATGTCTTACGACAACAGCTGCTGCGTGAATGGCATTCCCTGCGACTACCGCTCCCCGACTGGCAAAAGTACCGGTTCCCCAATGGAATTCAGCGGAATCGCCAGTCACAACATTTACATCCCGGACATCTACCCGTAATTGTTCTGATACGATTTGAGCGAATGATGTAAAGTGCCCTTGTCCTTGTGTTCCGACCCCTGTGGCAACATTGATTTTCCCACTCTCCTCGACTGTAATTCTCGCCCCTTCATAAGGGCCGACTCCAGTAGTCTCTACATAACAGACGATCCCAATGCCCACATGCCGGCCTTCAGATCTGAGGCGAGGCTGTTCTTCTTTCACAAATTGGTCATAACCGATAAGTGATGCAGCTTTATCCAAGGCGAGGACGTAGTTCCCGCTATCAAAGATCAGTGGAGAAAAAGCCTGATCGATGATATTGTGTTCATATGGAAAGGCATCCGGTGAAATGAAATTCCTTTTTCTGATTTCGATGGGGTCCAATCCTAATTTCTTCGCCGCGATATCCAACATTCTTTCGACAATGTAAATACCTTGCGGACGGCCTGCTCCCCGGATAGGAGTAGCGATGATCTTATTAGTAAAGACTACCTTAATCTCTGACTGAAAATTGGGAACATCGTAGCATCCCATTGCATGACTTTGGGTATTCAATGGGATGGTAAGTCCATATGGATCGTATGCACCGGTGTCATGTAAGAAGTCATCGCAAATCCCCAGGATCCGACCGCTGTTATCCAGCGCCATTTCGACATCGTGGATTTGCACTCTCTCTTGAGTGGTTGCAAAGAAGTTTTCTCTCCGGTCTTCGATCCATTTGACTGGTTTAGCCAGTTTATATGACAACCAGGGGATAAGCATTTCCTCCGGGTAGAACATCATCATTTTTGGCCCGAATCCACCACCCAGGAATGGTGCAACTACACGCACCTGGGATACCGAAAGGCCTAATCTTGACGCCAGTCCATTCCGAATTGGTATTGGAGCCTGGGTAGTATCCCACACGGTCAGGTGTTGGCTTTTTGCGTCCCAATGGGCAACGACCCCCCGGTTTTCCATAGCTGCTGCGGCGCCACGGTCAATAATAATCCGCTTCTGGATTACCACTGCTGCTGATTCTTTGGCTTTATTGTAATCTCCCTTGGACTGCGCCATTTGAGCAGCTAAATTTGTTCCCAAATCCTCGTGAATGAGAGTGCTGTCTGCTTCGAGCGCTTTTTCCAGGTCGACGACTGCAGGGAGGGGTTCGAGATCAACGATAATATCCTCCACTGCATCCTCAGCGATATAACGGCTTTCGGCGACCACCACTGCGATTGGCTCGCCAGCATGTCTGACCTTATCCCTAACAAGTGGTGGTTGAGTGCGTGAGTTGAACAAGACATTTTCTACCGTTGCAGGTGGCGACACCAACGGAGGACCAGGCTTCCATTCATCCCCCATGTCTTCTGCAGTGTAAACGGCTATGACACCGGTCCTTTCACGAGCTGCTGATACATCGATGCTTTTTAACCGAGCGTGGGCGTAATCGCTTCGAAAAAATGCCGCATGCAGCATACCTGGGATATCAACATCGTCCACAAATAATGCTTGCCCGGTTAATAAACGTGGATCTTCATTGCGTCTGATTCTTTTGCCGATATATTTCATCGTTCCTGGATGCTCCTTTTAGCCTATAAGGACGAAAAATGGATTTCTTTTGACGCAATTTAGGTGTGTGCTATATCTCCGCTTTTTACAACGGACATTTTTGCGGCTGCTATTTTTACTGCTTCGACGATATTTTGATAACCGGTACACCGGCATATATTACCTGAAATGGCATGTCGGATCTCAGTTTCATCCGGATTGGGATTCTTTTCCAGGAAAGGCACTAATGTCATGATAATGCCAGGCGTACAAAAACCGCATTGCAATCCATGAGCTTCAATGAAGCTTTCTTGAATGGGGTGCAAGTTGTTGATCGTACCCAACCCTTCGATCGTGAGAATCTCATGCCCGTTAGCCTGAACAGCAAACATGAGACAGGAACGCACTGGTTGCCCATCAAAAAGAATAGAGCATGCACCACAGACGCCATGTTCGCAGCCGACATGGGTACCGGTTAACCCAAGCTCGTGGCGTAAAAAATCACTCAATAGCATACGCGGTTCCACGCTGCGTTCGTACTTCACTTTATTGACTGAGAGCGAAATGTTTTTATTATTAGTCATATTCAACTCCTAGAAGATGGAATAATCTGGCGTTGTAAGCAATGTAAACCAGACACAATCATCCATCACCTCGAGCGCGGGCGAATGCCTTATCTAACGCCCGATAAGTCAACACACTAGCGAGATGTCGGCGAAATTCTGCTGAAGCATGAATATCACCTCCGGGGTCAATATCGCTTTTAGCTGCAGTCTCAGCTGCCGCACGAAGAGACTCAGGAGTCAGCTTTGTGTCAATTAACATCTGTTCCGCAAGCTGAGCCTGCATCGGATGCTCTCCGACGCTTAATAATACTATTCGTGCATTTTTGCAGATATTATCCTTAGTTAATGTTACAACTGCTGCAACTCCGACCAGAGCAAAATCATGAGGCCTGCGAGCGACTTCAACCATTGCGCATCCCGAACGTTCAGGAAGAGCAGGAAATTTCGCTTCTATCAGCATTTCATCCGGTTCCAGCACCGAGCTAAACAGACCCACGAAAAAATCATGCGCTGGAACCCAGCGCTCTTTTTTTTGGCTTCGCAGCAAGAAGCTGCCCTTAAGTGCAACACTCACTGCGGTTAATTCAGCAGAAGGATCCGCATGCGAAACACTACCACCGAATGTTCCCCTGCTTCTAACCTGTACTGTAGCGATCTGAGGCATGGTTTCACTGATTAATGGTGCCCGATCAGCTACCAGCTTACTTTCCTCAACCTGATGGTGGCGGGTCATGGCGCCGATTCTCAATCCACCATTCTCATTCGGCTGGATAAAGAAGAGCCCTTTAATATTATTAACATCGACAATCACGGAAGGCTGAGCAAGGCGAAAGTTCATCATCGGAATTAAACTCTGTCCACCAGCCAGCACCTTGGCATCATAACCAAATTCAGCCAGGTAGCTTAATGCCTCATCAATTGAATCTGGTGCATAATACTCGAAGGGAGCGGGTTTCATGCAGAAAAATCTCCTCTTTTTTAACTGAGAAATGTGCCGTCCTGCAAAGTGCGCTCGAGAAAAGCCTCGAAACTGGTTGTTGGCCGGCCTAATAACATGCCGAGAATATTAGGGTTTCCTAACAATCCATAGCCATCATAATACTCAAACATTTTCAGAAGAGTATCTATTTGATAGATACCCAATCCGGCTTTACCTGCTTCCCTCTTCCACATCTTGGATGAAAAACTTACAGCTTTTACGGGTTGATTTAATTTTCGAGATAGGGTCGATGCAATATCGATTTGAGACATCGCCCGTGTACCGACTAATTCGTAGGTGGCTCCAATGTGATCTTGTTGATTTCCCTTTCCATCAGGGTTATCAAGAATGATCGCTGCAGCATGAGCAACATCTTCAAGATCGACGTATGAAATTCGGCATTCAACCGAATATGGATTCCGATACGTGCCAGAAGATATTATTTGATTCAAGCTCGGAAGGATATTCTGCATGTAGACCGTGGGTTGAAGAATTGTGAATGGCAAACCAGAGGCGAACAAAAGTTCCTCAACTCGCATCTTATTCCAATGGTGAGGCATTGCTTCGACCTGCGGATGTAAAACTGAATGATATACAAAATGACTTATTCCAGCAGCAACAGCGGCTTTAATAATGATTTTGCCAATAGTAATTTCTTCCGGATGAATGTTAGGGCAAATAAAATAAACTGAATCAATATCCCGAAAGGCATTTTTCAAAACTTCTGGATTCGTCAGGTCACCAACGATAACGTCCTTTACACCAAGCGCTTTGACCGGGAGTATTTGTTCCAGTTGAAATACCAGCGCTTTTACGGTCAGACTTAATTTTGAAAGTGACCGAATTACCGCCTTTCCGGTTTTACCTGCCGCTCCGGTGAGTAAGATCATTATAAATTAAGAACCTGACAAGTACAGCACCTGTCAGGTTCCTTTGCTAATTATTCCCGTCTTTCCAGGCCACGAAGCGTCCCCACATGGATTCCGCTTGCATGGCTTTTTGTAGATAACAGCCGATGTAATATCGCCCACTTTCAGCAATGGCGATATCCTTGCTCAGGTTTTCGGCGTGGACGATCTTCTTGGGGAATAGATTCAGATGTGTATCCTGGTAATACTTATCAAGCGGGAACATTTCGTCCCAGTCTTTGCCAAAATCGCGCTTCAGCTTGCGGTTGGCTTCCTCAAAAGTCTTGGGATGCCAGATACGCTGGATGGTGTTCATCGGATGATCCTGGCTGACTGCATCTATCCCCAGCCATTTGATCTTCTTGTCAACCACCCACTGCGAGAAGTCGGGAGAAGGACCCGGGTGTTTGATCATATAACGGAATTCATCTGATTCTGGGCTATTCCAACCATACCTGTGCCAGCCAGTCTTGAGGATCAGGATATCCCCTTCACGCACTTCTACGACGCTCTCGATCATCTTTGGCGTGTACACGCTGGAATCACTGACCAGATTCGAAATATCCGCAATTACACCAGGTCCTACCCATTCTGACAGAGGTACCTCACCAATTGCACGGCCAGCAGGCCAAAAATGCTTTTCGCCATCCATGTGGGTCGCCAGGTGAATGCTGGAATTGCAGATAGATCCATTCCTGCCCATGCCGAAATATTGGCCACCAACTCGCTTTGTGTATGTGACAGTCAATGGCACATAGTTTGCCCACTGAGGTGTTCGAACGCTGAACGGAACGGTCATGTCAAGCATTTGGGCTGAAGCCATTCGATTAAAAAATTCCTCCTCGCCCATCCCCTCAGGAGGCTGCAATGCACAAATTCGCGCCCATGCGGTTTCAACTTCGACGAACGGGATTGGATGTATCATGATCCAGGCGCGCTGGTTTTTGAGCTGATCAATTTCACCGACGATCGATTCCACAAAAAGTAGGTGTGCATTGGGCAAGGTGTGGTGGGTCAATTGATAGTATTCATCTTGCGGAAACATTTCGTCCCACGTTTTTCCATAAGTTTGAGTTAGTTTGGCTTCGGCTTTCTTGAATTCATTTGCATGCAGGTAGCGGATACTCGTGTTCATCGGGTGTTCTGCGCAGCCGCAGTCAACACCGATGATCTTCAGTTTCATTTCAAGTGCCCATTTGAAGAAATCCGGTGAGGGACCCGGGTGCCTGACAAGGAAACCGAATTCTTTAGATTCCACGCCCCCCTGAGCACCTGAACTATAGACATCAGGTTGATCCCAAGAGTACCGGTGATAACCAGTATTTATGATCAGGATATCACCCTTCTTGACAGTAGCTCTTCTGGTTATCATCTCTGGGGTATACAGGCTGTAATCTGAAACTTCGTCGGAAATATCCACCACCACTCCCGGACCACACAGTTCGTTCAATGAAATGTCAGAGATGGCTCTTCCGCCGGAATGAAACGCAGTCTCTCCAACCAGGTGCGTGCCGACGGTATTACTCCAGTTTAATATTTGCCCGTTGGCGCCTGGGCCTCCACCATAAGCCCCGGTGACCCGCTTGAAAAAATGAACCTCAAGCGATTTTTCACCTGGCCAGGGAGGCGTAAAAATGCTGCAGCCCTGAGTCAGGTCAAATAGTTTAGCGTCGTTAATTATTCCAATCAAGTTTTTGGAGTTCATTTAAACCTCACTATTTTTCAAAAACCATATCGTTCGGCGTAGGCAAGTAATGCCTGTTCAAACATCTCCATGGGAGGGCGGACCAATCCAGCTCCAACCTGGCCCACACCAGCCTCTTTGTGTGCAATGCCTGTGTTCACCCGAGGAGTTATCCCAGTTTCCACAACTTTACGGATATCGATACCGGTCGGAGTACCTCGAAAATCGAGAGGGGGGATGGTGAAATATCTATGCTCAGTAAAACAAATTTCGTACATTTCGAGGGTGGCGTTCATGGCATCCTTGGGGGTCCCGCTGACGAATGTAACAATCGCCGGTGCTGATGCCATGGCGAAGCCGCCAATGCCAGCCGTCTCTGTTATGGTGCTGTCTCCGATATCCCCACTGGCATCTTGCTCGGTAAAGCCTGGAAAATACAGGCCACGAGGTACAGCAACTGGGGCGGTGAACCACTGGTCGCCCAATCCACTGACTCGTATTCCAAAATCGGTGCCATTGCGCGCCATTACGCTGACTATAGTGCTCCCTTCCACGTTATGGGCAGCATCTACCATACCCTTACAGGCTGCCATCACGGGATTAAGAACATTAAGGGCATTATCTCCCATGAATTGTAGAATTTTCGCAGCTGCCTCTGAATCTTTGGCCGCCCTTACGATGTGAGGTGCGAGAGTTTTGGTGAATAGAATTGATCCGGCTTTATTTCGATTATGGCCTTCGTCGCCCATGTGTAGTGCTTCTGCGAGCAGTGCGCGTAAATCGATCCCACCGGTTGATAAGATCGCCTGTCCTAAAACCGGAGCCATCACCTCTTCCATCCAATGTAATCGATCCAGCACTTCGGTACTATATGCGCCGTAACGCAAAACTTTACCGTACCCCTCGTTGAGATTGGAATAGGAATAATTTCCGTGTGTCTTATTCTCAAGGATGTATACAGACATTGATGGACAAATTATGCCTGCCATCGGGCCGACTGCCTGGTGGTGGTGGCAGGGTTCCAATTTAATCTTCCCCGAGAGGACCAGGTTTTTAGCTTCCGTCTCATCTTTCGCTTTGCCATCGAAAATTAAGGCTCCAATAATGGCACCCCGCATTGGTCCGGAAGAACGCTCCCAGGTTATCGGAGGCCCGGCATGCAGTAACAGCTCATCTCGCATACCAGGGATGACGTCGATTGCTTTGCCCATTCCCACCAGAACCGGGCGAGCTTCGATCATTCGTTGGGTAGCTTCTATGTTTGCATTTTCCAGGTTCATTATATTTCCTTATTCATGTTTGAAGCGTTTCCCTGGCTCGAACCGGGAGCGGGCTTCTTTTAAGATTCCTTTATAAAGTTCAATATTCCGGTCTTCCAGATGGTCAAATGTCTGGAGGTTCTTGCTTCCCCAGGTAATATAGCGGAGAGGATCTGGATCGAGTCTGGCAGAAATGATCTCTTCAGTCCCGCGTGCCTGGGCTAACCGCCAGGCTATGGGATTGATGATCATGCTGTGACCGAAACCGTAATTCCCCTTTGCATCCGGCCCAACAAGATTACTGGCAACTACATAAACATGGTTATCATATGCTCGGGCGGCATTGGTAATGTACCAGATATCATAGGATCTCTGAAGTGCGGAGGCTCTGATGATAATCTCAGCACCTTTGATAGCTAAAAGGCGTGAGAGCTCTGGAAAATCTCCATCGTAGCAGATGATCATACCAATATTCCCCAGCTCAGTTTCGAAAACATCCGCGCGGTTGCCAACCATTACCCACCCGCCAGCATCAATTCGTTCCCAGGGAGCAGGGTGCGTTTTGTCATAAATCCCAATGATAGCTCCGTCTGGCCCGATCAAAATCGCTGAATTATATACTTCTCCACGCACTTTTCCTCGCCGGTAAGAGGGCCACACAACATGAACACCTAGCTTCCTGGCTGCCGACTGAATTTCGCTGGTGATTAACCCTGGAGCTTCATCCACTAAATCCCAAAGGTCATCAGCCGTTAAATCTGTTTCATAACCGGTCGTCACCGTTTCTGGAAACACCACCAGGTCTGCCTGGTGTTCATGAACGGCTTTTTCAAGCCAGGAAACACCTTTCTGGATGTTGGCCTGTACATTATTCGGTTGGATGGCAATCTGAACACACGCCGCAGTGAATTCCTTCATCGGTTACCTGTAATCATTTTTTCTTCATCTTCTCCAGGATAGCCATCAATTTTTCGTTGCCGCTGGCTGGGGGACGCCATTCAACCTGGATGCATCGGGAGTTTTGCGCGGTAATACTCTCAGTAAATGATTCCAATCCAATATTGATGGCAGCAAAAGGCAGTTCAAGCACTCTCAGATCCACTGTTTTTATTTGATCTCCAACCCCCGGGACATCCTGAGGGTCGAGGTCTCGCAGCAACTGTCCTATATAACGAATAATTACATCGTTGTTTGTTTCTACAACTACACCGGCTTGTTCAAGTTGCTGAATTTGTGCATTTATATCCTGCGGATCTTCATCGGTGCCAGAGACTATCGCAGCAATTTCAAGAAATCGCCCGGAATTTTTCGCATTGGCTTTTACCCTGGCAATCGCAGGAGCAAGCTCGCCGGCTGGATCAGGATGAGCGCCGTAACCGAGCACCACGTCCATAAAAATTACCGCCACCTCAGGATCATTTGCTTCCACTTCCAGTCGCTGGATGCGTAAGGTGTTGTCCAACATGGGGTGCAGCCGTCCTACGGTAAACTCATCTTCTCCGAGATCGATGATGGTGTGCTCCTGGCTTTTTAGTGCATCCACCAGTCGATGCTCCTTATTTAGCGGGGCATTCGAGTAGACGACTGGCAAGTAATCCTGCAATATGAGTAATGCTTCGTATGCCAGAGTCCCTCCTGAGAATAAACCTCTCAAATACCGCTGACCAGGTGAGAACTTGCTGGTGTCTGCCTTCATTTTCGGTGACGGGATAGAATGTGCATCTACCAGCTGGACAGCTTTCTGGGCTGTTTCATCGAACGTCGTCGCAAAGTGAACATTATCCACGATGTGCATTGGTGTGGAATAACCGATAAAATCGATGACGACTGGCTTGGAAAGTCCCCGCGCAGTTTGCACTAATCTCTTAGCTACCTCAGGTGAAGGGGGTTTGGATATAAACACGATCACCTGTGTGTCAGGATCGCGGTTGAGCAATTCTAATCCCTGGCGTGCGGTGACGGCGTCAACCGCTTCGGCTAAATCGCGACCTCCAGTACCCAGTGCGTGGGTGATTCCGCTGCCCATCTGGTGAATTCGAGAGCTCACCTGCTGCAAACCCGTACCCGAAGCCGCGACAATTCCGATCGGTCCACGCCGTATCCGATTGGCAAAGCCAAGACCTGTGCCATTCACAACCGCAGTCCCGCAGTCTGGTCCCATTACCAGCAAGCCTTTATTTTTTGCGATTTGTTTTAGTTGAATCTCATCCTCTAAAGCGACATTATCGCTGAATAGAAATACGTGTTTTTCAAGGCCTAATGCCTGGCGCGCCACTCCTGCTGCGAACCTGCCTGGCACAGAAACAAGAACCCATTGAGCCTCAGACATCATCTGGGCTGCCGTTTCGAGACTTTTAGGCCGATACTCTTTGTCAATTCCCGTGCTTCGCCGGGAGGTCAACAACTCGTCGATTTTAGCAACGGCTGCTTTGGCGAACGCCTGGTTTTCACCTTTTACTACAATCACCAGGTCATCTGCGATGGCAGATTTTACTTCTGGGGTCATCAAGCCACTTTGGGCTAATATTTCTTTATTTGCCTCGGTTCCCATCACCACCCCGGCGTCGATTACACCAGGTTCTGCTGCCAGAGAGCGCTGCAATTGCATTAACACCACCGAGTCGTAATATGCTCCTGATCGGATTTCTACTTCACAGATCATATAATTTTTTCCTCCCTGTAACGATCAACTTGTTCTTTAGAAAATCCCAACACTTCGACCAGAATTTCCTCGGTGTGTTCTCCCAGGAGAGGAGGAGGTTTTAATGCGTCCGCCGGGGTTTTTGAGAATTTATAGGGAAAACCGGTCGATTTCACCACTCCGACAGTTGGATGCTCAATCTCTACTATGAACCCTCGGTCATCAGCCTGGGGATGGCTAAAAACATCTTCGATGGTATTGATCGGTCCACACGGGATGCCTGCTTCCTGCAATCTCGTGATCCATTCCTGCGCCTCGAATTTTGAAAAAAAAGCGTTCAGAGTGTCAGACAAAGTGGATCGATTCTTTATGCGTTCCTTGTTGTTGGCAAAACGAGGGTCCACCTTTAATTCCGGTGCTCCGATCACATCACATAGCAATTCCCATTGCCTCGAATTAGCTGCTCCCAGTGTGAACCATCGGTCGCGCGCCTGGAAGACTTCGTATGGGGCAATGGTTGAGTGGGCATTTCCCATACGTCTGGGTTGAATGCCTCCCACCAAATAATTCGAGGCGACATTCGCCAGCAAGGCTACAGAAGAATCCATTAAGGAGATGTCCACAAATTGACCTTCACCACTGGACTGTCGGGCGTGTAATGCAGCCAGGATTGCTGTTGCAGACAATATCCCCGTAGAAATATCAATAATCGAGATCCCCACCCGATAGGGAGGCCCATTTTCGGGTCCGGATACGCCCATGAAGCCACCTTCCGCCTGGATAATAAAGTCATATCCAGGAAGCTCAGCAAACGGTCCAGTACGTCCATAACCGCTGATCGAGCAGTAAATCAACCGTGGGTTAATTTTTGACAGATCGGCATAGCCTAAGCCGATCTTCTCCAATGTGCCGGTACGGAAGTTTTCAACAAAAACATCCGATAGCACAGCCAGGCGCTTGATAACGTCTTGACCTTCAGTGCTTTTAAGATTTATGGTGATACTGCGTTTGTTTCGATTGATCGATAAGAAATATGCCGACTCGCCAGGATACGATGCATAAGGTTCACCGACGAACGGTGGTCCCCAGCTTCGGCTCTCATCTCCCAGTTCAGGCAACTCCACTTTAATTACATCTGCACCAAGATCGCCAAATATCATCGTGCAATATGGACCTGCCAGCGCGCGAGAAATATCCAGGACCCGCAGACCTTCAAGTGATCTCATTTTGACCTTTGTGTAAAGATCCACAATTATCAGTAATTATGAGAAAAATTACTGATGTGATTGATGTATTTCGCTTCTTAAGGTATTGGCGAGTGCAATAACCGAATTCTCGGCATTCTCAATATTGTTATCAATTGTGACTTCTAGAAAAATGGAATTCTCTGTGAAAGACTTACGGATTTGATAACTCATTAGATCTTTTTTTGGAGTGAGTAATTATGTCATCGAATTAAGGCAATGTTGTGGTTATCAATACTATTATACGAAGAAATGTAATAGAAATCAATCTCCTAGATTCAATATTAAGTAACTTTCTCGTTTAATTGTCTGGAAAATGTTCTTGGTCTTCAATTACTCACCTGCTCACTGTAATAATAATCTTTATGTTGGGGGGAGATGCTATTTACGTCTGAATCCGTAGAAATGGATATTGGGAAATGGCGTTTTCGAAACAGGCCTTAAAATAATTCCAGCAAAGCGTGTTCCGGACATTATGAGTGTATAATAACAATCAATCATTCTAACCGGTACATAAAAATAAAAACGTTGGTTATCCAACAATACTGTCTTGAACGGCTGTGTGGAGAACCATTGTTATGTAATGAAAACGTTCCAACCAACATCCCTGAATATCGTTGCAGATCAATTTCCGGATCCCCGATGCCGAAGTAAATAGAGTTAAATAATAACGACAGCTCAGAAATTACCCATATTAATTTTGATCGCTGAGAGTAATTCACATAATAAAACCGAGGAAAAAGACAAAATGATCAATCCTCACCCTGGTCTACCTGAATTCGATTATTTCAAGCCTGCTTCTCTTGTTGAAGCCTCACAATTTCTTGCCTCACATGTTAATCAGGCAAGACCCATGATGGGAGGGACAGATATTTTCGTCCGCATGCGGGATGGAGTCTGGACGGATAAATATCTTGTTGATGTCAAAAACCTGGATGGTATGAATGAGATACTGTTCGATCCATCGAATGGTTTGAAAATCGGTGCTTCTGTCAATATGAATCGAGTTATCGCTTCATCTGAAGTTAACAGGAATTATCCAGTCCTGGCTGAAGCTGCCAGTAAAGTCGCCAGCTACCAGCTGCGGACTCGAGCGACGATAGTTGGCAATATTTGCAACGCTTCTCCGGCTGGTGATACAACCGGAATCTGTATGTTATTGGGAGGAGTATTGAATGTCCATGGGGTCGACGGGTTTCGACAGGTTTCCCTGGATAATTTCTTCCTGGGTCCGGGAAAAACCGTTCTGCAGGCTGGCGATATTGTCACTTCGATTCAATTTCCTCTTCCACCGCCTGGTCTGGCAGGCAGGTATATTAAACTCGGTCGCAATAACTCCAGCGACCTGGCTATCGTTGGGATCAGTGTGGTAGGCTTCCCTGAAAAGAGCACTCAATCGGGCTATCGATTCAAACTCGCCCTTGCTTCAGTAGCACCGGTGCCATTAGTCGTTGGAAATTTAGAGTCGATACTGACCCAGAAATCGATCAACGATGAAACACTCACTGAGGCAGCCCAGGCAGCCATGGACGCCTGCAATCCCATCGACGATGTACGCGCCAGCGCTCGGTACCGTAAATTAATGGTCAGGAATCTGTCTCTGAGAGCGCTTAAGGAAGTGTGGGAAGCAATCAAGCAATAAAGCAGCTGATTCTTTATTGAACCTGCGATAAACGGAGGAGAGTTATGGCTTTTCATAAAATCAATCTAAAAATAAATGGGGTGCTGGAACAAGTTGATGTAGCTTCTAATATGACTTTACTGGGGATGATTCGTGAGAAGCTGGCGCTCACTGGCACAAAAAACGGCTGCTCAGCTGGCGAGTGTGGTGCTTGCACAGTGTTAATGAATGGCGAACCAGTAAACAGCTGCATGGTACTGGCAGTTGAATGTGAGGGTGCAGATATTGTTACTATTGAAGGTTTGGCCCATGATGGACAACTTGATCCGGTTCAGCGAGCTATCATTGATTCTGGAGGGGTACAGTGCGGGTTTTGTACACCTGGGATCTTGATCAGTGCCCGGGCTCTGCTGGATCGTACACCTCAACCAAGCGATCTTGAAATCAGCGAGGCGCTGGTTGGTAATTTGTGCCGTTGTACCGGTTACCTGCGGATTGTCGATAGTATTCGGGAAGCTTCAAGGATGTAGGAGGAGAGGAAATATGGCAACAGGTACCATCAAAGCGAAAATCCCCAGTCCTATTGGAGAAAGTAAACCTCGAATTGATGCTCAAATTAAAGCAACAGGTGCTGCGACTTACGCTGATGATATCCAATTCGGTGTTGGTCTGCTGCACGCCAGGATCAAACGCAGTCCCCACCCCTATGCACGAATAAAATCCATTGATGTCACGAAAGCCAAATCTCTGCCCGGTGTAAAGGTTGTTGTTACTGGTGAAGATTTTCCCGGGTACATTGGATTGTATCTGCGCGACAGGCATATCTTCTGTCGTGATTATGTTCGATATGTAGGCGATCCAGTCGCAGGCGTCGCAGCTGTCAGTGAAGAGGTAGCTGAAAAAGCCGTGGAATTAATCGATGTAGAATACGAGATCCTGGAACCTGTCCTCGATCCGGAATTCGGAACCAGCTCTAATGCACCATTGATCCATCCCAATCTGGCTGATTATGAAGTTGCGAGTTTCATATTTCCTAAACCTGGGACGAACATCTCCAATCACTTTAAAATTCGAAAAGGCGATGTTGAATCTACATGGGGGAAATGTGCTGCAATCGTAGAACGGAGATATCGTGTTCCCCATATTCAGCACGTACCCATCGAACCTCATGTGGCAATAGCGAAATTAGAAGATGATGGAAAGCTAACTCTTTGGGGAAGCTCGCAATCTCCTTTTGCCCAACGAAACCTGATTGCCCAATGCCTGGGTTTTTCGCAAAGTGATATCCGGGTGATTGCTCCTTATGTAGGAGGTGGCTTTGGCAGTAAAGCCGGGGTCAGCATGGAATCCCTGGCAGTTGTAATCGCTTTGAAAGTAAAAGGTCGTCCAGTAAAGCTGCTTCTCACCCGCGAAGAAGAATTCTATACAACTTTTGTGCGTCAGGGATTGGTCGCATATTTCAAGATGGGTTGTGACCAGAATGGCAAGCTGCTGGCTATGGAGAACACCTTTTACTGGGACGGCGGCGCTTACACGGAATATGGGGTAAATATGACTCGTGCCGCTGGCTATAGCAGCAGTGGGCCATACGAAGTTCCAAATGTTAAGACTGATAGCTACTGTGTCTACACAAACCACCCGGTCACCGGTCCAATGCGCGGTTTCGGCATGCCTGAGCTGCATGCCGGATTGGAACAATGTATCGATGAGCTGGCCCGGGAAAAAGGAATCGATCCGGTAGAATTTCGCAGGATCAATTGCCTGAAAACCGGCAGTATCTTGGTTACTGGCAACCAGATGCATCCCACTGGATTGCCACAGTGTCTCGAGAAGGTGGCTGAGGCGATAGCTTGGGAAAAAAAAGCGCCTCCAAGTGCTCCTAATAGACGACGCGGCAAAGGAATCGCAATGATGTGGAAGGCTCCTGCAATGCCTCCGAACGCTGGTTCGAGCGCCTGGGTGGAATTAACTGAAGACGGCAGGGTAAATGTTGGAGTGGGAGGTCAGGACCTCGGTCAGGGTGCGTTTACAGTATCCGCGCAGATGGCGGCTGCTGCGTTAGGTGTACCGTTCGAATGGGTCAGGGTCGCGACACCGGTCGATACCCGGTACAGTCCGTATGAATGGCAGACTGTCGCCAGCAGGTTAACCTGGAGTATGGGAAATGCCATTGTGAATGCAGCCAGTGACGCTCGACGGCAGATTCTGGATTTAGTGGCTGAAGCCTGGGAGGAGAATGCAGAAAACCTGGATATCATAAACGGAGTGGTCGTTTCTTACCTGAGCGAACGTGAAATTCCACTTAAAAATATGGTCATTTATGGATTGCCCAAACCAAATGATCAAGGGTGGATGGGAGGACCCATCGTTGGACGTGGAAATTTTATGCCCAAATATGTTACCGGTCTCGATTCAGAAACCGGGCAAGGAGCGCGTGCAGTAGTGCACTATACGACGGGTGTCCAGGCTGTTGAGGTCGAAGTAGATCTCGATACAGGCAAAGTCTATGTTATTCGGGGAGTGGCGGCCTTTGATGTTGGTAAAGCCATTAATCCAGAAATGGTTAAGGCGCAGATGGAGGGTGGTTTCGTACAGGGATTGAGCTCAGCTCTTTTTGAGAGCCTGCAACTAAAGGGAGGTGTAGTGCAAAATCCAAGTTTTGTGGATTACCGGATCGCAACGTCTGCCGATGTCCCCTCGGAGATTCAGACCATCATCGTGGAGGTACCACAAGATGACGGACCGTGGGGTGCGCGCGGGATCGGAGAACATGCAATGGTGCCCACGATACCGGCAATCGCTAACGCAATCTATGACGCAGTAGGGATCCGGTTGGAAGGTCCACCTTTCACTTCTGAGAAAGTGTTCTTGGGTATGTTGGACGCTGGTGTGGTGAAGTAAAAGCGGAATTTTGAGGAGGATATTATTGTTAATATCAACCATGTTTTTGATATTTCGTGGTTTGAATCATAAAATATATAAAAATGGAGGCAATAAATGAAATTCATTGATCTCACGATCCCACTGGGAATTGCCACTCCGCCCTGGCCAACCTATGAGCCTTTGCAGGTAAAGTATTTCAAGCGCCTGGCGCCTAACGGAGCAAATGGGCAGATTGTCACCCACTCTAACCACCTGGGAACACATCTCGACGGTGAAATTCACTTTCACACACCTGGCAAGGATATCGCCTCGCTTGAAATGGATTACCTTGTTCACGAGGCTGCCATTGTGGACCTGAGCGACATCTGCGGTGACTACGACGTCTACACCAGCAAAATGGTCGAAGAGCGCGTCGAAGTTCGCCCGGGTGATATTTTGATCATTCATACCGGCTACCACCATTTTGGTTGGGATATGCCCACTGCCAACGAAATCCGCTACATGGTTATGCATCCGGGCCCTGATCGCGAATTCGCTGACTGGGCGAAAGCCAAGAAGATCCGATGGATCGGAGTCGATTGCGGCAGCGCAGACCACCCGATGAACACGATCATTCGCGATTGGATGCCTCGCCAGACCCGACAGGCGGAAATTGTGTTTAAAAAGAAATTCGGGATTTCCCTGGCAGAATATTTTGACGATTCCAAATACCAGCTCATGCACCTGGAGATGTTCCCGTTTGGGATCATCCACGCAGAATGCCTGGGAGGCGATATCGACCTGCTCCTGAATCGTCGTGTAACCGTGGGCTTCTTCCCCTGGCGATTTGTCGATGGTGAATCGAGCATCGGTCGCTGCGTGGCGATGGTAGAGGATGGAGAATACGAAGGATTAATGGCGAAAAAAGCCTCCATGCCAAAAACTAAGTTTGGGGATGCATTCGAGATAAATCATGTTGAGAAGATCAACCAGCTGAGCCAGGCAAACCTGGCGAAATAGGAGTAAATATGCCAATCGATATGGAACTTGAACAGGTCTTGCGACCGCACCAATACCCGATGCCGCCGTATCCGCCCAAGGTAATAACCCTGGCAAATGGGAAGAAGATGGTCGTGCGTCAGGCAGTCCGGGAAGATGTCCCCACCATTCTCAAGTCTGTACATCCCTGCCTGTTTATCGAGCGTGACTATTATGACATCGTCAGCGCCCGGCTGTATGGTGAGCTGCTGGCGTGGTTTCGTCATCGCGTGAAAAGCGAATACTGCCTGATCGGGCAGATTGAAGGCTACCTGGTGGGTATCGTCAACGGTCGCATGGAGGACGAGAAAGTCGGGATGAGTTATCACACCCTGGCAATCGACCGCGGCCTGCGCATTGGCTCACACCTCTTCGCGGCCAAAATGGAATATCACCTGGAGCAATTAGGTCAGGAATCGGTGCTGATCGTGGCGGAGAGTCCCATCGGCTTCCGGCGCTGGATGATCGAATATCCATTGGAAAAAACGACCATCCCTCATGAGCTGGGTGGTGGTGAGTCATACCGGCTGACACGCGAGATATACTTTGCTGCCAAGCCCCGCCTGGTTGTTGGGGACCGGCCGGTGCCAAAAGAGCTGCTCGAAGAAGCTGAAGCGGAAATTAAATTCGCCGATGATGACACCATCCGCGAGCGTATCGCAGGGCTGAAAGGAAGATAGGAACATGAGAGACGTAGCGATAATAGGTGCCGGTATTATTCCTTTTGGCCGGCGGGATGAAGATACTCTGATGGATATGCTGGCCTATGCGTCTTTGAAGGCTCTGGATGACGCAGGGTTGGGTGATAAGTCTGTAGACGCGGTTTATGTTGGGAACATGGGTGGAGGCATTATTCAACATCAGACGGCGATTGCCAGCTCGCTGGTAGACCGTCTGAACCTCCTTCCTGCTGCAGCTGAAACGATCGAAAATGGCCCGGCATCCGGTGGCTCGGCATTTAAAAATGGCCTGCTGGCAGTTGCTTCCGGGTATTACGATTTTGTTCTGGTTGTGGGCGGCGAGAAAATGCGTGAAGTGACGGGTTGGCGAGCGACCGATTTCGTGGCTACGATGACCCATCCGCAAGCGGAATATCCTTACGGCATAACCTTGCCTGGTCTGGCGGGGATGTTCACTCGTTTATACATGGAAAAATACGGCGTGACGCGCGAGATGCTGGTGTCTGTGGCGCTCAAAAACCAGGAGATGGGAACTCTCAATCCATTCGCCCATGTTGAGATGGCGATCAGCAAAGAGGGGATCCTGGATGATCCAGCCTCGATCGTCAATAATCCTACCGTCGCTGATCCGCTGCACCTGTATGACGCCTGCCCCGTCAGCGATGGTGCGGCAGCGGTTGTGCTTTGTCCACTTGATATGGCAAAGAAACTGAACAAAGTCCCTGTTCAAATTGTTGGATTTGGGCAGGCAACTGACAATCAAACGTTGCAGGAGCGTGAAGATCCGACCGATCTCAAGGCGGTAACTCTGGCAGCGCAGAAAGCTTTCGATATGGCGAAGTTGAAACCTGCGGATATCGATGTGGCAGAGCTGCACGATGCTTTCACCATCCTCGAGATTGCTGAGAGCGAGCATATCGGCTTCTTCAAGAAGGGCGAGGGAGGCAAGGCAGCGCTGGCGGGGAAGACCCGCCTGGGTGGACAGATTCCGATCAATATGTCTGGTGGCTTGAAAGCCCGAGGACACCCGGTAGGTGGCACTGGAGTGGCACAAATCGTCGACATTGTTTTCCAATTGCGCCATGAGCTGCCAAAGGATCGGCAGGTGAAGAATGCCCAAAAGGGCTTAACAATCAACTTCGGCGGATTTGGTAATAATGTCCTGGTATTTATCTTGCGGAGGGTTGAGCAATGAAAAAGAAATTGGAAATCGTTGCCTATAAGTGTAAGAAGTGCGGAAAATTACACTATCCATATCATGACCGCTGTTTGAAATGCATGAACAGGGAGTTTGATAAGGTAGAACCGCAAGGCAATGCCAAACTGCTAACCTTCACACGCATCTACAATCTACCCTGGGGTTTTGACGAACGCTACCTGACGATTGGGGTCGTCGAATTTGAAAATGGCATCCGGGCGATGGGCAGGATCAAGGCAGATGAAAAATATGCATTAAAAACCGGCATGAAAATGCTGCCTTCCTGGGAACCCATCCGTGTTCAATATGGAGAGAATGTTTACGGTTTGACGCTCGAACCGGGCGGCTAAAAACTAATTTGGTTATTTTGATCTCCATCGATAAATAATGAGTGGCAGTGATTTTCGACTTCGAAAATCACTGCCACTCACGTTCAAAATACACCTATATTCTCTGAATTATATTATAATCTCACACACTATAGTGGATAGTGCAACGGCGAGGATTTCACGCTAGGTATTATCAAGACCTTCAAATAACTCTGCTGCATTAACCAGCCGGGTTTTTTTGTTGTGGGAGTGATCCTAACCATCAACAATGGATGCGTTCTGCATGTTCAAAGACCATCCAGGCAATCTAAAATTCTGCAAGCGAAATCGAAATAAAAAACATAATAGATTGTGTTTTCTGCCTGAAATCCAATAATTTGAACGGAATGGGAAGCCGATGAGATCATATATCCTGCAGCGCATTTTTCGAACGCTTGTAACATTGGTTATCTTTGAAACCCTGATATTCTTCTTCATAATGGCGATTCCGGGAAGTGATTTCAGGATATTACCGCCTCAAAAACTGACCCCTAAACAAGTCGTCATTCAACCACCCGTCGAAGGGGGTGAACAGACGCCAGTTGCGGAAGTGGTTAAAACGGAAGCGCCAACCACCTGCAAGGTGGAAGTTGCGATTCCCAAATGGCTGCCAGAGGAAGATAAAGCAAAATACCTCGAGGATGCGAACCGTGAAATGGTTTTACAGGGCTGCCCGACCGGTGAAGAAGCTGCCCAGACCACTGTACCAGAACCTACCCAGGTTTCTGAACAGCAGCCAGCTGGTGAGGTATATGTAGCACCGACTGAGTCGGTTTTCCAACAATATATTTACTATTGGCAAAATTTGATCCGAGGAGACCTGGGTGTATCCTCATCTCGCAGGATGCAGGTGGTCGATGTGCTTACAGAGCTGGCTCCCCGCACCTTGATCCTGATTCTGCCTGGAGCCATTATCGGGTTCATTCTTGGACTGAGATTAGGTATATCCATTGCCTGGAAACGCGGTGGGGTGCAGGAGATGGGCTCGACTGTCGCCGGGGTCTCACTCTTCACCGCCTTTCCACCCTTCCTGAGCTTCTTACTGGCTACAATTTTTGCTTACCAGCTCAACTGGCTGCCTCGTGAGAACATCATCGATGCCAAATTATGGCTGGGTACTGGTATGCAGCCAAACCAGGTCATCCTGTGGATGCTCATCACGCTTTTAATCGATTCAATCTTGATATACGCCTTGTGGAGATCTACTCGCTGGGTGATGAAGAGGCGGAAGCTGCTGCGAGGAGCTGGTTTTGCTTTGGTCCTGATATTATCTGCTGCCTGGTGGATTGGAAATGGTTACGGACCTTTCCTTTTGGATATCCTCAGACATTTGATCTTACCTCTAACTACATTGATCCTGCTCACATTCGGTACCACCATGCTGCTGATGCGCGCCAGCATGGCTGACGTGCTGCAGGACGCACATGTGACAACCGCCAAGGCGAAAGGGCTGCCAGACCAGCAGGTCAGCAACAAGCATGTAGCGCGCCTGGCGATGATCCCGGTGGTTTCCCGTTTTCTCCTGGAATTACCGCTGGTGATCATCAGCAGTTTTGCTATCGAACGGGTTTTTTACTGGAACGGCCTTGGGCAATATCTTTTCCAGGCTACGAACGAAAGTGATTACATGCTTGTCCTGGGCATCCTCACCGTGGTAGGGATAGTGATCCTGGCGGCACATTTCTTTGTTGACATGTTGAACCTGGTGCTTGACCCGCGTTTGCGCAAGATGACAAAATCGGCAAAAGGAGAATGAGCCAAAGTGACTGAAGAACCGCAATACGAATACTACGACTCCAGAAAAGACGCGGCTGCACGGCAGGCCAGGCGCGACGCGCTTAAGAAACAGCGGCAGGCTTTCAGGCGTGGAACGCTCAGGAGTGTGTTCAGGCATCCGCTGGCAATCTTTGGGCTGGCTGTTATTTTGATCATGACCTTTTTAGCCCTCATCCACCCGATCTTGATGGATACGGTCTGGCGACCGAGCGTTTATGACCCGCAGACCGGTTTCGATCTGGACCAACCCTTCCACCCAAGTTTTCCATCCAGCAGACACTTCCTGGGCACCGATGCTTTGGGCCGTGATGTATTCAGCCAGCTCCTGTACGCCGCCCGGACTTCTTTAGGAGTAGGTCTTATCGCTGGATTCACCGCGGTGATAATAGCCCTGATTATCGGCGTCGTTGCAGCTTACTACGGCGGGTGGGTTGATAACACATTGATGTCCATTGCAGACACCTTCCTCCTGATGCCTCCATCGATCATCACCCTGATTGTCGGATTGGTTTTCGAAAAAGTGACCTGGGTGATGATGGGGCTGATGTTTGGAGTCCTGGCAGGACTGGGATCACTGGCCATCACCTTTAAGCACCAGGCACTTTCAATTCGTGTCAAGCCGTACGTTGAATCCGCCCGCATCTCCGGAGCGAGCGGCAGGCATATCATGCTCAAGCACATCCTTCCGGGCATGTTGTCGGTGATGATGGTGTCCATGATGTTTGTTGTCAGCCAGGCCATGATGATTGAGGCGCTTATCTCGTTTTACCAGGGATCTGAAGTACGCCTGAGCTGGGGGACGATGATCTATTTTATTCAATCGACGTTTTACCTGTCTCCATACGGCCCCCAATGGAATGCCATTTTACCTCCCGCCCTGGCGATCACATTGCTGTGCGCGGCCTTTTATATGCTGGGTAGAGCGCTGGATGAGATCTTCAATCCCAGGCTTCGGCAGAGGTAGAGAGGGAAGTCTTCAGGAGAAAATTGGCACTGAAATGGTGACCGTTTTGTCGCTTATTGGAGTCAAATTCGCAGTTCAAAATGGGAATTCCCAAACCTCACAGGTCTCGCAGGCCTGTGAGGTTTTTGTTTCCTCATCAAACCAAAGCAAATGTGTTATGGTGCTGAAAATGGAAGAATTCATCACTGGTATCGGATTGAACCTTTTCGCATTAGGGTTAACCACATACTTATTGGAAGAGATTATCAATGTGCGCGGTATGTTCACCAGCCCGGAGATTGTGCCCGTTCCTAGTATCGTTTTCCCCCTAATAGAGAATATCCCGGTTTTCGGCAAGATTTTATGCTGGCAAAACCTGATCGTCTATCTGGCTTTACTGGCGAAGATCCTGGTTAATTACCTGGATTTTATAACCCGTTTTGGACTGCGCTTGCGGGCCGCCGGTTCAAACCGCACCAGCCTGGATACCAGCGGTGTCTCTGCCAACCGGGTTCGGGTCTGGTCGCTAATTTTTCGCGCAATCCTGTGCGGTCTGGCCGGGGTGTTTCTTTTACTGGGCATCATAACCGGATTCACCAAAGGGACGTCAGCTGGAAAAGGCTGGATCTCGCTGGCGGCGGTGATACTGGTCTCCGGCAATCCCACCGGTATTGCGCTCATCTCGCTGCTGTTCGGCTTCACCGACGGGCTGGGGCTGTTCATGCAGCAGTCTCTGCCTTCTCGCTTCACATCCATGGTGCCTTACGTGGCTACCCTGGTGGCATTGTTTATCTATTCATTCCGGCTCAAGAAAAACCAAATGGTCTGAAGGAGGCAAGATTATGATGAAAAAGCAAGCATGGCAGCTGGAACGTGAATTCCGAGATGCTGCTGTCCCAGTGGACAGGCGTGTGACTCCTTCCAAATGGGAGCAAGGGGGTGAGTTCCCGCATGGGGACGCCCTGCTGCGCTGGTTCTGGAACCTGCAGGTACCCGGCTCGCTAGCACCCGATGTGTTCTTCCAGGGTATGGTTCAGGACTGGGCTAACCAGGGCTACGATGTGAGTGAAGCGGAAGCAATGCTTCTCGAAGGTCGAATGCTCGAGACCGCTGGACGGATCGAGGAACTGCGGGTGCTTTCTGCCCGTATCATGAAAGCGCTCAGGGAAGCTCCAAAAATCGCCGGACATCCCTATCACGCCTACGAGCATCCCACCACCTGGGCGGATGTGAAAGCTGCCATGCCAGCAGCGATGGGATCCGGGCTGATTCCCATTTGGAAGGAGCAATTTGCAGAACGAATCTATCAAGGCTGGCTGGGGCAGCTGGCGGGCGGATCCTTTGGTACGGCGATTGAAGGCTACACGGGTCCGCAGATTGAAAGAGTCTATGGCGAAGTGCGCGGCTATATCACGGCGCCTGAAACCTTGAATGATGACGTGGTTTATGAATTATTGCTGTTGGATGTTTATGAAAGGATAGGCAAAGCCATCACCTCGGAAGCCCTGGGAGATGAGTGGGTGCGCAAGCTGCCTTACGGTATCTCTGCGGAAGGGGTGGCGCTGCGCAATCTGAACCTGGGCATCTACCCACCTGATTCCGGCACCTTCCTCAACCCGTACTGTGACTGGATTGGGGCACAGATGCGTACCATGGTTTGCGGCTTCCTGGCACCTGGCGACCCTATGGAAGCCGCCCGTCTGGCATACATCGATTCTTCGGTCTCACATGCCCGCAACGGCATCAACGGCGGTCTGTACGCTGCGGTGATCACCAGCCTGGCATTCGTGATGGATGACCCGCGCCAGATCGTGGTGGAGGGCGTGCGTTATCTCCCGGCCAGGAGCGAATATGCTGCCCAGTTGTCGTTTATACTGGAGGTGCTGCGTACCACATCGGACCCGGCGTCTGCCTGGCCTGTTCTTGATAAGCACTTCGAGCGCTACAACTGGATCCATGCCTATCCCAACCTGGCTGCCGACATGATGGCGCTGTGGTATGGGGAAGGGGATTTCACGGAGTCGATGTCGCTGTTAGCGAAAGCTGGTTACGACGTGGACTGCAACGGCGGATTGGTGGGCAGTGTGCTGGGCGTGATGCGGCATGTACCGCCAGCCTGGGCGGACCCGCTCGGGGACCTGCTGGAAACTTATATCAAGGGAAAAGAACGTCTTTCTATCAAGGAGCTGGCAGGACGGACCGCTCGACTGGCTGAAAAATACTTCTGACCCAGTACCTCAAGCACCTTTGTCAAAAGGG
>Ga0209254_10001013_pt1 | contig 24834 bp, 25 predicted proteins | sample FrelakmetDIP11DI_FD_187148 | JGI IMG/M metagenome (GOLD analysis project Ga0209254, IMG submission 187148) | Freshwater lake sediment microbial communities from the University of Notre Dame, USA, for methane emissions studies - DIP11 DI (SPAdes)... | ecosystem: Environmental > Aquatic >...
ACCGTCGACTTTCGCGGCAATCGCCTGGAAGATTGGTTTGACCTCCGGCCATGCAGCTTTTGAACCCCCCGGCATTATTGAAGGGCCAAGCAATGCACCTTCCTCTCCTCCCGAGACTCCTGTTCCTATATAGAGAAGGCCTTTACTCTCAACAAACACACTCCTTCTGTTAGTATCCGGGAAATGGGTATTCCCGCCATCGATAATAATATCGCCCTTTTCAAGATGCGGTATGAGTGAATTGATCATATCATCCACAGCGCTTCCGGCTTTAACCATGATCATTATTTTCCGGGGCCGTTTCAATGATTTTATCAGTTCTTCCAATGAATGGGCACCCACAATCTTTTTACCTTTTGCCCTTCCGGCCAGAAAATCATCGACCTTCTGGATTGTCCGGTTAAAAACTGCTACCTGAAAACCCTTGCTCTCCATGTTAAGCACCAGGTTTTCGCCCATAACTGCCAGGCCTATTAATCCGATATCTGATAACGTGTTCATAGTAATTATTTTTTATAATATTCCTTTACTACCTCATCCATAACTTTGCTTGTCCTTGCAGCCGAAATGCCTGTACTGACTACATCACCTTTGCCTGAAAGCGCTTTTACTATCTGCTCAATAAGATAAAACTGAATATTTTCAGGTCTCTCATTGATAAATTCCCGGCGTCCGTTCCCGTTAATAAGAACAATAGGTTCGTAGGTAAATGTAGAAGTTTTTATGATCCCTTTTTCACCCACTATCTCAAAATAATCGCGGTTTCCTTCGCGTGAAGCACTGAATGACCAGATGCCGGTCGCGGCAATGTTATCCTTGAAAACAAAGCTGGCCGAAACAAAATCCTCAGCTTCATAGAGATGAGCCTGGTTAACAGCTATTGATGATACTTTCAATACAGGACCAAAGACGAAATCGAGGTAATCAAGCTGATGCGATCCAAGGTCAAAAAAATGTCCGGCGCCTGAGATCTCAGGTTTCACCCGCCATGGAATCCTACCTGCTTTCTCATCTTCCGAGGGATAGTTAAATATCTGAAAATTGACAAATCTTGGCTTGCCTATTTCACCTGTTTCCAGGAGGTTTTTGATCTTTAAAAAACCGGGAAGAGTTCTCCGGTAATATGCAACAAAGACTGGTAGTTTGTATTTTTTTGCTGTTTTATTTATCGTGGCACATTCCCTGTAATTCAATGCCATTGGTTTTTCAATATAAACAGGTTTGCCTGCCTTGAGAGCTTTTATTGCGTATTCTGCATGATGTCCGGGAGGAGTGGCAACATATACCGCATTTATTTCCTTATCATTAATCAGATCATCGGCATCGGAATAAAACTTTGGAACATTATGTCTTTTTGCGTAGTCTTCCGCAAGCGCTGCATTTCTCCTCATTACTGCAGCCAGTCGTGAACCATCAACCTTGTTAAAAGCCGGTCCGCTTTTTACCTCGGTAACTTTACCGCACCCGATAATACCCCAGTTGATCATTGAAGCTTATCTTTTGATGCCCATAACCCAACGGCCGGATTTGAAATGTAGTAGATTTCTTCGCCGTCAGCCAGCCTGTTTAAACCCTCGTGGAGTTTAGCAGGATCATATTTCTTCGTCATACTTTTCAAATCGGCATATCTGAAATTGACTGATTCTATTTCCTGCCTTGTAAGGTATCCCGGACAATATGTTATTGAAAACCTGCCTTCGGAGCTTCCGTGAATAAGGTGCGCTGCAGCGCTGAGATTATTCATAAGTTCCTTGTTTTCATCAAGTGATTTCAGAGTTGAGGGTGTGCCCCGATAGCCATACTTCCGTATCAGCCGGTCGATCTCCTTATCTTCTCCGAATTCCCTCAGTCCGGGTGCAAGAATTATCAATTCCCCTTTATCAGCCATTGCCATCCTGGTTCTGTAAATGCTCTTGTTCCCCAGCCAGGTGCTCTTGAATTCAGAAGGATCGAGATATACTACTGTTTTCTTCAAAGGCTGGTCAAGAACTGTAAAATTTACTTTAAGCGACAACTCAGCCGCCAGACTGAATACCTCGTAATCATCGCCTATGAAGAGGCCCCTGATAACCAGTTTTCCCGTTTCATCGCGTCCTATCACCGTGTGGATATAAACCACAGGTAGTCCGGGAATAAACTTTTCAGATGCATAGTTGAGAAGCTTTCTTACAGGAGTATCTGTTTTACCCATCATCCTTTCCATCCCGTAAACAGCACCAACAAAATGACTCTTATTAATTCCTTCAGGACCGCCGGTACCAACAAACAGATTCTTATTGTAGTTGGCCATTCCCACAACCTCATGAGGAACCACCTGTCCGATTGAAAGTATCAGATCGTGTCCACCGTTCATAACAAGCCTGTTAAGCTGAGCCGGCCAGGAATAGTTCAATTTTCCTTCTGTTATTCCTGAAACAAATTCACCCGGTACGGTGCCTGCGGTAACCACATCATTTCTCCAGTCATGAACCCTGAAAAGATCCTTTGGAACATCTTTGTACATTTCGGAAATTTCATTTTCGGTCATTGGAGCATGCGTCCCCAGGGCTGGCAGAATATCTTTAAGATTATCCTTGTAATAATTATAAATTAATGTGGTAATATCACCCGACCTTGAATGGAATCTGGTAAAATCGGGAGGAACAACGAGTACCTTCTTCCTTGACCCAAGCTTTACAAGAGCTGCATAAACCCCATATTCCAGGTCATTCCTGCCAATCACTGTATTTTCTGAACCCGTTTGGTAGTAAATCATTGTTTTACATCTTTAGATTCTCACACGCCACTATACGCACTGAACCCCCCGTCGACAGGAATTATAACACCTGTTACGAATTTTGACAGATCCGAAACAAGAAAGAGAAGTGTTCCGGTCAGATCATCAGGCGTTCCAAACCGCTCCATCGGAGTACTGTTAAGTATTTTCCTGGCTCTCGGAGTAAGATTGTCATCAGCTTTTTCGTCGATCATAAGGAATTTGTTCTGATTTGTAAGAAGAAATCCGGGCGCAATAGCATTAACTCTTATTCCTGCTTTTGAAAAGTGAACAGAGAGCCATTGTGTGAAATTATTAACAGAAGCTTTGGCTGCCGAGTATGCTGCTATTTTGGTTAGTGGGCGGTATGAATTCATCGATGAGATGTTAATGATCACACCTGATTTCCTTTTTATCATATCAGTTGCGTAAACCATCGATGGCAGGAGGGTTCCCTTAAAATTAAGATCGAATACCCTGTCAAATCCTTCCAGCTGAAGTCCGAAAAATGTGTCAGCAGGATTTTCGGTGTCGGATCCATCCATTTTTTCGACTTTGGTCGTTGCTGCAGGAGAGTTACCCCCTGCTCCGTTTATAAGGATATCGATTGGCCCAAAATTCTCATTGATTATCTTTTTGGAGTTTTCAAGTGAGGATTTGTCAATTACGCTGGCTGATAAACCAAGTGAAGGCGTGTTAAATTCTGTTTCTATCGCTTCTGCAACTTTGCCCGCGGCTTCACCATTAAGGTCAATAATCACTGTTTTTACTCCCTGAAATGCAAGGGCTCTGGCCATTTCAGAACAGATAAGGCCGGCTCCGCCGGTAATGACTGCAACTTTACCTTTTAAATTCAATTCGTTCATATCGTGTGATTTAAAATCCGAAATACTCTTTTGCGTTCTTATATGAGATCCCTTCAATCAATGGTTTTACAAGCTCTTCCTCGTCGGGAATGAGCCCCTTTTTGATTTGCTTTCCGACAAAATTACAGACGATCCTTCTGAAATACTCATGTCGTGGATACGACAGGAAACTCCTTGAATCTGTGACCATCCCGACAAATCTTCTTAAAAGTCCGAGAGCAGCAAGATCTTTAAGGTGCTTTTCCATTCCGGTTTTCTGATCGAGGAACCACCATGCCGGTCCATACTGTACTTTCACCGGACTGGTTCCGTCATTGAAATTACCTGCCATGGTCACCATCATTTCATTGTCGGCAGGATTGAGGTTGTACAGAATTGTTTTTGCAAGCTGGTCAGTAATATCGAGAGAGCTCAGGAATTTGGACATTTTCATCGCATCCTGAGGAACTCCTATCGAATCCCATCCTGTATCGGGACCCATGATTCTGAACATCCTGGTGCTGTTGTTCCTCATTGCACCAACATGGAATTGCTGGGTCCAGCCTCTTTTGTGGTTCATCCTGCATAGCTCAGTCATCACAGCCGTTTTGAATTTTTCAGTTTCTTCGGATGAAATGCTTTCTCCTTTAAGCAGGGTTCTGAGGATCTTATCAGCTTCTTCTGCCGTATATGGAGAAAAATAGAACCTGTCCATGCCATGGTCAGAAAGACGGCCTCCCTGCTTGTGAAAGAATTCATGCCTCTTGTCGAGAGCTTCAATCAGGCTCCTGAAGTCAGTGATATTCAAATCTGATGCAGCACCGAGTCTGCCAGCATATTCTTTGAATTTCGCAGGGTCCTCGGTCTTAGCTGCATTATCAGGCCGGAATGTTGGTAATACTCTGACTTCAAATGAGCTTTTTATTTTCCTGTGATGTTCAAGGTTATCAGCCGGATCGTCAGTTGTACAGATAACTTCCACATTCATTTTTCTGATAAGTGATCTTATGCTGAAATCCTTCGAGCGCAGCATTTCAGATGACTTTTTATATATACTATCAGATGTGGAGGGTGACAAAAGGTCGTAAATGCCGAAATATCTGGCCAGTTCCAGATGGGTCCAGTGATACAATGGATTTCCGACAGCGGCAGGTACTGTTTCAGCCCATTTTTTAAATTTCTGCTCATGAGTGGCATTCCCGGTGCAGAATTTCTCATCAACACCGTTTGTCCTCATTGCCCGCCATTTGTAGTGATCTCCATCAAGCCATGCTTCCCCAAGGTTGTCGAACTGCCTGTCTTCCGCAATCATTGATGGGGAAAGATGGCAATGGAAATCAATAATTGGCTGTTTGGCGGAATACTCATGATAGAGTTTTCTGGAGGTCTTATTCTCTAAAAGAAAGTCTTCATTTATAAATGGCTTCATCATATTGTTGTCAGAATTGAAGGAAGATGTTAAAAGCTTACCGATCGATGAATTATTGCGAAAATAGCGACAGTAAATTAATAAACCAAGTTTACAAAAAAAAGAGTTACAGAGTATATTTTTTAGTTAAATAAGCTGATTAAATGCAGAAGTTGTAGTTGTCTTTACACCCAAAGATTGTATTTTTGATAATAATAAATACCCTGATAAAATCTATAAAACAGAGTCGTATGAAAACCGAACTCAGGTATGCCGGGCATCCTAAAGACGTGAAAGGCTATGATACGAAGAAACTAAGGAGAGAGTTTCTTATTGAGAACATATTTTTACCCGATGAAATATCGCTTGTCTATTCAATGTACGACCGGTATATTGTGGGAGGAGCCATGCCGGTAATGGATGAGCTGAAGCTTGAGACGGCAGAGGATCTGAAAGCATCATATTTTCTTGAAAGGAGGGAAATGGGAATTATTAATGTGGGAGGTGCAGCCGAAATTGATGCCGGAGGGGCTACCTGGAACATAGGTTTCAAAGAAGCATTATATCTTGGAAAAGAGACCGCCGGTGTGGTTTTCAGATCGGTTGATAAGGCCAGGCCCGCGAAAATCTACATAAATTCGGCGCCCGCACATCACAAATATCCATCAAAAAAAGTAACCCTGAGGGATGCAGAGAGTTCTACGCTGGGCTCTCCGGAAGCTTCAAACCACCGGACAATAAATAAGTTACTTGTTAACAGTATTGTTCCTACCTGCCAGCTTCAGATGGGAATGACCGAGCTTAAGGAAGGCAGCGTATGGAATACCATGCCGGTTCATACCCATAACCGGAGGATGGAGGCATATTTCTATTTTGAAGTTCCTGAAAAGCAGGGTATATGTCATTTTATGGGCGATCCTGATGAAACGCGGCATATCTGGTTAAAGAATGAGCAGGCTGTCCTTTCACCTTCATGGAGCATCCATAGCGCAGCCGGGACATCGAACTACACTTTTATATGGGGGATGGCAGGTGAAAACCTCGATTACGGGGATATGGATGTCCGTCATCCGGATACGCTTAAATAACCAGATATATGAATCAATTATTCGATCTTAACGGAAAAATTGCTCTTGTAACCGGAGGAACCCATGGAATTGGCCTTGCCATAGGACTTCTGCTTGCAAAAGCCGGTGCAAAGGTATGTGTAAATGATCTTCAGGAAAGCAAACTGCTTGAGTGTCGTGAAGCATATAAAAAGGAGGGACTGGATGTTTATACCCTTGTTTTCAATGTTACTGACGAAAAAGATGTCGATAAAGGTATTTCGCGGATTGAGGGAAATCTGGGAACAATTGATATCCTGGTGAATAATGCCGGAATAATAAAACGTATTCCGATACTTGAGATGCAGGTGGATGAATATAAGCAGGTACTCGATGTGGACCTGGTTGCCCCTTTTATTGTTTCGAAGAGAGTTGTCCCCAATATGATTAAAAAGAGAAATGGTAAAATAATCAACATGTGCTCCATGATGAGCGTCTACGGAAGGAATACCGTTTCCGCCTATGCTTCAGCAAAGGGAGGTCTAATGCTGCTCACCAGGAATATGACATGCGAATGGGCAAAATTCAATATTCAGATAAATGGTATCGGCCCTGGTTATATAGCAACTTCGCAGACAGCCCCGATACGTGAAAATGGTCATCCTTTCAACGACCTTGTTATGACCCGTACTCCGGCGGGCAGATGGGGGGAACCAGAAGATGTGGCAAATGCCGCTCTCTTCCTTGCCTCAAAAGCCAGTGATTTTGTTAATGGTCATATTCTCTTCGTCGATGGAGGGATACTGGCGAATTTCGGATATGTAAAAGGGGAAAACGATCTTTAGGTGACTACTTCTCTTATGTCTTTTTTCTTTTATCTTTTATCTTTTCGAGTAGCCACGCCATATTTTCCCCGAGAACTTTCATTGTTTTCATCCCTTCTTCGTCCTTCAGAACGTCTCCCTTCTCTCTGCCGATTGCAATATTCCAGTACGATGAGCCGGGGATTATCATTTCATTTATAAGGAAAAAATGGTTTATACTGTCAAATGCATGGATTGCTCCGGCACGTCTGACAGCAATTACTGCCGCCCCTGGCTTGCGTTTCAGAGGATTACCGGCAGCTCGCAGGGCATAACCTGCAACTTCAAGAAACGCTTTTGCATCGCCTGTAAGATCAGCTAAATAGACAGGTGATCCGATAATGATTGCATCGGCTTTTTCCATTTTGGCAAGGCAGTCATTTATAACGTCATTTTTCTGATGGCAACGGCCGTCTGCCTTTTTTTTGCATTTCATGCACGCTATACATCCGGTTATTTTCTTGCCGCCGATTTGAAATAATTCTGTTTTTATCCCCTTAGCTTCAAGAGGTTTGAATACTTCCAGGATAAGAAGATGTGTATTTCCTTCCTTCCTTGGACTGCAATTAATACCCAAAACTTTCATATGACATTATTTAATGAGACTATAAACTGATTTCAGATTTCTTTTCTTCACGGGCTCTGCCGTTAAAATAAAGGATGCAGGCGAAAATAGGTAAAAGAGGCAACGTTATTGCGTTGAGAAGTGCGGCAAGAAATATATAAAGCGGTTTTGTGGTAATCTCAACCAGCGAAGATGCTTCTTCGGGATTGGTAAAAGCCTGAAAAAACTTCCCGGTGAAAGGCAGGAGGATCAATCCGGAAAAAACTGTAGTAGCTACCAGCAAAACAACAACAAAAACCGCTGTCCATCCAATATTTGACCAGAAATTCCGGTGTGCAAGAGTAATTGTCCTGGTGATGGTGTTTGCTATACTGGGTCCTTCAACCATCAGTACGGGAAGGATGAACAAGTATACCATCAATACATAAATGACAGCGAACAGGATACCAATCACGACAAGAAGAAGACCAAGGAAGAGTGCAAAGGATGCTGCAATCGCGAGAAATACCATAATTATCATGTAAAGGACAAAATACCTGAGCGACTCCACTGAAGACCTGAAGAAATTAATCTCCGGATTGATCGGATTGTAAATAATATAATAATGAAGGATAGTGGTAAAGAGCAGACTGACGACCGAAATTATCAGCATGGGCCAAATATACTCCCTGACTTTTACCATCATTTCGTCGATGGTGGTAATTGATTGAATTTCATTTATATTAACCAGCCCTGAAATGTACTGAAGGACCAGCCCCATTACAAAAGACGCCAGAAACAAGGAAAGGAATTTCTGTTTGTAGAAATTCCATAAAGAGTCCATTGCACTGTCGATAGTGTGAACTTTAAAAAGCGGATGATTATTTATCTGATCCATTGACATCTGAATATTTTGTAAATCCCAAAAATAATTTAAATCCTGATATAAGAGAGTTTCTGTTTAAAGTCCTGAGCCCTGAGCCCTTTGCCCTTCGCCTTCTATTTCCCTTTCCTCCATTCCCTTATTATATTTGCGAACGGGAAAAACAGATTTTGTCTCTTTGGAGTGAATATCCCCTCATTAACTGCCTTGACATCTTCAATCGTAAAAAAAGCCTTGGGATTAAATGAATTTATCACTTCAAGCACCTTCTCAAGCTCATTGCGATGTACTATTGAATAAACAAGGTGTATCTTTTCCTTTCCTCCCTGAGCTTCGATTGTTGTTGCACCGAAACCATTATTATTCAGGATTTTAACAAGATCCATTCCTTTCTCATTAGTGAATACTCTTATCATCTGAATCCCCATGGCCAGCTTCTCTTCAATTTTCATACCTACATAATTACCGGTTGCGAATCCGGCTGCGTATGCCACATAATTAACATAATTATCGAGGTTTTGCATGATTTTACTTATTGCAATTATCCAGATAAGGACTTCGAAAAATCCAAGTATCGGTGCAATGGTTCTGTTCCCTTTTGAAACAAAAATAATTCGCAAAGTACCGATTGACACATCACAGATACGGGCCAGAAAAATAAGAAAAGGCATAATCGCGAAACTGAACAGGTCAGAATTGAAAAAAGAGCTTTCCATACAGGTATTTTTTTACAAAGCAAATATACAAATAGTATTACTTTACGGAGGGACAAAAGTTTGAGGTGGTATGAGAGTATTTAAACTTTTTCTCGCTATGTTTGTTCCCTTGTAGAACGGAAGCATAAAAAACTCCGGTAAAGGAAATGCCGGAAGGCAATTTCCATAAAAAAGTTTAAATAAATTATAATAAAACTAAATTTTTAAAATTATGAGATTAAGTAATTTAACTTTATTTTTGGGTGTGATGGCAATTGTTGCAGGAATTTCAGCATGCAATCAGAAACAATCGAACAAAACACAAACGGCTGGTGTGGAATATTACAGGAATCTGATATTTTCAGAAACACCTTTTGACATTGAAAGAGGTGGCCGTAAATTAACCGCAGATCAGGCTGCCGAAATAAACAGCTATAAATTCACACAGGATAATACAGGCAGGCTTGTATCAGTTGAATTTGTCAGGGGTGAAGAACTACTTGGATATTCATCGATGGGTGATGCAGCAAAAATTACCTATGAGTATGCTGATAATAAGCAGATTAAACACTTTTTTGATGAGAATGGCCAGCCAATTGAATCTGAAGGGGTCTTTACTGAAGAGTATGCTCTTGATGATAAGGGAACACGCACCGGACTCAAATTTCTCAATAAAAACGGTGAACCTGTTGAAAACAGGAATAAAATACACTATTATGTATGGGCAATCCTTGATGACGGAATGGTCCAGGAAAAAAGATACAACCTTGCAAACGAAGAGACTATAATGAATCAATTCTGCCCGTTCTATGAGCTCCGGTTTGCCTATAACAGTAAAGGCTATGTTGTCAGAATGGCTAATTATATGAATGATTCACTTTACAACTGTACTGCAGAAAACTGTGGTGATATCGGTGTTTCGTATTTTACTTTTGTTCCCAATGAGTACGGGGATGTTGAAGAATTTTCAGTTTTTAACGTAACCGGACAGATGTCTAATCTTTACTGGGGATGGTCAAAGCGTGTCAGTAAATATGATGAAAACGGAAATGTTCTCGAAACTGCAGTATTTGACCAGGATAATGAATATGTCGGCGGCAAAAGCATACCTGTAACCCAGAATGTTTATGATGAACACGGAGCACTTGTTGAAACACGGAACCTCGATAAGGATAAGAATATCATCAACCATCCTGAATCAGGAGTGGCAATCACAGAATTCAAATATGACGAAAAGGGCAACCGAACCGGAACTGTGAAATATAATAAGGATCGTGAGCCTGTTACTATCTAACCTGATTCTGCTGTCAGTATATGAATACAATTAAATATCTCACTTTCTCATTACCGGTTTTACTGGTTTTAGTTGCCGGGTGCACCGGTAGCAAAAGTGAGAAGAAGCCCGAAACTGTTGTTTCTCAGGCTGTAGCTGCTGCCCCTGAAATCGGAAACGAAACTATATTATTACTTAAAGACCTTGAAGAGAACGGTGATTATGTTAACAGTCAGTATTTCCCAAGCCTTATTAAAGCCTCAGTGGTAAACAATGAGATTGGACCAAAAAATCTGATAGTTGATCTCAGGCCGGCTGAAATGTTTTCGAAAGGTCATATTGAAGGTGCTGTAAGAAAAGAGTTCGGCCAATTGCCTGAGTATTTTGAAACAGGGATCAAACCTTTTGAATTTAATAAGATCATTCTGGTTTGTGACGACGGGCAGGTATCAAGCTATACTACTTCACTTCTCAGACTAATGGGGTATGGTAATGTTTTTGCATTAAGATGGGGGATGAGCGGATGGAATAAATCGCTTGCTCAGAACGGATGGTTGAAAGGTGTGTCGGGAAAATATGAAAACCAGCTCGAAGTTAAAGTAAATGAGGCTCCTGTACCTTCAGTTATGCCCGCATTAAATACCGGTCTTTCTACAGGGAAAGAGATCGGAGATCAGAGGTTTAAAAACCTGTTTGAAGAGGGGACCGGTAATATTTTAATTACGGCCGATGAAATCTTCCGGGATCTTTCAAAATATTTCATTATTAACCTTGAAAGAAAGGATAAATATGATGATGGGCACATACCGGGAGCAGTAAGGTACAAACCGGAATCGACACTGGGTTTTTCAGATGTGATGTCAACAATCCCTTTTGACAAAACTGTGGTGGTGTACTGTGGAACAGGCCATAATTCAGGATTCGCTACAGCTTTCCTCAGGCTTTTCGGCTACGATGCGAGGACATTGAAATACGGTAATAACAGTTTCATGTATGATAAGATGGTGGATCAGAAAACCGTATTATCGTGGCTTCCCTTTACTCTTGAAGAATCAAATGATTTTAAAGTGGTAAAATAAATATACCGCAATCAGATTAAATAAGTTCCGGCACTGATAATGTATCAGGCCGGAATTTATTTTTAAGAACTTCGAAATCCTTTTCCTCCGATAAAATAAAAATGTTCTTAATTCCTTTCTGACTCAGGAGCATCCAGATCCTTGCAGAAATTGAGTTTTCTGAAGAAACGAGGATTACAGGTCCCCTGTTTTTTATTATTCTCCGGATGTTTTTCTTTTCCAGGATTGAATCGGGATTGACTTTCAGTGTAAATTCACTGTATTTGTCTTTCAATATTTCAGAATTATTCAAATTTATTATCAGAGCATTTTGAAAACCAGGAATCTGCTCTTCCGTCACAATATTTGATCCCTGAAATGATTGGCCGGCCAGTTTTGGGGCATCATACCTGAATCCTGAATGGCTGAAGGACCTGTAAAGGACAGCGACAAAAAGAATAAGAAATACTGCTGAAACAAAACGGTTTTTTTTAAAAGTATCCATCGATTTTTCCTGTTTGGTTTTAGGTCATTCACAGCCGCCATCAAGCTTTTTTGCCGAGAACTTGTTTGCTGCCATGAAAACTGCTTTAAGACTGTCGGGCATGCTGTTAATCTGTGTGAATAATTGTGCTGCCTTTGCCCTTGTTTCATACAGCGCATTTTCCCTTGCTGAGATCCTTTCGCCGGTAAATTTTGATTCCATCACGGTATTAAACCATTCAGAAAGACCTCCTTCCATTACCAAGCTGTTTTTATAGCCCATTCCTCTTGCATAAACCATGGCATAATTTGAGTAGAAGCTCTTATTTGAATAGAAAATGTTCGTGATATTTCTGTCATTCATGTATGTATACAGGTCGCTGCTTATGAAATAAATATAGGGAACATTTACTGATCCCGGAATACTGAGCCTGTTGAATTCTTCAGTCGGGCGCAAATCAATTATCCTGATGGTGCTGTCTTCATTTACTATTAGCTTAGCTACCTGATCGACTGTTAACGATACATCGGGATTCAAGACCTCTGAAAGCAGCTTTTCGGGTTTGACCATGAATGACCTGTTTGCCGAAAGAGGCAACAAGGCCAGAACCAGGCCGGACAGGAGCAGAATGACTGTAATTTTCTTTCTCATATCTATGGAAGAATTATATTTCGTTAGTTATTTCAGGCCTTGCAAATCTTTTTTCAGCGATTTCAGCAATCCAGAACATCAGTGCTGCAGCAACTATCAACAGGAATGTGAAGAGCCCTGATGACATGCCTAATGACTCATTTATCTTAACTGGTCCCTTGTAATTACTATTTGCCAGATTCTGGATGGCCGGATAAGTTTCAGCAAACAGGAAAGCTCCGGTGAGTCCTCCTGCAGCGAAGACAAAAGCGTCAATTTTACCTATTGAAAGTGCACAAAGGCCGGTTCCGGGGCAAAAACCCCCCATTATAAATCCTGCACCCATAATAATACCTCCTATAATTGCTGCCCCGGTATAAAATTCGTTGATATAAACCTGGTTAAGATTCAGCAGGCCAAAATAGTTAAGAAATTGAGAACCTATAAGTGCAACAATTGCAGCGGTGAAAAATACCTTGATAACCGTGGTGTCATAGCCATAGAACATTCCTGCCAGCTTCCGGCTGGATGAGAACCCGGCCTGTTCGAGAGCAAAGCCAAAACCGGTTCCGATCATAAATGCAATCAGCAGGTCAAGCCATTCCGGAAACAGTAGATATGATGATAATGGTCCCATATTTTTTCTTTTTAGTTTTTTGGTCTTTAAGTCGTTATGCGGTTATGCTGTTAAGCTGTTATGCGGTTTTGCAGTTATGCGGTTTTGCCGTTGAGCCTTTGTGCCTTTATGCCCTTCATTATATCCAGTTCTTCCTGAAAAACCATGCAAAAACATATGCTGATCCAAAGATTGCCATCATTGTTACAAATCCTGCAAGAGAGAGAACGGCCATTCCTGACAGTGCTGCTCCGCTTGTACATCCTCTTGCAAGCTGAGCCCCGTAAACAAAACAGACGCCTCCAAGGAATGCAAATATAAGCCTTCTCTGATTCGATATCTTCGGAGATTTTTCAATTCTGAATTTGAGCCTTTTTGACACTGCCCCGGAGAGGAAACCTCCTGCAACGATACCAAATATCTCAATTGTCAGCCAGTTCGTTATGGGTTTATTTCCATCTTCGAAATACTTTGAATAATATACAGATTCTTCGGCATGCGACCGGTCGATCGTTCCTACCAGGGAAACGACGCAATATTTAATTCCGCCGCTGGCTCCCAGTCCGCGTCCTGAAATATACATTGCAAGAAGCAGAACTGATCCAAGCATTACACCGGCCAGATATGGATTCATGTATTTCTTTTTCATAATTGTTCCAATCTCATTAGTGTAACAATAATTTATATACTGTTTTTAAACTCCAGCACCTCACACCGCACTCCTCACACCGCACCCCACACGCCGCACTCCGCACGCCGCACTCCGCACGCCGCACGCCGCACGCCGGATTCCTTTAAAATTGCTAAATTAGCATCTTTAAATCAAAATCTGATGTCGAGATTCAAATTAACCATCGAGTATGACGGTTCACGATATTCCGGATGGCAGATGCAGAAGGGTGGAAAATCAATCCAGGGCGAAATTTATGATGCCTGCCGTGAATTGTTCGAAACCGAAAAAATTGACTTGTACGGAGCCGGTAGAACCGACGGCGGTGTTCATGCGATCGGACAGGTAGCCCATCTTGAAGCTCAGACTGATCTGCCGCTTCTAAGAATAAAGTACGGGATAAATGACAGGCTCCCTCCTGATATTTGCATTCTGAATGTGGAAGAAGCTAATCCTGACTTTCATGCAAGGCACGACGCAATAGCAAGGAGTTACATATACCAGATAAGTCGCCGGCGAACAGCTCTGGGCAAAAAGTATGTATGGTGGATTAAAGATCAGCTCGATATAAACAAAATGAATGAAACCGCAGGACATTTTGCAGGTCTTAAAAATTTCAAGTCATTCACCGATGAAAACCAGGAACAGAGCTCCACTAAAGTTGAAATAAAACATTCAGCCGTTATTGAATTTGGCGATCTGATTATTTTTCATGTTATCGGTTCTCATTTTCTCTGGAAACAGGTTCGCCGAATGGTTGGTGTTCTGGTTGAAGCCGGACGCGGTAAACTTCAGCCTTCAGAAGTTCTTTCATTCTTCAGAAACCGGTCTGATATTCCTGCTAAACTGACAGCACCACCAAGCGGCCTTTTCCTTGAGAGAGTCTATTACAAGAATGATACGATACTATATGATACAAAGCCTGTCATTAATACATAAATAACCTAAGTTGCTCGTTACTTGGTGCTTGCTTTGCCCTCTGAAGCTTTAGCGAAAGAAGGTTGCTAGTTGTATAATAATGAACATTTTGATTTTTATGAACAAATGTTTATCTTTTGGGTTTGTATTATTAACATAAATTTGCACACTATGAGACGCCGTGAATTTATTAAGGCCAGTGCCCTTGCTGCACCAATGTTAAGCTTATTTCCTGCTGATCTGAGCTCAATAACACGGAAAACAGCGCCGGGTAAAATCGAAAAGAGATCTCTCGGAAAGACAGGAGAAATGCTGTCAATAATAGGATTTGGCGGTATTGTTGTTAAAGATGCCACTCCCGTCGAATCATCTGATGTTGTTAAACTTGCCATCGATTCCGGCATTAATTATTTTGATGTGGCGCCATCCTACGGTGATGCGGAAATTAAACTCGGACCGGCACTTGAACCTTACAGAAAGGATGTTTTTCTGGCATGTAAAACCGGGAAAAGGACGAAAGCTGAAGCACGCGCGGAGCTTGAGAAATCATTAAAAAACCTGAGGACTGATCATTTTGATCTTTATCAGCATCATGCTGTTACTTCACTTGAGGATGTCAATATAATACTTGGTCCGGGAGGAGCAATGGAGACTTTTCTTGAGGCAAGGAAAGAAGGGAAAATAAAATATATCGGATTCTCTGCCCATTCTGTGGAAGCAGCAATGGCCCTAATGGAACGCTTCGATTTTGATACAATTTTGTTCCCGTTCAATTACGCTACATGGAATTCAGGGAATTTTGGTCCTCAGGTAATGGCCCGGGCGCAGGAAAAGAAAATGGGAATGCTGGCGCTTAAAGCCATGGCCAGAGGACCATGGCCTGAGGGAGCTGACAGGACAAAATATCCAAAATGCTGGTATGAACCACTTTCATCGCGTGAAGATATAAGACTTGGATTAAGGTTTACTTTATCTCATCCGGTAACAGCTATAGTTCCTCCTGGAGATGCCGGACTCTTTAAGCTTGCCCTGGATCTCAGAAATGACCTTAAACCACTGCCACTGGATAATTCCGAAATAGCTGATTTAAAAGCAAAAGCGGCTGCAGGAGTTCCATTGTTTAAATACGAAGGAGCTGCCTGATCATAAATCAAAATTTGTTATTAATTTGCAGTATATTTAAGCCTGATATCAACCTCCCTGTCATAAACATAATAGCATGCTTCCTCGCACTGGACTTCCGTATACCTGACTTTCGGGAAGGCTGAATCCACAGCAGTATATGTATCATCGTCAATTTTATATGTTGCTGTAATGGTATAACTTTTATTTACCGGTACCTGCGAAGTATATTCATCAACATTATTATAGACATTAGCGGAATCATAAAGTACACTATCCTCAAGCTCTCCCTCATAAATATTTATCAGAACGGACATTTCAGTATTCGTAACTTTTATGAACAGGTTAGTTGTCCTGGGGATTTCCACTGTGCAGTCGTCACAATCTGCAAACCATCCCTTTTCTTCGCAGGAAAAGCAAACAGCCAGAACTACTGTAAAAAATATCTTCAGGATTCTTTTCATAAAACTCAATACCATTTAATCGTTTTATCCGGCGACCTCACATTACCCGGAAAATAACTGTAAGCAAAACCAAATCTCATCCATAATGGACCTATGTGGTAAAATGCGGTTTTCATATACTCCAGGTCGGCTTTGAATGTGAGGTTTTTAATCTGGTACTTCATACCTGCCGATGGCACTATTCTAAGCTTATTTTCCGGAGAGACGGCCGTTCCCCTGAATATATTCCCGAAACTATATCCGGCAGATAATGAGGTTGATATTGAGAGCCTGGATGAGGAGTTATATTCAATAATCGTGAAATCCTTAAAAAAGCCAGCGTAGGCCAGTGCACTCTTGTCATAGTATTGATAATAAGTATTTTCTCCTTTCTGTACAAGGACTCTTGTATATACCGGTTTCAGATCGCAACCAGCAGTAAATCCAGCATTTAACGAAGGTTCCCTGAATGATATGGCCAGACCTGTGAAATAGTCCCTGAAATTAAATTTTACTGAAGCTGATAAAGAAATTTCATCAATCCTCAAGCCAGGGTTCCCCTTTATATTCTTCTGTTCCAGGATTTCAACAATGTCTTTTCTTCCAAAAGAGGAAGCTAAACGGTACGGATTAACTCCTTCATTTTCAGGAGATAACCATTTGTCACCTTTTTCAAGAAGAAATTCTACTGCCGTTTTGTTATCAGATTCAATAGCGATGGACAGTGCATTGTAATTAAAATTGTTCTTTTCGTAAAGATTTACCCCATTTTTTAAAAGGAGGCTCATAATAAGTGTATCTCCATTTTGAGCCGCAATAAGTAACGGTGTGAACCCGTCTTTGTCCCTGGCTTCAAGGTTAGCTCCGTTCTGAATAAGAAGATCTGCAATATCTGTAAAACCTGCCAGTATTGCTGCCATAAGGGGTGTGGTTCCATCATTTGCTTTTATATTACAGTCCGCATCATAATACAGGAGCAGGTCTGCAATATAAAAGCTTCCGTCAAGTGTTGCATAATGCAGCGGTGTGGCGCCATTCTTATCGGCTACATCAATATTCGCTCCACCCCTTAGCAGGGCTTCAGTAATAGGTGAATTCCGGTTCCTGACTGAAATAATAAGAGCAGTTTCATTATTCAGAGTAAGCTTGTTAACTTCCGGATCATAAGCCAGAAGTGTCAAAACGGATCCAATTTGATTATTGGCGACAGCAAAAATTAAAGGTGTTGCTCCTTCGTATGATACTGCATTAATATCGGCGCCTTTCTCAAGCAGTCTTTCAATTTCTGCATCATATCCTTTTGATGCTGCGACCATCAGGTTATTCTCAAGATAACCTTCAAAATACTCTGTAAGGTAATCAGAAGTATCAATTATTATATTCTCCTGACAAAAGACTCCTGCTTCACAAAAGAGAAGTGAAACATAAAAAAATAGTCTGAAAAATGAAGTCTTTGTTAGCAACATGTTCACAAAGTTAGCTTTTTGATCATTTTCGGATTAAAAATTCAATGAAAATAACAATATTTGTAAAATCTATAAGTTAAATTGAGAATTAGTTCAAATTACTGATTATAAATCTAAAAATATATCTTATAATTATACGCAGAGAAAAGTGAAATTATTGATCAGATCAAAAAAGATATTACTGACAGTATTGCTTTTATTAATAGCAAGCTATAATCCTGGAGCCGTTGAAAATCCCGGCAACTCACCTGGTAAGATGGTTCCGGGCTCTATCAGGCTTACAAACTCCAATTCATCAGCCGCAGAATTTGCCGGATGCGACAAAATAGCAGAGTCATTTATGAAGAAGTGGACTATTGAAGGCGCTTCTGTCGCAATCGCAAAAGATGGTAAACTTGTTTTTGCCAGAGGATTTGGATTGGCGGATACTGCAACCGGGATCGAAACTCAGCCTTACAGCAAATTCAGAATAGCAAGCATTTCAAAGCTGGTTACTGCAATTGCCATACTAAAACTTCAGGAAGAGGGGAAATTATCGGTCGAAGATAAAGTGTTTGGACCTGAAGGGATACTAAATGATTCATGCTATTGCAGTCCGAAAGACAAAAGAGTATTTAATATTACCGTTGCTCATCTGCTCAGTCATGAAGGCGGATGGTCGCAGCGTTATGGGGATCAGATGTTTATGCCCACCATTGTGGCTGGCCAGATGAAGACAAGCCTTCCGGTCGATAATAAGACTATTGTCAGATTCTCTCTGAGTAAACGGCTTCATTTTTCTCCCGGAACAAGCCGTTCATACTCTAACCTTGGTTACAGTATTCTGGGCATGGTTGTTGAAAAAATATCCGGCATGCCTTATAATGAATTCTGTCAGAAGACATTATTTGAGCCTCTGGGCATTTATGATATGATGCCTGCCAGAAATCTGCCTGATCAGAAAGCACCTTTTGAGGTTACTTATTATGAACCTGCCGGCATGCCTCTAAAACCCTCGGTTTATGGCACCGGAGAAATGGTCCCGGTAAGATATGGAGGAAATGATATTGAAACACTTGGAGCAGCAGGATCGTGGCTTGCAACCGCTCCCGATCTGATGCGGCTCCTCCTGGCAGTAGACGGATTTAATTATAACGAGGACCTGCTAAATCGGGAGAGTATCAACTTCATGACTGATATTAACAATAACTACGCTCCTGTAGGGTGGAAAACGACCTATATCGACGGAACATGGATCAGAACAGGATCATTTTCAGGTTCCGCAGGTATGATGAAAAGACAATCTGACGGGATCTCATGGGTCGTTCTTCTGAATTCAAGCGCATGGAACGGTCCTGAAATTCATTCCTATATTAACCGTATGATGGGCAAGATGTTATTACAGATAAATACCTGGCCCGACCATGATCTGTTTGATAACTCACTGCCTCTGCCGATAAGACTGGAATTAGCCGGAATTAATTAATAGCATTAATGTGTTTTTCTGTCAACGTGAATCTTGTAAGGGATGAACTTGAGAACAGGTATGGTGTTTCATTCCCCAATCGCGACAGGTACGAACCAAGTTATTATTATCATGCTTTCAGCCTTCCTGAACTTCCGGCAATATGTTCAGGATCGCCCGACAAAATTCAGCTTCTCAGGTGGGGCCTTATCCCTTCATGGACCAGATGTACCGCCGATGCAGAAGCAATTAGATTCAGGACATTTAACGCCCGGGCAGAGACTATTACCTCCAGACCTTCATTCTCAGGATCATTCAAATCAAAAAGATGCCTGATTCCGGTAAAGGGTTTCTTTGAATGGCAGCATGACGGCGATGTGAAAATACCCTGGTATATATACCGTGCTGATGAAGAAATATTTTCATTTGCAGGTCTGTTCGATCAATGGGTGGAAACTACAACAGGAGAATTATTTAATACTTTTTCAATCATTACTACCGATGCAAATGATTTGCTTGCGGTGATTCATAATTCCAAGAAGAGGATGCCTGTAATCCTTGACAATAAAAACGAGTCTAAATGGATAAGTCCCGGTATATCGTCTGATGAAGCGCTTGCAATTCTGAAACCATGTCCTTCAGAAATCCTTAAAGCCCATACAATCAGTAATCTTGTCAACAATAAATCTGCCAACAGGAATACGCCCGAAGTCATCCGCCCATTTGCCAGGCAAAATAATTCTCTTTTCAGTTAACAGTATTTCCCCACATGTGCGGTTATGCAGTTGTGCAGTTATGCAGTTATGCAGTTATGCAGTTGTGCAGTTATGCAGTTGTGCAGTTATGCTGTTAGGCTGTTTTGCCGTTATGCCGTTGTGCCCTTGTGCCCTTGTGCCCTTGTGCCCTTGCGCCCTTTTATTGCGCCACAAAAATAAAGGTAAGGGTTCCTTTTTGAATTCTGGGGGCATTCATGTCAGGTTCGAATCTTGATCTCAGGGCACTTCCTGTGGCAGTTTCCAGAAGGCATTCATCTTTTGCAGTGCTTTCACCTTCAATAATGTTAGCATTTTCAACAATCCCGTTCTGATTCACTTCAATAAGCAGAACTATCTTTCCCGATCCCTGGCACTTGTAAATTGGTATAGGAAGGTAAGTGTGATTGCGCCCCTGGAGATCGTAGTATATCCGGGTGGGACCTCTGTAATTTGCAGCCATTTTCCGGGATTCGTTTGCATTATCTTCCTGCTTTTCTTTCTCCTTCTGATTCTCCAGCTCAAACTGATCATCCTCATTCATTTGGTTGCTGCCTGACCGGTCGAGATAATTATCAGTACCAAGTTTGCCGCTCTGAATAAGCTCCTCTTTAACCTGATCGATATAATCTTTTGCATCAACTTTTACTTCACTCCTGCTTGAAAGATTTCGTGCTATGTTCAACATTTCCACATCGTCGTAAAAAATATTCTCCACAGAAGTAGGAGGGGGCTCAACCGGTTTCTCAATTGCTTTCTTTTCTTCGATGGCAGCAAATTCAATTTCAAATTTTTTAATCTGTTTCTCTTTAGTCTTAAGTCCTGTCAGTTGAAACGACATAAAGACTATGGCCGCTACCAGGTGTATGATAACAGTGCCGAGAATACCAACTATTTTACCATTATACTTCTTCACTTCTTATCCTTGTTCTTCTTTTTCTTAGCTTTCGCCGGCTTATCAGTTTGTTGATTCTTAAATAGTCCGCTCTTTAATCCCTGTATAAATTTTGCCCAGGCAAACGGGTTAAGCAGATTGTTGACAGGATACTGGTTCCTCAGGGCAGTCTGATCGAAATTCTGCTGCATTGCATACCGGTATCCGGCTTCAGGCGATATTCTTACACCTCTGGTATTTGCCACGGCATCTGAGACTGAAGCAATATTTCTGTTCATATTCTCAATTTCAGGAGCTACAGGTGTTGGTTTCGTCATTTCCTTAATAAACTCACTGTAGCTCTTCCATGGCAGCACCACTACATTTTCGATAGGAATTGTGTCCATGCTCAGGGAAACATCAAGGTTAAAATTACGTCCCACAAAATCCACAGGAAGAACAACATACTTCTTCTTAAAACCGAGTGCCCTGAAAAATATTGTGTCGCCGGGGGTACTTGTAATACTGTAAATCCCGGTTTTTTCACTCAGGGTGCCTCTTCTCAGCTTGAATGAAATGACCCCTACATTTGAGAGGGTATAGTTTCTTTCGTCAGTGATTATTCCGCTTACCTGAAAAAACCTCTCGGATTCCTGATATTGACCATTCAATATGCAAAGCGGCAATAAAAAAAGAATTATGGTACTAAGGGATCTGGTCAATTCAATGTAATATTTAAAACCATTTCATGGCTAAGAGTCTGCAAAATAAGCATTATTGAATGGAACGATAAAACATTTAACTTATTTTTAAATAAATTTCAATTCTAAAAGTTAATCCGGTATTTTTATACTGGCTCATTTTGTTGGGTCAATCATAAAAATATTCAGTACAATAATTATGCAAAAAATTCTTTTATTAGGCGACGAAGCTATTGCTCAGGGAGCACTTGACTCGGGTCTGAGCGGGATGTATGCTTATCCGGGTACTCCTTCGACAGAAATAATGGAGTACGTTCAGGCTTCCGGAGAGGCTGCTGCCCGTAATATACACAGGTATTGGTCAGCAAATGAAAAGACAGCGCTCGAAGCTGCCCTGGGTATGTCGTATGCAGGAAAAAGGGCTATGGTTGCAATGAAACATGTAGGGTTGAACGTAGCTGCCGATCCTTTTATAAATTCAGCAGTTACCGGGATTAACGGGGGTCTGATAGTTGTTGCCGCAGATGATCCATCAATGCATTCTTCGCAGAATGAACAGGATTCAAGGTTTTATGGAAAATTTTCGTTTATTCCTGTCTTTGAGCCATCAAATCAGCAAGAAGCTTATGATATGGTTTTTGATGGCTTCCATCTGTCAGAAAAATACAGGATCCCGGTACTTTTCAGGATAACGACACGTCTTGCCCATTCACGTGCTGCAGTTGAGCGGAGACCTGAAGAACATGAAAAGCCCTTCCATCTTCCTTCTGATCCGCGCCAGTTTGTTCTTTTACCAGCAATCGCAAGGATAAAATACAAAGCACTTTTATCAACTTATGAATCAGTAAAATATGATAACAGCCTCTCAAAATATAATGTTTTTAAAGATGGGAAAAACAGGAGAATAGGAATTATTACATGCGGTATCGCACATAATTACCTGATGGAAAATTTTCAGGATTCGGAACCTGATTTTCCCGTTCTTAAGATTGCGGCATACCCTTTCCCCAAAGACCTCATCAGTGACTTAACAAGCAGATGTGAGGAGGTTCTCGTGCTCGAAGAGGGCTACCCGGTCGTTGAAGAAGCTCTGAGAGGGATACTTGATAACAGCCTTAAGATACTTGGCCGTCTTGATGGTGCTGTACCGCGCGAGGGGGAACTTAATCCGTCACTGGTCGCAAAAGCTATTGGTATGAAGTCAGAGCCATTAATGAAGGTACCTTCAATTGTCAAATCGAGACCACCATCATTCTGCAAGGGCTGTGGTCATTCCGACACTTTCAATGCTGTTATTGAAGCTCTTAAGCCATTCAAAAGCAATGGGGTATTCTCTGATATCGGCTGCTATACCCTTGCAGCCCTGCCTCCCTATAATATTATTACTTCATGTGTTGATATGGGAGCATCTGTCACAATGGCCATTGGAGCAGCTGATGCAGGATTACATCCTTCAGTTGCAGTAATAGGCGACTCGACATTCACTCATTCCGGCATGACAGGCCTCCTCGATGCAGTGATAAAGGAATCACCTATCACCATAATCATCTCTGATAATTCGACTACCGGGATGACAGGAGGCCAGAAATCGCATGCAACAGGACGCCTTCCAGCCATTTGCGAGGGGATAGGTGTTGCGCCTGAACATATCAGGACTATTGTTCCATTACGTAAGAATCATGAAGAAAATGTACGTATAATGAAAGAGGAATTTAAATACCGGGGTGTATCGGTAATTATATCAGAGAGGGAATGCATACAGACTGCCACCAGGCGAAGAAAAGCCGAAGCTTCTGAAAACAACAGTAATGTATAGCAAATATGAAAAGTGATATTGTATTATCCGGAGTAGGAGGGCAGGGAATTCTGTCAATTGCATCAATAATTGGTCTGGCTGCTGTCGAGAATAACCTTTACCTGAAACAATCGGAAGTTCATGGAATGAGTCAAAGGGGAGGGGATGTGCAATCTCATCTGAGGCTGTCGGGTAAGCCTGTTTCATCCGACCTGATTCCATATGGAAAAGCTGATCTGATAGTTTCCGTTGAACCCATGGAATCATTGAGATATCTTCCCTGGCTTTCAAAATCGGGCTGGCTGGTGACAAATTCTGCTCCTTTCATAAATATTGATGATTATCCTCCTGTTGAAGAGATATTAAAGGAAATCCGTAAAATAAAGAACCATAAGATAGTTGATGCCGATGCCATAGCAAAAGAAGCCGGCTCCTCCCGGTCAGGTAATATGGTAATACTGGGAGCAGCGTCGCCATATCTTAACATGCCCTTTTCGAGCCTGGAAAACTCTGTGAGGAAATTTTTCGGGAAAAAAGGGGAGGAAATAGTTGAGGTAAATCTCAAAGCTTTGAGGGCAGGACGCAATGCATGAAAATAAGGCATTGATCGCGGTGATACCCGATATAGTCAGAACTTGAATAAAGCGTTAAGTAAAATCTCCTCAGATTTCTGACTGTCAGTGTCGTAAGGGTACGTTCCCTGATAATCGAGGGCAATTTTTACATATTTATTGAAGGAATACTGAATTCCTATAACCAGAAAGTCCCCGTCATTTAAATAGTTCCACTGTTGCGTTTCTCCGGGAACAATAGCTGATTTCGAATGGTCATACCTGGCAAACAGTTCTGTTTTACCTGTAAGATTAACCGACCCGGTTCCTGAGAAGCCCCAGGCATCATGACCTTCTGTAAGATCGAGGTTGGATTTATATGTTAATTCCGCACCGATTGTTATTTTATCATTTTTAAATCCGGCAAAACCTAAAAACATAGGTTGCCATATTGTGTTTACCCTTTCCAGATCACCATATATCCTGAAGGCTAAACCTGATTCAGGAGTTATTGTAAGTCCTGCCGATGTTCTTAGTCCGTTATCAAGTTGTAAATTCGAGTAACCTTCTCCATTCATAAGTGTAAAATCAACCTTAAATATATCGTTGAAATGATAATCAATTACTAGTCCAAGGTCAGCCACAAAACCGTAACCGTTGATAGACTGATATGTATTTGCGACATATCGTTTACCCCAGAATTTCTGTTGATATTCAAAAAGTCGAGTTCCTGTTATACCGAATGCTATTTTCAGCTTTTCATTTGAATAGGACAATGATGCCTCCCTGATATATGCATATCTTCTTGGTACCGAGCCATGAGGAAGATCATCCGGTACTCCGGCATTGACAATGATCATTCCTGAAAAGTGGTTTTCCGGAATGAAGTTATACCCGAAATATGCCCTGTTAAGTGCAAATCCTGAAGTTTTTGATGTATCATTTAAATTCAGATGAAAATCGGTGAATATTTCGGCTATGGGATAACCAGTTGAAGA